>Ga0265322_10000237_pt1 | contig 23926 bp, 51 predicted proteins | sample 41222metaG_FD_193584 | JGI IMG/M metagenome (GOLD analysis project Ga0265322, IMG submission 193584) | Rhizosphere microbial communities from Carex aquatilis grown in University of Washington, Seatle, WA, United States - 4-12-22 metaG | ecosystem: Host-associated > Plants > Roots > Rhizosphere...
GGGAAGCGATCACGAACCTGGAGAACCAGGGCGTCGATCTGTCCCTCGCGGTGACCGCGGCGTCCAAGAACGCCCCGACCATCAAGCCGAAGAAGGTCAAGACCCCGGCGGTCGCGGCCTAAGGACCGTGACGAGCTAAGGACCTGTAGCTAAAACAAGTCCAGTTAGTCACGGTACTAGGACTGAGATTGATCCCTATACGGGATCTCCACTAGGCCGTGCACTATTTTAAGGATAGAGATATGGAAAGTAACCTAGGATGCCTTATCAAAGGTCATAAAGGGAATGGGAAAATCTATATTCCGCAGGATTGGCCGACAGTTTGGTATACTAACTGCGGGAATTGCGACCGACCCCTGTGTATGACTATCCACACACATGGTAAGTGGGTTGAGAGCCCTAACCCGAATCCTGATCCAAATCCTGAAGCAAGACCGGGGGGCCGCCGCCCCTAGCTCCCGTTTTCGGAGGTATATGCATTTCCGATTCCAGCGACATGAAGAGGGTAGGTTTGAACTACTAATCAATCCCCTCCGTCTCTTTATCTTTGAGATCCAATACCTTCGTGACTTCTTTAACATTGCCATAGGTATAGGTAATGACGAAGGTAAGCGAGCCACCTTGTCGTTCGATATCTTTCTTCCATGAGCTTGATCATCTGGTTGTTTCGACAAGACGTTCTCTGGCTAATGTTTACGCCAGCCCCTTTGATCCTTAAGAGGTTCGATGACCAAACGATCTAACGGTAAGTGTCCTTGCGGAGTTCGTAAAGGTCGAAGGTGCTACGAGTATTGCTATTAGTATGTGGAAACGATTTCTCTTAGTCCTTTACTTCTGCGACCACTACAAGGAGTGTCAACCTTGTTACCGGAAGAATGATAAGGACCTCCAGTATCTATTTACAGGGAGATGGTAATGAATAGGTACGTCGTCTTCTTCAGTGTAGCATTCTTATTTAGTTATGCCGCGGCTATGAATATCCTATGGTTAGCGATCGTAACAGGGATAGTAATGCTAGGACTATCCTTATATCAAATGTTCACTTTACCATGAATAAAGAGAAGCGACAGGCGATCAGTAACTCTTTAAGGTTCATAGCGGGGATAGGTCTATCCTTATATATGCTCGCTATGGCATTAGCCTTAATTGTAATCGCCTATACGTTCCTCTTTGAGAATAGACCTTCGACCGTTCAGATGCCTATTAGCTTCCATCACTTTCCCTAATGCCTGAACCATCTCTTTGTTGTCTTCTATCAGCTACAATAGAATGCGATAGATGTAAGCGACAGTACTGTGATACGTGCCTAGCAAACCTTCCTAGGGCTCGAAATGGGTACACTGAGAAGTGCGTTTGTAAGGCACTAGGTTACTACAGATGGATCCCTTTATTAGGACGAATGGCTTACCCTCGGAGACGTGTATGACCAATTGTAAACATCAAAACGTTACCCAGCAGACCAACGTTCTCAGAAGCGGGAAGTGTGATGACTGTGACCAGCGAATGGTTAAAGTGTATACCAATTCTGACGACTGGCATTGGGAAGTCGTAGAAACCTTCTGACGGATCATGCCGTGGCTTCCGACATAAGAAAAAGGGTCTGGCGACTTTAGGTAATGTTATACTATAAGATCTAGACCCGGAAATTAAACCTTAAGTCGACCCTAACATCCTATTGAGTTTCGGGGTCTTTAGGGGATGTTCTTGAGGCCACTTTGAGGGATGCTTTAGGCCACTTTGAGGGTCGATGTAGGATGGAGACGACAATGAATCCAGTTGATGTCCTTTGTCCTAACGTGCAGCCAGAAACCTTCTGGACACTCTTTCACAACGCAGCCCATTGGGAGTTCGAACTCTTCCTGATGGTCGTATTCGATGTCGTCCTTGGGGCTATGATATGGCCCTTCCTTAAGAGTCACTGGACTCACCACACCGACCGAGATAAGAAGGACGGAGTCATATGAACATCATCTATCCGCTGACTGTCGGAGTTGTCCTTGCCGCTGCCGGATGTCACTTCTCGACCGAGCCGATCAAGTTCCTTCTCCTGGCTGTCGTGCTTGACGCCTTGTACTTCCTTAAGTAATATGCTTGTCTGGAAAGAGAACCTTGGTTGCATCTTGAATGGCCATGAACCTCATTACGTAATTTGGGTCGACGCATTAAAGGTTCATGAGGGCTATTGCAACAAGTGCGACCAACCTGTTGCTTGTAATCATAACGGGGACACGAACAACTTTAGTGTGTGCGAGTGGCGTTTGATGACCGATAAAGAGTCTAGGCATCTTAAAAGATTTTAGCCAGTAAAACCGGAGACGCTACGACCTCGTAGAGATTAGCGTCCAAAACCCGTCTTAGTGGACGAGATGGCGGGCCGATAGGAAACGAGGGCTGGCATTCGATCCTAAGCAAACCCGGAGGTTATATGTAACCCAAGGAGAGGCTATGGCAAATAAGTTATGTTGTATCCTTGACCCAGATGTGTCTTGCGAGGGATGTAATAAGGTTTGGTGCACTGTTTGTTCTAATACGTTCGTTCAAGAGCGGACGCATTGGTCTTATGCGGGAGAGAACATAGAAGGGAAGAAGTGGTCGTGTTCTAAATACGACTATCCTCTATGGGTGGTTGTTAATAAGGATGCGTCAGTAACCCTTTCTCGAACCCGACAGTTCTATTAAATGAACCCAAACAATTTAGGTTGTACTCTCAACGGCCATAAGGTCTATATCAAAGACCAGAAGCCGGGAGTTGTATACAAGATGCCTGAGTACGCTGTCTGCGAAGGCTGTCATCGTAGAATCATCTGGCAGGATGGTAAGTTGATTTTGATTAGACCTAACAAGAGGTAAACGACAATGGCTTGGAAGAAAGAAGAAGTGAAGACCATCGTTGCTGAGCGTACGGTTCCTCTGGAGAGTAATTGGGAGACGCCTTACCCTGACTCTCTCGATCGTTGGACCAAAGATTTGAATGAGGTCGGTTACGTTCTGGATGCTGAATACGATCTCGAGAGCAAGACGTTGTATCGATTCAAGTCGGTAAAGGGTCTATTCGTTAACGTCGTCATCCCAAAGAAGTAGGAGGACACTTGATCAAGCTTCTCATTGCCGTTCTGGCTTTCGTGTACTTGCCTTCGCCGTACGGAATCATCGCCGCCTTGGTGATCGTGTTCCTGTTATGAAAGACCTTTGGAAAGGCGTTGCCATCGTAGGAGTTTGGTACGTCGTCCTTCAGCTAGGTCTTAAGTGGCAATCATCACACGACCACTTGATAGGCCTGGCCGTTTGTGCTTTGCTGGCCACGAGCTGCATTGCCTCGGAGTAGGAGATATATGGGAAAGAAATTCGGTTGGGGATTCATGATCATGTGGCTCTTCATGGTAGGGCTACAGCTGGTTGTCTACGCAGGCTTCATCTGGGCGATCGTTCACTTTGTTCGGAAGTTCTGGTAACGAATGGACAAAGCACAATCGTACTTCATGAGAGCGTTCTTCGTCTTGTTCTTTGTATTGGTACTGAAACATCTTACGCATCCAATGCACATCAAGACGGCCTTCGTTCTTTATACGATCTGGGGACTTACTCTGACAGAGGGTTGGACGGATTAACTAACGGAGAAGATACTATGAACGACTTCAAGCAAGGCCTTCTTCTAGGAATCCTCTTGATGGGAATCGGTTGGTGTGTGACGGTTCAGCTTTACCACAACAGACTCGTTGAAGTAAAGGAACGAGCTCGACAGGACACTGAGGATCAGATCAAGTCGTGCGACGCCGTTCTCACTAACCTAGTAGAAAATTGTACTCCCGCTAACAGAGCCATCCCTGAACAGTCCGAAGACCTTCGGAGGTTCTAATGATTTGGTTCAACACTAAGACGCAGCAGGCCGAAACAGACCTCTGCTGTCTTATAAATCCGGTTGTCTGTCGTAGGTGTAAAGCAGAACAAAAGTTCTGTGCCGGCTGTTATACGGAACAGGACTTCATGATGCAGGAACAGATAAGGCTAGGCATCTGGACTTGCAAAGCTTGTGAGCCTAGAGATTGGAATAAGATTTTCTTTGCACTCAATTTAGGGGCTGTTGTCTTGAATGTGGCTCTGGCAATAATCAATATAGGTAGAGGACGAATAGGCTTAAGCGAGATAAATTCGCTATGTGCTATCGTCAGCCTCATTGGTGCGTTCCAGGTAATCAGTGACCCATTTTGAGATGCTTGAGTGCATCGTAGGAATCGTTTTTATGTTGTGGATGTACTCCGAAGTAGACTGAGGTGACTATGTTCTTACTTCCTGTAATGGCCTTCGGGTCAATAGCTTTACTCATCACGTGGATGATAAAGAAGGTTGGAGACTGATATGGAAAACGATCCTAAGGAAGTTGTCGAGACCACCTTCAGTATGTACGAGCCGGTGTTCCAATTCAAACTTCCCTTCTGTAAGAAGCTTCGGTTCAGTATCGACCGAGAGATCCTTAAAGACGTTGCTGTCGATGAACTCAAAAAGGAATTGAAGGTCAGAGGCAATCGATCTTGGTTCTGAGGCAACATGCCTGACTACGCGTGGCGAATAAAACATAAAGGGAACGAGAACTTAGGGTGCCTTATTAAGAAGCACCACATGTGTGAATCAGACTGTCCCACATGCTTCCCTAGTCATCAGATGGGACATTGCTATGGATGTGAAATGATCGTAGTCTATAGTACTGATACCACTTTAGAGAGGTTAGCCGTCTACGGCCCTCAGGGGATTTATGATACACATTAGCACTGATGTCTTAGTGTTGTGCGTGGTCTTAGTTCTTCTCTCGTATGAGATCGACGGCCAGCTCCATTATAGTAAATGGGGTTGGTCTTTTGGTGTCGAGAGTTACGGGCCTTACAATTCGATCTCCATCTACAGATGGAACTTTATGTTCTGGCGACGAGTTAAAGAACCGGAAGAGATTCCTATCTGTCCTTGCGGAGATGACCGATGTCAAGACAAAGCGCTGTGCATGTTGACCCCTGCTTAGCCTGTCTTCTTAAACCTACTTACGTCTGCGAACAGTGTGACAAGGTAGGTTGTTGTGAGGATCACGTAGATCAATTTACGATGTTCCAATCAAAGGATCCTGAGGACGGAATGATGTTGTCGTGTAGCAGTTGCCGATCCAAAGTACAAGATTCGTTCAGCGGCCATATGCATTGGTCGATGTGCTTAAGAGACTTCCTTACACCCGTTAGACGTTAGAGCTACGGAGGCACTTATGATTTCCGATGTCGACGTTCGTTTGTTATCTGGTTAAGTCTCAAGGAGGTAACATGAGTCTAAGTCCAAACGGAGAACCTTATTTAGGCCGTCTTGTTATAGTGGGATGTGTTCATGCAGGCTCGAAGCACGCTGACATGAAAGACCTAAAGCCTTACCTGAAGCTGGCCGATCGTTGTCCTAAGACTAAGTTTTTAGTTCTGGGAGACTTGTTTGAAAATGCAATCCCTGCTCGTGGAGAGGGGATGTCTTTCGAACAGAACCGTACTCCTGATGAACAAATGGACGACATCGAGGGAGCCTTTCAACCCTATAAGGCCCGCATTATCGGTGCCTGTACTTCTAACCATTCGATGCGTACTTGGAAAGAGGTAGGCATAGACCTGGATGCTAACCTGTATAAGCGGTTAGGCATTCCAAACGTTTACCAAGGTCTACAGGGAGTAGTGATGTTCATGGGCAAGAAGATTGCGTTCGCCCATGGCAACGGCTCCGGAGACAATTGGAACGATGCTAAGAAGTTGTACACGATTTATCCAGACGCCGACATCATAGCTACTAGTCATCGACATGAGATGACTTCTAAGTGGCACGGCAACTTTAAGATCAATGCTCGAGGTGATAGACTGAAGAAGCACCCGTTGTTCGTTCGAACGGGAGGCTTGATGAACTGGGCTAACTACGCACAAGCGGAACTGTATAGTCCTCAGAAGCCTGGCTTCTCTATCATCTATGTGCTGGCTAATGGTAAGATCGAGGTGAATACAAATGGCCTCTAAGAAAAGAAAGGTAGTGAAGAAGACTATAAACTTCGGGGACCTTTCAGATTACCCCGATCCTATTCGGGAAGTTCAGAAGTGGTGGAGAGAACCTAGTACTCAGAAAGCTCTTCACCTTCAACGTCGTAAGTTATCCCGTATCCATAACGTACGTCTTATAGTGGAGATCGAACAGGATGACAACTCATAAACGAAAGAGAAAGGTTAAGTGGAAGCCTCCTACTGCTAAGGAGCTTAAGGCCTTTGAGAAGAAGTACAAGCCTAAATCATTATGAACAAAGACCTATGCTGTGTTATCAACCCTCATATGAAGTGCGGGTTCTGTAACATCACATGGTGTAAGCCATGCTATGATGGACTACATGATAGCAAGCACTGGCCTCAATGTTCAGTACCTAATAACTCTGGATCAGATCAGGGTAACCACTTCACGATGGATCACTGCAGTGGTGAGATGGATGACGTTGATATGGACTTAAGTAACGTTCGTCGTCTAGTAGAAGGAGAGAAGGTAACAGACTTCGATGGACCTAACTCAGTCATAGGCTAACTATGGAACTACCTCTTTGCTGTACTCTAAATGGTAGAGAGAGTGATGGTCACTGTTGTGGGTTCAAGTTATGTGATTCATGTGAAGAGAAATACTATCGTACGTCTTCAGTAGTATATCGTAACACCCTCTGCAACTACATTGCAGACCTCCACCTCCAATTTAATCCACAATGCGATAGAGTCCTAGAACGTTTCTATAAGAGGAAAGACTATGACAAATGAAGGCGAGGACGTTTGTCTTGACATTCAGGTTAAGTTCTATCCGTCCGATAAGATCAATCTACCCAACACTTGTGTGTGCGGAAGCACTACGTTTACTTTCGTGGATGATGGTAGCGACGACGATGAAGCTACCGAGTTCGATACGTTCATGGCTTGTAAGTTGTGTTACCAGAAGCATAAGGTCGCCGTGAAGATCATTTCTCTTAAACCAAAAGATCATGCCTGAGAAACTGTGCTGCACACTGAACAACTACATCTACTGCTTCCACTGTAAGAAGCAATGGTGTGAGACTTGTTGGGAAGCTTTATTCCCTTCGAATCGAATCTGGAAAGAGTCTAACTGCCCTCACTATCCCGATGCTCCTTTAGGAGATAGAGATACGGTATGGCAGGGTAATCATTACACTATGTCTCCAGGTGATAAAGATCCTACTCCAGATCATCTTGCTAAGCATGACATAGATGTTGCCGACGGATGGGCCTCATGGAAGAAGAACACTCCTTGGGAGAGGCCATCAAACGACTGCTAGTCGTGTAACATAAGGAGGTAATATGGAGCGTGTTGATACTTCTCCACTTCCAACTCTTTGTTGTGAAATGGATCCCATCATGGCCGCAGATGGCCGAATGGTTTTTTATGATGGAGATGGATACGACTACTCCGAATGTAAACCTTTGCTGTGCCAGTACTGCGAGCAGCAAGTATGCAAAGCCTGTTGGGAAAGCGGGAAGCACTTCATTAAGAACTTCGTCATACCCGTAAGTCGAGATATGGATGGCGGAGAGATATGGGCACCGATGAAGGTGGTAAGAGACATGCCAGCGTGCATCAATCCGTGGAAGAATGCACTGCTGAAAGTGAAAGGCAAACTATAGGCATCATAGGAGAACCTATGAACGTCAGAGCTCCTCCGCACCAGTAACTCCGGAGTATACGAGAATATTGATATACTACTAAATGTGACGAACCCATTTTAACCTTTAATTGGGCCTAGGGAACTCCGGCTAGGAATGATTAAGACAGGTTACTAATGGTGCGACCTACGCTTGATGTATAGATAGACGGGGATGTTTGCCGAGTCCTTTAACGGGGATACAACGCGATCCTCTCGGCTACAATTTATGAACAAACGAATGGCCTTTAAGATAGCCCACAGCTTAGGCTATCCTTGTCACAGACAATACGATCACCTCCGGATCCGAAGAGCCTTAACTATCTACCAGAGAGTTCTTTTTAGAATGATAGGTCCTCTTCGTAGGGAAGAAGTATTTAAGCCCATAGAAGTTATAAACCTCTTTGAGTCCGAAGAGTACAAGGCGATGCTTACCCACCGTAAGGGTAAGAGATGAAGTATACTAAGAAGGTTAGAGAACAAAGGCTCTGTTGTGTGATGAGTAGAACATGTTTCATATCCAAACACCTTAAACCTTTCATCACTAGACATCCCGAGTTAGTAGGTAAGGTGATGGAGAAGATTGAGGAGACGGGATTTTGGGTAGAAGATTGTAAAGAGTCATCGGCCTTCGTTGCAGGCTACTTAGGTAGTATGTTACTAAAGAGGATAGATGAGTAAGACACCTTTCGAAGAAGCAATGGAGTGGGGCTTGTTAGTACCTTGCCTTTGTGATCCGAAGGACAAGTTACATATCTGTCCGACGAAGGCGACGAACATACTCGCTTCCTATATTAAGGAAAGGAAGTGGTACGAATTCTGGAAGTGAGGTAACATGTATCTACAAAGGAACACTTGCACGTGTAGAAAGTTACATACGATAACTCTCTTCACAGAGTACGTGATCCTTTCTTTCTCTCCTCGTCTCTGTCGTTCGATCAAAGCACATCCTCTTAGGAAGGAAGGACCTAGCTATCCTTTGTTTGAGATGTATAGACGTCATCGAGTCTTCTATAGTCTCACTCAAGCCTTTAACTTAGACGCACTCGGTTACCAGTTCGCTTGTAACAAAGAACAATTCCCTTTAACGTGGTCGAGAAGCTACTGGTCGATGTATCGTAGCAACTGGACTAACGGTTATCGAATACCTAAAGGTGGTACGAAGGGTTGGTCAAAGTTCTTTGAGGCTATGATCGAATGGCCTTACCAAGCTTTCGACCTTTGGGAGAAGGGATATCCAATCTTATGAAAGACCTTTGCTGTACCCTAAATGCAGAGGAAAGAGATTGCCCCTTCTGTTTCGAAGTAATCAAGGCATGCAAGTTCCACTTCTATGAAGGGGCAGACCATTTTATAAAAGGAAGATGTATCCGTCGTAAGAAGGAGTGTCACTGTGCCTCAATCAGAAAGTGCACCTGCAAATAAACTTTGTTGTGTACTACATCCTTACCTTGGATGTACTATATGCGAATGGGTTATTTGTCTTGAATGTAGAGGTCAAGGGGTCAGCAACGCCTACGGACAGCACCGAAGGATAGACAAGTGCAAAGGCGAGCTACTCCTACTTTACTTTAAACTCTAATGGAAAATAAAGACAACCTAGGATGTCTTCTTAAAGGACATCGCGTGAGTGACGATCGACGTATCATGGGAAAAGATTACGCAGGGACGTGTGACAACTGTAAGACCTTTCTCATATCTACTTTAGGCTTTGAACATCGTGGAGTATGTAATTGGGAACCTTATGAACAAAAATCTAGCCTGCCTGATGGGAGGCCATACTCCTAGTGGAATACTAAACGCAAGCCACAACTTCACCAGGAACACTTGTCTCTACTGTAACGAACCCCTTTACTATGTAGGAGACATAATGTCGGACGTAGAAGGATCTTGGAAGACTAAAGAAGAGATGGACAAGACAAATGATAGACCAACCGGATTCGATCCCGATTACCCCTAAGCTATGCTGCGTCTTAAGCCCAATGTTTATTTGCGATGGGTGCAATAAACATTGGTGCAAGATCTGTGCCCTACCCTCTAATAGAGGAGCGGGAGATCACGCTACGGTAGAGTACAAAGATCCTTATCTCGTTCTTGCTACAAGTAAACATTTGTGTCGTTCAGGAGTATTTGTTTACTCAGTGTCTACAAGTGCACGAGTATCTCCTCCTTACCATCTTGTATTAAAGGATCCAAATGAATCAACAACTCTCATACCGAAAGTTAGTGATGCCGGGCGATCTTAATCCTGCTCACACCCTCTTCGGCGGTCGCATCATGCTATGGGCAGACGAAGCTGTCTCCATGTATGTGATGTGCCAGCTGGAGACTAAGAAGGTTGTGACACTTAAGGTCAGCGAGATCCTTTTTAAAGAACCTGTTCGTGAAGGAGATGTCCTCGAGTTTATGGTTAACACAGTGAAGGTAGGTAATACTTCTATCACCGTGAAGCTCGAAGTGAGACGTAAGTCAATAGAAGATAAGTCCATCGTAGCTCCCGTCGTCTTGTCTTGCGAGTTCATCTTTGTTGCCGTGGATGATAACGGAAGGCCCTCGCAACATAAGTTGTCGAAAATCGTATAATATAGATATGCATCACGCCTCTGAGGTACTCCTGTTCATGGGTCTAGGGTGTTTTGCGTACGCGATCTACCTAATGCAAGAGAGGTAACGTGGCCAAGAAGAGTCTCGCTTGTCTACTTAATGGTCACGAGACTTGTCATGAAGCAAGCAACGGTGACTATCGTAACTGTAAGTCGTGCATTAGACATAAAGCTTTTGTCTACGGACCTCGTGGACGAAAGGATAGATACTTTATGATCAAGGCTCATTGTAAGTATTGCGGCCAGGTCGACTTCACAGGCGAGACCTTCTTTAAGGAAGATCCATGTCCGAAAGGTTATGCTGTCTGCTCAACACGCAGGTAGTATGTGTATATTGTAATTCCAAACTTTGTCTCCAGTGCTTATGGTTACCTGAGTGTACCGCCGAAGAGGCTGAGTACAGTAGCAACGGTAAACCAATGCATGCGTTTAGAGTCTTTGATAACTAATGAAACCTAAACTTTGCTGTACCTTAAACGCTTTCATTAGATGTCATTGGTGTCAGAACACTTGGTGCAGTCCTTGTTGGCACGTTAACTTTTTAGAGTTAGAGTCCACTCCCAAGTGGCCCTCAGCTCTTTGTCCTTCACTTCTAGAGCTACCCGATCCTATGAATCTAGGGAAGCATGGTAACCATTACACAGAGGACGTCGCAGATCCTAGATTCAATTTACAACATTACTACGAATGGCTAGACGATCTAAAGAGTAGAGCGTACGAAAGAAAACATGCCAGATGATTTAGATTGGCGTAAAGAAGTTCCTTCTTTCATCTGGCCCGGAACAGATCTTTGTTGTGTACTCAATCATAACTATAGATCTGCATGTTGTGGACACATATGGTGTGAAGCTTGTTCTAAGAAGAACAAAGGTTACTACCATAGCTTACGTACAAAGTGTTACACCTTAAGGTTAGGTGCGTACACACAAGACGATTCAACACACCAGATAGGAGAATGATATGAGCGACTTCATACTCAACCTGCTGTTTAAGATCCTCGTGGCGTGGGCTGCCTATCACGTCTGTCTTTTCTTCTTCAAAGGGCTCAGCAGAGACCAATTGGTAGCCCTACTCGTCGCGCTGTACTTCTTTGCCGAGTCGAACATTACCTTCAAACAATAACGTGAACACTGAAGAAGATATCGCCTGGGCTCGATTAGAGATGGAACGCCCTATCATCGTAGCGCCTTCAAACTAAGTTACGAGCTGTATTATTAATCTAGGAGACAAACACTTATGCCTGAAACTCAGTGCACCCTTGAAAAGAAAGTAGCCGCTGCAAGCATCCTGCAGCCCGTCAATCTGCCCAAGGATCTGCCTAAGGATAGATTTCAAGCTCTGGTGGACATCGCTGTAGCCAAGGCTTCGGAGAATGGGCAGTCGTGCTATACCCTGTGGAGCCATGAGACTCCTAATCTCGAGTCAATGGACTCGAAGTTGGTCAGCGGCGGAATGATTTCTCACCCTGAAGACTCAGGAGAAGTTACCCCTTGGGAAGGAGTATACGAACTCAAACAGGATGGGGACACCTACTACTTGGTGGGAGCCTTCCAGCAGGGAGACTATAAGTTCAGGAAGTGTTACGTCATCGTCGGACCTTCTAAAGATAAGGTGGAAACGCTGTACTCATCCTTCTGGAAGGGGCAGTCGGCAGCCAAGAGAGCTCTTGCTCCTAAGTACATCTTCACTCCTCGTAACGGAAGAGTCGCTCGTCCTTCGTATGAGTGGGACAAAGTCATTCTACCGGAAGACCTTCGTAAGTCCTTACAGACTAACTTCTCTACGTTCTTCAAAGGATCGGAAGCTTTCGACAAGGCTGGCGTTGCCTATCGAAGAGGTATTCTACTTGCCGGAGCTCCTGGAACGGGTAAGACTTCGATCCTGAAAGCGATCATGAGTCAGTATCCGAACATTCCGTTCTTCATCTTCGAGAAGACGTACGATGATATCTACGTGGAAGACCTTCGTTCTATGTTCGCAGAGGCCGCGAGACTGAAGCCTGCTGTCGTTGTTATCGAGGACATCGATCGTCTCGTGGACAACAATAGCTTTCCTATTCAGGATCTTCTTAACGTTCTGGATGGCTTGGGCTCGTTGCCTGGAGTGATGACGATCGCGACGGCGAACAACGAACAGCAGCTGGACCCCGCCTTGGTGGAACGTCCCAGCAGGTTCGATCTCGTGGTTCGTGTTCCCATGCCTGATAAAGAACATCGGGAGACCTACGTTCGGAATCGTTCTAAGTCATTGGAGATCGTTCTCACCGACGAACAGATCGAGAAGGTCCTGGATGACACTTCTAAGTACACAATGGCTATGATGCAGGAACTCTTCACGGGAGCCGTGCTGTGCTCGTTCTCGGAAGATAAACCGTTGGTCTATGAGCACTTGCGGAAGAGCCTTAAGAACATCGACAACTCCCTTAAGGTTGCTCGTAAGGAAGAAGGAAAGAAGAAGGCTGGCTTCGGCCCTGCCGCTGATGAATAAGGAACTAACGTTCGAAGAGAAGTGGAAGCAGGCTGAGGAGAACTGGAAGAAGCCTATGACAATGGATGAGTACTTCTATCCGTATAGACTTCCTCAAGTAGTGTGGCTACATCCTATGTGGCTACTAGATGTGTCTATTAAGGATTGGGAAAACGTTCCGTGCATTTACAAAGATCCCCATACTCGGATGGACTACTTGATTCAAGAGTTCTACGCTCGAAGACAGCGCCACGAAGTTCCTTGTCAAGTAGTTAAGAAGGTCAGTAGGCTCTACAAAGCCTTTAAGGTTGTAGACGAATTCTTATTCGGGAGGATGAAACATGATCAAGTATTTGCTCCTCGCGTCAGCACTGTCGTTAGCGGCTTGTGATCAAGGGCCCGACTGCGGCGTCCGTTATCCATCCAAGATCGCTTCAGTAGGGGGATGCGATCGTGACGGCTGGTGCAGCGTCATGCTGGAAGACGGGACAGAGTTGGAACTAGTTGTCCATCCTGTTGTCGGAGGCCATGTACATGGCTACTCCTGCTATAAGCATTAAAGTTCAAGAGTGTCTAGATGCACTCGCCGAGATGGATAAGGACGAGTTAAAAGAGTTCCTAAGACTTCTGGAGGCTAAGTATGGATCTTCGATGCACTAGATGTTGGCAGAAAGAAAGTTCTGCTCAATGTCTATACACCGAAGGTCACGACTTCGTCAACGAGAAGCTCTGGTGGGCTATTCGTTCTCGTTGTGAGATCCAAGAGCCTCACCGACATGGAAGTATCTTTCGTAAGTATCAGCATTGCCACGATACCAAAGGTAGAACGTTACAAGTTCTATTAGATATGTATCCCTATTGGGATTGGGTATACGTTAGAGGAGCTAAGGGTCATGGCACCACGTACTGGAAAGAAGTTAAGTGCGACAAAGACTTGGACGAGTCTCCCTATCACCGCGTTGAAGAAACGCCGTTCATCACATGGACGTTCGATCAGTGCCCGTCTTGCCAAACTAAGTTCACCGATTTCGAATACAGGTAAGTACACGCCTACGCTAGCCTGTCTACTTAATGGACATCTTAGTTGCTCTGGAGTGAACGGAGAAGATAGATGTAAGTACGATAGCCAACCTTATAGTCTCTGGCAGGTCATGCACTGCAGCCTATGTGGTTACGTAAGGATGTTCGAGCCTTATGAAGATGGAAAAGAGAGGTGGGAACCTGTTGACGGGTTCTAGGAGATCCAATGTTCGCCGAGAATAGAGGGCCAGACGGATACATCCAAATGGATTATCCTTTTGAAACTACTATACCTCTTGACAAGAAGTGTTGGGCAGGCATCGCCCACATCATCATGAGCTTGGAAGGACTTAAGCAAGTAGACGTTAAGCTTGAGCCAGGTAAGTGGTACGAATCTAAAGAAGATAGAACGTCTGTCCTAGGCCCTCTGGTAGACTTTGTCTTTGGACCTAAGACAATCTATCTTCTAGGGTCTCACGTGATGTACACTCGAAGCACTCGAAAGGTGACTCGGAAGACGTACGAAGTTATTCATCTAGCTGTAGGCCGAGAAGATAAAGAGATCTATGATACCTTACTTCACGAGATAGCCCATGCGTTAACATTCGGGGATGATCACGGGAAGAGATGGGAAGCTGAGTATCTTCGTTTGATGGAAGACTATCATAGCTTCCAATCAGGAACAGTGATCTACGAACTCTTAAAGGATCTATATGACGATAGGAAATCCTTCTACGGCTCTAACGCCTACGAGGACGCATAAGCTGTGCTGCGTAGTTAATGAGATAGTGAGTTGCCCCTTCTGTGAATACATTACCTGCGAAGCATGTAATGGATCTGATCTGGACGATCACGGAGTAGGGGATATTGTGGAGAAGTCAGACGTATGGTTCTGTCCTAAAGAAGTATCTCTGTTGAAGATACTTAGAGAACCTACAACGCATCTAGCACAATTCATACCTACGGAAGAGTCTCACGGACAACATCGTAGCAATATATCTATTCAGGAACAGCTACAGAGGGCTAAGTCAAATGCTTAAACTCTGTTGTATCCTTTCAGGAGAGCCCGTAGGTATGTGGGCCCTGAAGACGGAAGCAAGGATAGCTAATCCCTGTAGGTGTAAGTTTCAGTTGTGTGAAGGGTGCGTGACTAAAATAACTCGTGGCTCAAAGATGGGAATACCTTCTAAGCTTTGGCCTAAGAATAACATTGGAATGATAGTAGGCGGTTATCTAGCTCTCGTCGATTGCCACTACTTCAATGATCCTGATTGCCCTTGGGTCAAGGCTTTTATTAAACAGGAAGGCGAACCCGAACTAAATGGATAGCAAACTTTGTTGTGTACTAAGCCCTAGACGTAAGTGCCATGCATGCGGTCAGCAATGGTGCGTTAAGTGTTGGGGCTGTGGAAGAGGTAAGCATCGGTTTGATATCATGACGTCTAATAGAGTTTGCCCTATTACAGGGCAGCTCATTCGTACAGTAGTACCTGTAAATGCTTTTACGGTTATAGAGATGGTCAAAGCGTGACAGACAATCTTTGTTGTCTCTTAAATCCGAAACTGATGTGTTTCGATTGCCGAGTACGACTATGTACTAATTGTAGTTACGCCGGCAAGCTGAAACAAAGAGTAGGTAAGGGTAAGGAAGCAGGCATATACGTTCTATGTAAGCCTTGTCTAGATAAGGCTAAAGACTTTCAGGAGCACGAGTTCATCCCTGTCTCACACTGGGAAGGAGATTTCCAATGATATTTTATGCCTTCGCCGCATTCTGTGCAATGATGCTTCCGGCTAGTTACCATAACTTCAGGCATCAAGTAGAGTCACATCAAGTGCAAGCGCCGAAGATCGTTTTGCAGGAAGACGTTACTCTGAAGGCGAAAGGGATTCGCCTTCCGGGATATAATCATTAGGAGATACAATGTCACTGAACCTTTACTTACTCAACTTCGTAGGGAGTTCGTTGGTGTCGTACGTGATCGTGAAGTACGGACTGCAGCATGAGCCGGGCGTTGGTATCTTGATTGGTGCTGCCCTGGGGACGTTGATCTGTATGGCGTTCCTAGGTATAAAGTAGTTTACTAGAGAAGTAGATGCCGGGGATTCCTGGCTTGAGGCCGAAAGGTCGGTAGGCTCGTTTATTGATTGATGGACTTACTAGGGTACTAATACAAGTTCGCAAGGTGGTAATCTCTAGAAGGTACTTCCGAATCCTGAGGAAGATCAATTTATGAATAGACTATGCTGCGTCGTCAATGGCAAATTCAATTGTGCTGAGTGCAGTAGACCCTTGTGTGAGAAGCATATCCTGTGCAACAGGACTTCTCCTAACGCAGGCGTCTTGCATAAGGTGCAACGATGTCTTCAGTGCCATCGCAAGTTTGTTCAGCTTCATCGAACGGGAGATACTCGGATCCCTGAACTCGGGATCTGGTACTCCCAGATTTCTAGACGCCAGCGTAAGCAAGGTAAGGTCGTGATGAGTAAGCCTCGAACGTGGTTCGGCAATCCTTATCATAGTTATCTGTAACTCCGATTAAGTAATGGGTGTGACAATGTTGGGACAAATCACACGGTCCACTAGCTCCCCAACAGAGCTAGCCGACAACGCGGTAACAGCCCCTCCCTGTATACCGCCGGAGCTTTAATTTATGAAACCCCATATCAACAAACTATGTTGTGAAGTTAACATGGAAGCTGCTTGCTTAAGATGCCCATGGAAACTTTGTTCAGACTGCTGGGCGGTCTATACTCTAGCGCGTCCCGAAGACATGTTGCATCCTGTCTATGAAGTACATGACTACGATATGAAGGGTCAATGTATCATGGGAGAGCATGCTTTATTCGGAGTACACTTTACTAGGGCAGATGAAAAACGTTATGAAGCGGACTGATTGTCTTGCGTGTCTTATAGCACCTACACTTAAATGTGGGATGTGCCGTAGGTGGATATGTGAAGGACACACTCTCTTCTATAAGCCTGAGACGCCCTTAGTCTTCTGGATAAGATGTGAACGCTGTTACTCTAAGACAGTAGGGATCGAGGAGCGTAGAGAGAGACGTCGTAAGAGGGCACTTGCAAAACAAACTCTGCTGCCAATTGGACCCTCTAAGAGGGTGTAAGAAGTGTGACTGGCTTATCTGTAAGACATGTTACACTACCGCTAGAGATGAACATGCTCAGTTCAGAGCAGCTCAAGCAAGGTCTGGCCTCGTGTCTAAGACTTACAATGTCTTAGCCCAACATGATGCTGTGAGCAATCATCTTATGAAGCACACATCCATATATAATACTGATGTAGTTTGTTACGACAACGGGTTACAATGAAACAACTATGTTGTGAGATCAAGCCCCATATCGAATGTACCGCTTGTGGGGACAAGATATGTTCTTACTGCGTGCCAGCATCAGCTGATATCGATGCTGGACATTTCTTTGCCTCACATCCTTTCGTAGATGGAATGCCTACGACTTGTAGAATGAAGGGAGTTAACCTTGTAGGTAGATGGTCTGAGGGCGGCGTATTCGAGATGCATGAAACAGGATAGATATGAACAAACTGTGTTGCGTGTTAGATACATATGCAACATGTCCTGTGTGCGACTTTGTTACTTGTGAAGTGTGTACCGCTGAGGGATTAGATACTCACACGGTAGGAAACCTTCATCGAGACGGAGATACAGACCTATGGTGGTATTGTACTCCTACACAGACTCCTCTTGCCTGGGAACGAATAGGAGTTCCTCTCCTAGCAATTTCAAAGGACGATGCTCATCCTGTTGTAAGAATGAGTATTAAGATAGATGAAGCACACGAAGAAGCATTACTATTAGACGCAAGGAGATAACTTATGTCATGTAAAGGTGGAGACTGTGGGAGCTGCGAGTGCCCCAGCAAGGAAGAGATGGAAGCTCTTCAGGCGGAACAGAAGCGGATGTTGGATCTTTGGAAGAGCATCTTCCATAAAGCTCTCGGTGCGAACACTCTGACGGAAGAAGAAGCTAAGTTGGTCAACGCCCAATTAGAGGCCTTCCCTAAGTAACATGGCAAGGTTCATGGTATATCGTCTTAGCCTTTGGCTCTCGGGAGTTAACTTCGGATTGGGCGTAGGCCTTCTCTTCGAAGGGAAGTACTCAGGAGCAGCGATCAACATGTTCATAGCGTTGATCACATACGGACTATATCATATCGCGGACGAGAAAGTCAACGGGTTCTAATGTCTAATCTTTGTTGTGTTCTAAGTTCAGCAGTACACTGCACGGTGTGTAACACACGCTGGTGCTCTAGCTGCTGGGCGGACATAGCAAAGATTCCTAGTCCTAGATACAAGGACTCACATACGTTAAGCCCGAGAGTATGTAGTACGGGAAGAGTTGTTGGCGTGACAGAGAACCGGTTCTATCCCACAGAGCCCGGAGTCGGACTAGTCTTTGGACCTTTACCATAGGAGAACTTATGACTCCGATGTTTCTTCGTACGCTCTTAGATGCGAAGCCGAGGGAGTTCGGTTATACGGTTGTCGAATATAACTTGACAAATGGTTCATGGAAGAAGCTTGAGATCAAGGTAGAAGATACTTTGATGAGGATCGAAACCGAAGGCTACCAGTTCGAGATGAACATCCGAGGCTGGCAGCTTGTCCCTAAGAATCTCTGGATGAAAGACTTCGAGACGTTCGTTGCCATACGAAAGCAAAGAGGCTATACGGGAGAGTTCCCGATGCCTATATATTAGGAGGCCCTGTGGGCAATTGGTATTTCGTTGTTGGACTTGTAGCAGCTGGCGCTACTGGTTACATACTTGACCACGTGCTTCCTGAGAAGGAGAAACAGTTCGCTGCGGTAGCTGCTTGGGGTATGATCGCTCTTTGGGGACTCGTACTCGCTTTAGTTATCCTAGCGGCTCCGGTAGTGTTAGGTGTTCTCATCGGAAAGCTCCTGGCAAGAGGCTCCCGCGATGTGTGGCCTAAGCTCGTTGCTATCTGGCAAGCGTTCGACTAAGAGGTTACATGAATGTTAACTTCTCCATAACGATCGTCTTTCATTTGTTCATTACGCTATGCTTCGAGGTATACCATATGATAAAGAAGGCCGTGCTGTTCCTTTGTCTACTCAGTGGGACAGCCTCAGCTACAAGTCTTAACCTTACATACCCTGGTTATGTGTGGGGTAACTATACGGCTTCATCAGACAATACATCTACCACAGCAGGGGTTATTCAGCAGGGACTCAAGTTCGGTGACTTCCCCTTAGTGCCCTACGTTGAAGAGGATTATTGGAATGGTACCGAAGGAACCAATCCTATAGGGTTGTATCCTGTAGCTACAACCTTGGCGGGTATCTATTGTAAGGTCTGGAAGACGCCTTTCAAAGTTGGCGTGGACTACGCTTACGATAGGATCAACAATGGCCGCTACCAAGCCTACGTAGGACTATATAAAGAATGGCACTAGGAGGTGCTCTTGCGAAAAGGGATATGCTTCATAGTGCCCATGTTCAACGAGGGCGCTGTGATCAAACTTTGCCTTGACGGATTCACAAAGGCAGGAATTCCCTGGGATGACGTCTACCTTGTTGATGACGGTTCCAAAGATGATACTCTCCTAAACATAGCCACTTGTAACTTCCCTGCGTCGAACGTTCTTAGCATGCCTAAGAACTCGGGTAAGGCCGAAGCGATCATGGCGGCATTCGCCCACTTCGGACTTAACAAACGTTACGAGTGGCTCAATTTTATGGACGCTGATTCGATTGTTGATCAGCGGTACTACAATAGGGCGAAGTACTTAACGGAGACTGCCAAGGAAGATATCCTTGCTTTCTGTTCTCACGTTAGGACGAAGAGAGGTGTGTACAACATACCTACAGCTTATAGGGTATATGAGTACTTCATTTCGCATTACGCCTATAAGGAAGCTCAAGAGTACATGAACGTCTTGACAGTACTTCCTGGATGCGGTTCATGCTATCGAACGGATATCTTGAACTTACTTTTCAAAGAGACTCAAGAACATACGTTGACGGAAGACATGGACTGGACGATTCAAACCCAGTTACTCTTTAAAGGTAAGATCACGTACGATAGAGACCTTGTCGTCTATACACAAGATCCTGATTCAATCGTAGCTTACACAAAGCAGGTTGACCGTTGGCAAAGAGGTTGTTGGCAGGTCTATCTAAAGAGGAAGATGTATAGAGTTTGGGAAGAAGGCATCAAAGCCGAACTATCCTTTCTTCTATTAGAAGGACTTACCTTTAGCACTGTAACGTTATTGGTTACTCTATATGCATTAGTGACACAGAGAACCCATTACGCAACGTGGTACTTAATACTAGATGCAGCGATGTTTGCATTAGTCAATCTCGTTGCGGCTCTCCAGGAAGATGATATTCGCCCGATCCTCTTCTTGCCTACGTCGTATCTGTTACGGTTCATCAACTGCATTGTCTTCTTGAAAGCGTTCATTCAGATAGTCATACTGAAGATTGATAAGAAGGGTAATCTATCATGGAACAAAGTAGAAAGGTATTGAAGCCTGAAGAGTGTCTCGCCTGTGTCTTACACAGTCGTACCTCTCTTAAGAAGCTGATGCCTAAGCTACTCAAAGAGTTCCATAAAAAGCTAGAGGATGCTATAGCGGAAGATAATCAAGAGTGGGAAGATGCCATCCGGGATGAGTTTAATAAGACTCTCAGGGATCTCAACATTCAAGAGACCGAAGACTTAGATGGAGAGCTCGCTGACGGTATGTGGGATGTGTACTACGATAAAAATGAGGACTGGTATTATACACAGGAGATCAAATGAAAAAACTTATAGCAGTTCTCGTCTTGAGCATCCTATCTACGCGGGCAAAGGCGGACGTTGTCTTCTCGTTCGATGACGGATGGAACTCGACACACCAAGTTGCTTTCCCTATTATGAAGTCGGAAGGCTATGTAGGTACTGCTTACATCGCTACGGGCCAAGTGGGAACGGATGACTTCATGCCTTGGTCAGATGTGAAGGACCTCGCTGACTTCTCTTGGGAGATAGGCAATCATACGGTTCATCATAAGGACCTTACGCAGATGCCTTACTCCGAAGCTCAGAAGGAAGTAGCCTTCGCTCAGGCAGCGTTTGAGAAGCATGACATCCATCCTACGACGTTTGCAACTCCGTTCGGTGAGACCAGCCCTAAGATCAAAAGACTTCTGGAGCATGAGTTCATCGGAGCTCGCGGAGCTTGGAAGACCGCTCCGTCAGATGTCTTCTCTCTCAAGGACAAGGGGATCGATCGTTATAACCTCCCTGTCCTTGCGGTGTACGGTCCAGTAGATCTCGGCCACATCGAGAATCGAATCGTCCTTTCGTTAAAGGAACATAAGCATTTGATTCTGATGTTCCATCGCATTGCCGAGAATCCTACTAACAAGTACACGATCACTCCTAAAGAGTTCCAGAGCGTCGTTGACCTTTGTGACAGGTATAAGGTTAACGTTGTTACGTTGTCGAACCTTCTCAAAGAATAAGTTAGCCACGGCCTAGTGCTGACTCCTAGGCCGTGCACACTTTATGACTGACCTATGCTGCCTCCTGAACCCTAAAGTCACATGCTCTGCGTGCCAGCATGTTATGTGCCAAGGGCATGTAATGCACCACGCAGTAGGCCTATTAAACGGATCAAAGGTCGCTAGGTGGTTCTGCCCTGTCGTAGGTAAGCGAATGTTCTTTCATACTGACAGCCCTGGAACATTTATAGGGTGCCTTGAGGTTGCAGAGTACATTGCGCTAAAGTCATCAGAGGATAACGAGATATGAAAATGGAATATTCGCTCAAAGTCTATAACAAAGACTGGAGATTAGTTAGGGAGATTCAAGCTCCTAAGAGCTCGTACAAGCAGTTAGAATCGCTTATGACCTTACCGAGTAAGGTCGCCTTGACAACCTTTGTTAGTATGTCGGTTCCGGTCTATCCTAGCGACATCCCGTTAGTTCAAAAGGCGTTGGGCATTACGCTGTATCCTAAGAGGGATCATTATGTTGTCGAAGCGGTCAGAGTTAAAGGATAAGTACGAACCTCTTAACCTTTGCTGTGCTCTAGCGGCAGCCTACGCTAAGTGCAACTGCTGTGTGCATAGCTTGTGTAAGCCCTGCTTTGAAGCATCCCATATAAAGATGGGCGCTATGTATTGTGGTTCTCAACAGATGAAATGGGGGAGTATGGTAGCTGCTGATCTATCATACAACATCCTTGTGAGGCATCGGTAGCAATGAATAAACTTTGTTGTACCGTTAATAATTATCTAACGTGTACACTATGCCGAGATAGATGGTGCAAGCAGTGTTGGAGTGATGATCTCACGCATTGCACAGATGGACTCAATCCCCTCAAATGTCCTAAAGCAGATAACGTACAACTGGAACCCCTAGACCCTCAAGGAGAAGATCCTGACCTGTTGGTCCCTATAAAGACCCGCAACAAAAACTAAAAACTTTCGTATAATAAATAGTTACCGCTCGCTCTGCAACTCGAAGTCCTAGTAGCTCAATCGGCTAGAGCACCCTGCTCATAACAGGGAGTGTGCAGGTTCGAGTCCTGTCTGGGACAGAATTTATATGATTCATAAACTTTGGTACAAAGGGGCGTTAGGCATCTTGAAAGTTAGATGCTATGCAAACTATGCTCCTCCAGGAACACTTTATAGTAACTACTGGAAGGACGTTACCTGCCCTACCTGTCTAGCTAAGAGGAAATAATGTTCGCTATCTACTTCCCTAAAGAAAAGATGTACGGCCGCTTTGGTTCTTATTCTAGCGTCACGCTGGTAGATCTTCCCGAACAAGCTTCTCTTTATTCTAGAGAGAAGGACGCCTTGTCTCGTAAGCTTTACGCTAATAGAACTATGCAGAAGGGAAATATTTATCCTTGGAGTAGTCCTGCAGTGATCCGCGAAATAGCTTTTAGTCACACTATTACCCGAACACTTTAGGAGACACTATGCCCTGTACCTATGAAGAGTTCCCTCATGAGAAGGCAGCTCGCGCTAAGAAGTATCAGACCCGAGTCAAGGCGGGAGTCAAGGGTCATTACAAGAAAGAGTTGGACAAACTGACCCGAATGCTTTGTGGTACGCTACAAGCTATAGAAGAAGCTTACGCTAGGGAAGGCGGATCGTCCTATCCTGATCTCCCCAAAGAAGTTAAAGAGTGGATGAAGCTTCATAAGAAGCAAGACGCTCAGCGAGGCGAACCGTGGAAGAGTCCCGACTCTGCTGCCTCCTAAACAAAAGAGTTACGTGTACAGTATGTATTGAATCATACTGTATGACTTGTTGGGGAAGACGTGGAGAGAGACACCACGTGACAGCAGACGGTAAGTACTACTACTGTAAAGGACTTCATCTCCAGCCAAGAAGACTTGCCCCTAATGATTTCATATTAGAACTAGCAAGCTGGTAGAATGATATGGCTTCGAAACTTTGTTGTGTCATGAATGCGTACAAGCAACAATTCAGTGGTACTTACTCAGAGCCTATCTGTCATAGGTGTAAGACAAAGCTTTGCGACCCTTGTAAAGAAGGACATAGGGGTTGCTTAAGGAAGCCTACAGCTTACAATACTAAGGCTCACCACTGCGAAGACTGTAGTTACAAATGCGGACCAAATTATGTCAAGCCCCTGCAAGTCCAACCTGTGTTGCATCCTTAATGGCCACTTCATTAAGTGTCTAGCATGTGACACTGTATGGTGTAAGGGCTGTTGGTTTAAAGATAGTGGTAGAGGGAATCTAGATCATCCAGATAACATCCCTAACTACGTCGCAGGACGATTTAATAGGAAGTGTAAGTCTTCAGGTAAGATAGTAGAGTATTCGCCGAACCTAGATAGCATAACGTTTTATCCCAAATCTAATTAAGAGGTGACTATGTTTCAAGCACTTATCGAACTTTTGATGCCCGTGAGTGTCGTGTTGTTGCTGTTAGGGTTCCTTTTCTGGAAACCTGAAAAACCGAAGTAAAGGAGAGTAAATACATGCCTAGAGGAGTTACGGAAGTCGTAGATGAGATTCGGGGCAGCGGACTCGGAAGCCTGTTTACCAATCGCTTCATCGCGTTGGCGGGATTCTTCGTCCTGTTGTTCGTGCTGGCCTTAAGCGCG
>Ga0265322_10000239_pt1 | contig 23853 bp, 22 predicted proteins | sample 41222metaG_FD_193584 | JGI IMG/M metagenome (GOLD analysis project Ga0265322, IMG submission 193584) | Rhizosphere microbial communities from Carex aquatilis grown in University of Washington, Seatle, WA, United States - 4-12-22 metaG | ecosystem: Host-associated > Plants > Roots > Rhizosphere...
CGTCCGGCAATCGACCGCCCCTCCACCGGCACCCTAAACGCAATTGATCGTCTTCGATACCTGATCAACGGCGACCCACAACCAGCGCCACTCCATCCCACCAGAACAACATGCACACTATATGAGCACATTCACATCCATCAATCCCCGCAGCGGGAACGCATTCCAACCGAAGTTTTCGACTCCGCCGCCGCCGCGGCGCGGCTGCCTGTCGGCCAAATTGCGACCCTGATCCGCCCGAACACGACCGCGCGTCGCGTGAGTGCGGGAATCCACTCGAGGGTGCCGGCGCATATTAATTCCGTGATGCGGACGATGGGGACTTTACGGCGATCTGGACAGACGCCTGCGGATCTCATGCGGATTTCCTGCAGTCATTTGTTGCCGAGTCAGATCAGATCGAGTGTGCATGCGACAAGCGATCACCGGATTCGTCATTCCGGCGTTACTTCTCCGCCCTGAATCTTGAACACGTAAGCATGGCGGCACGGTGCCTCTTCGGGACCTAGATCGGGCGAGGTAATCGCGAGGGCGTCACCCGCGGTGGCAGTTTTCAGCGTGCCGGGCACGCCGAGCATTGTCACCTTGGCGTCGGCAGGCGCGCGCACGCCATGGAGCACGAGTTGCTTTCCTGGCCAACCGGCCGTGATCGCATAGAGGGCATCAGGCTTCCTCGTGAAGAAGACCTGTTTGACGGCGAAGCCGTTCTTGGGCGCCTGGCCGACCTGTTCGAGCAAGCTGTATTTAACCATGAACCTTCCGTATTCCTGTTTGGGTCGGGTGCCCTCGGTCCACTGGCAAGAGCGGCCGGCGGCGCGCGTGCCGTAGATGGCCTCGCCGTTGACTTTGAGCCAGTCGCCGATCTCCAGGAGACGCTGTTCCATGATCGGTGGGATGGTGCCGTCGGCGGCGGGACCGATGTCGAGGAGTAGATTGCCACCGCGACTTACGAGGTCGATGAGCACGAGGATGAACTCGCGCGCCGTCTTGTAGTCGTCGACGCGTTCGGCGCGGTTGAGGCCGTAGGAATAGGCCATGCCACGGCTTTCCTCCCAAGGGTGCGCGCCGTCCTTCAAGCCAGCGGCGTATTCGGTGGTCCAATAGCCGCCGTGCTTGAAGCGACACTCCTTGCCCCAGCGATCGTTCACCACCACTTCGCCCTTGCACGGCGATTCATTGAACAACCACGCCAGCAGTTCCTCGCTCTTCCAATCCTTGGAAGGCATTTCCCACTCGCCGTCGCTGAAAATGATCGAAGGCTGGTAGCGGGTGACCACGTCCTTGAACTGTGGCGTCATGTGCTCGGTGACGTAGCGCGCGCGGTCTTTCAGCCAGAGCGGATTGAACCATTCGTAGAGCGAATAGTAGAACCCGAATTTCAATCCGCGGGCACGAGTCGCCTCGGCGAGTTCGCCGAGCAGGTCCCGCTTCGGGCCGATCTCGACCGCGTTCCACGGGCGACCCCAGGTGCGGCTCGCCTCGGCGCTGGGCCAGAGTGCGAACCCCTCGTGGTGCTTCGACGTGGGCACGACGTATTTGATACCGGCCCGCGCGAAGAGGTCGGCCCACTGCTTCGCGTCGAAAAGTTCAGCCGTGAACCTTGGCGCGAAGTCCTGATAGTTGAAATTCGCACCGTAGTTCTTCGCGTGAAACTCACGCCAGACGGCATCCTCGGGTTTGTCGCTGGCGACATGAGACCAGTACCATTCGGCGTATTCACCGACTTTGCCCCACGCAGGGACCGAGTAGACACCCCAGTGGATGAACACGCCAAACTTGGCGTCGAGATACCACTCGGGCATCGGCCGTTGGTCGAGCGAGGCCCAGTTGGGTTCGTAGTGCGTTTCATTAGCATGGCTGTCAGGGGCCAGCAGCAGGGCGGCGGTGACGAGTGCCATCGCGCTCACCGCAATTCGAGTGATGGTTGTGTTCATGGCTTGGTTTGATACTCCAGCCTCTAGTAGTACTTCGTTAGGTTTTCGACGTAGAATCCCTTCAAGTGATCTCTGGACCCCGGACCAACTTCATAGGTAGGCGCAACATTTGGACCTCAGAGCGGAGAGGCGGCCGAAAAAAAACCGCCCAGACGACGGAGCATGCCAACGAGCCCGAATTGTTTCATGGGCAGAAGCAAAGCAGGCAGGAAGGGAGTTTTCATGTCAAATATAAACGTTTCAATCTAAACATTTAATTATGCTCTCAATAACATTAAATAAACGTTTCAATTTATATCGAAAATCTCATTGCGAAACCAGGACCTTTCGGCGTATTCGTAGCCATCATTTTGACCGTCCCGTGGACGGGCCGTCACACCCAGACTCGATGATTATGATGAACAGAATGCGGGTCAGCCTGATGGCGCAGGAGCCCGGCGTGCCGTGGCGCGACCTGCCGGAGCGCCACGGGTCGTGGAACTCGGTGTTTACCCGGCACCGCCATCAGATCGAAAACTTCTGCTGCCGGATCAAAGCGTACCCCCGCATCGCCACCCGCCACGGCAAGCTCGCCGTTACCTTCCTCGGCTTCATCCAGCTTGCTGCCATCCTCGATTGGCTCTCTCACCGATTTTGAAAACACGCCTTGAGACCATTACCTATGAAACATTGGATTCAATTCACAGTCCTGCCGATCCTTATCCTTGTCACAGCGCATGCGCAGACGCCCACCGGAGGGCTGGGCCCTGTTGCGATGGGCTCCTATAGCCAAACCATTTTCGTGACGTTCAAATCCGAGGCGGCGGCCCGCCAGGCCCGGCTCCGCCTCGCGCCACTCTACCACGATCTTCGGGCCGCTTTTTCCACGCGCATGGACGACTGTGACCTGAACGATCTGCGGGTGGCGGAGATGATGGCGAGGTACGGCCAGAAGGGTACGTTCAACCTGACCGATCTCAATAATTGGTACCAGGACAGCACCGAAACGGGGGTCAAGGTGTCGGGCGATCCCGCGGTGGAAGTTCCCCGACGCCTTTTGGCCGGCGGAAATTCCATCGGCGACCACACCCTCGCCCATGAAATGCTGCCGGCGTTGTCCAAGAACAGCGCTTTTTGGGAGATCATGGGAGATCGGGTGGCGCTCGAGACCCGGATTGCCTCCCCGGTCCTTTCGTTTGTTTATCCTTTTATGGTCTTTAAGTCCCAACTTCGCGATGGGCACGATCGTGCTGACTTGGAGGAGATGCTCCGCCGCTCGGGCATCTACCAGCTGGCCGAGAACAACTACAACGAGGAGTGGGACAGCGGCCTGCAGGACGGCCTGTTTATCACCCAAGATACTCACTCCTATGGCGGCAGATATGTGGACGCGATCATCACGCAGGCGCGGGGGAAGGAAGAACGACCGCTGTTTCTGATCACCATGCACGCATGGGTGAGAGAGTGGGGTGGTCCGGAATTCCCGAAATTGGAAGAAATATACCGCAAATGGTCGGGTCGGGAAGATTTGTGGTACTGCAACGTCAACCAGTACGCGGCATACCGGTACCAAGCCCGGTATTCCCGACTGGAGACGTCGGTGGAGAGGAACGTGCTGAAGGCCGTGTTGGCGCGGCCCGACCCGCTGGATCTGAACGACTTGACCCCGCTGACCTTAATGGTGGAGGGCGTGAGCCAGCAGGAAGTTGTCTCGGTGGAGAGTCCCGGAGCCGAGGTGCGGCAGGTATCCCTTGACGGCCCCTACGCATTCGACCTTTTCCACGACAAGTCTCGGGGAGAGGTCGAGATCTATGCGGAGGCGGATAATCCCGGGAACGCCGACCAGCTTGGGGACGCCAAGAGTGGGTTGCAGGGTCTGCGGGCGCTGCTCCACCGGAAAGGCCGCCTCTTGAGCCTGGTCCTGCGCAACGACGGCAACCAAGCCCTGCGGGACATCCGCGTGGTTTTCCGTCTCCCACTGCGGTGGAAGGATGGGGTGGTGCGGAAGCAGGTGGCGTCCCTTGCAGACGGGGCTTCCGTCACCTTAGAGGTTCCCCTGACCGAAAGATCCGCCCCCGAACATTACTCCGACGGGCTGGAGTACGACGTGGCGCAGGTGGATTTCCGCGGCCAGCGGCGGGGGCGATTGTATGCAGTTTGCGAGGTGCCGGGTGACGAACCAGCGGCGTTTTTTGCCCGCAATGGTTTCTGGATGCTCGGCCCCCTGCCGGGCGACATGGCCGATTTCGATCCTCAAGTGTTCGCGAAGGCGTTTCTGGAAGGTGAGCCGCCGGCGAGAGAATATACCGTGCCTTGGGGCGGAGCCCTCAATTGGAGGAGCCTGAAGCCGGCCAACGCGTCCATCCTCGATCCCGACATCATCCCCACTACCGGCAAATCGAACATACCGGAATCCTTTAAAGAGGATCCCTCTTTATACTTCTCCCACACGAAGGTCCATTATGTCTTTTATGGTCGGATCGTGTCCCCGGAGGACCAGACCGTCCGGGCGGTGTTCGGCCGCGATTGCATGAAGCGCTTATCGTTGAATGGTCGGATTGTTGAAGGTGATGAACTGGCCCTCAAGAAGGGAAGCAACGATGTGCGCATCCTGTACGCTCCAGCGCAAGGCATAGGCTCGTCGTATGACATAAGCAACTACGGCTGCTATTTCCGCCTGACTGACGCCGAGGGAAAAAGGGTCGAGGACGTGCGTTTCGAGAAACCGCCAGCGCCATGATTTCTCAGTTACCCACACCAAGATCCACGTAGCTATGGAAGCAGACCGGTTCTTTGGGATCGATTGTATTCAAAGAAAGTGGCTGGTTTCTGGTGCGCGTGCTAGCGGGCGTGCCCAGCACATTTCGCTTTGCCTCAACCGGGCCATTTTACGTGGAGATTGGCCCGATATCACGCCGCGTCAGCAAGGCCTACGCGCAGTTCTTCCTCGATTGGGTGCAGGAACGAATGAGTCAGATCCGATTCGATGATCCCCGCGAGCAAGCTGAGTCGATCAAGTACCAGCAGCCAGCAGAGCAGTTTTGGCGGGAAAAGGGCGAGCAAGCGAACGCTCAATAATGCCATCTCGGTCCACTGTCCGCCATTCCTCCCAATGACGTCTGTATCGCGCCACTCGGCACGGCATTGCATCACTCCTATCGAGTGACGTGATTCCGGCAACGTCAATCGATCTGTTGTCAGCAGGCAGCATGCGACCCAGCTAACGCTTCTGTGTTCCGAAGTTTGAAGATACGCCTTAGAATCTCGTGTACTCCATGGAAAACGGAAAGTAGGCGGCGATGACAAATATTAGCGCAAACGCGTTTCGAATCTCGCTGAGAAGGTGGTATTGGTCGACACACATGAACACCTCTCGGAATAATTCGTCCGGTTGGAGAACTGAGCGAAACACAAAACGTACATCCCCGTTCCGGATTTCGGTATGGCGACATGCCACTACGCCGGCAGGGATCTCAAAGTGGTCGGTCAGTCCGGCCGGCATTACACGAAGCCTTTGGGCTATGAAAACGCGGCGTGCGCGAAACGATGCCTCCTATCGCTGTACTATGCGCGCCCTCAAAACAGCGACCACCAAGTTTGGCATTTGCAGGTCAGCACACCGGTCCGTCAGCAAGGATGACATTGGCAGAGCCGCCCGCAAAACCGTTTCTGCCAACCGGTGGCTGGCGATCTGACCTACCTCGCCGCTGCGATAACTCCGGCATAACTACCATCTCCCGAAGATCCCTCAAGTATTCCCTTTGCACGGATTCTTGAATGCATCTATCTCGCAAATATGTGCGAACAAACTGCACGAGACAAAACTGCTGCATGACGACACTCAATCTATATTCACCGCTGCACGATGGCACAACACCAATCATAAATTCCCCACCGACAAACGCCAGTTAACAATCTTTCAGTCCACTAATGAAATCCAGTCTTCTACACATAATCCTTATAGTTATTGGCTCATTCTCCGCTAATCATATATTTGCGCAGGACGGATTGGTCAACATTGCAATGGCCCAAATATTTTGCCTTGACGGAGATCGTGCGGGTAATTTCGTCCGAATCGAGAATGCCATAGTCGAAGCGAAAGGGAAAGGTGCTCAGATCGTTACATTGCCGGAGTCCTGCATTCTAGGTTGGGAGAATCCTTCAGCTCATCAAAGAGCCGAGCCAATCCCTGGCGAAGACTCCGATAGGCTATGTGAATTGGCTCGAAAGTATAAAGTTTACCTAAGCATAGGATTGGATGAAAAGGAAGGGGATAAGTTATACGACTCTTGTTTACTTATAGATGATGACGGGAAGATTATCTTAAAGCATAGGAAGATCAACGTCCTCGCGGAACTGATGACGCCACCGTATTCTGTTGGCGATGGCGTTAGTGCGGTGGAGACGAAGTATGGGAAGATAGGAATCTTGATTTGCGCAGATTCTGCCAGAGAGGAACTCTTAGAAGCTATGAAGGGCAAAGGTCCCGATATTTTGATTATTCCTTATGGCTGGGCAGCCCCGGAAGGAGAATGGCCGGAGCATGGGGAGAAACTGCGCGATGTTGTGAAAAACGCGGCGAGGGCAGCGAACTGTTTGGTGATTGGGACGGATTTGGTTGGGGAGATCACAAATGGTCCATGGAGAGGCCAAGTATATGGCGGACAAAGTGTCGCTGCGGATAATGAAGGGAAGGTGTTGGTGCTATGTAAAGATCGGGATAGGGATATAACGGTGGTATCAGTTAGAGTGAAGTAGGAGTGGGATGCTTATGTTAATCGGGACGTAAGGTCGTTTGTGGGTGGCGGGGTTACGGGTGTAATTCCTTGGGTAACACCCTCAACCAGTCGCGTAATCAGCCACGCAGTAACTGCGCTCCAGCCTCGGAGGAGGCAGGAGGAGCTCTCCCGGAGCCGTGCGCATCGTGTGCTGCTGGGAGAACGGCATTTTCCGGTAGCCGCGGAAGGTGAAGGAAAGATTACAGGTGGTCAAATCTCTTTGGCTTCACGATCGATAGAATAGGAGACACCAATGCTAATAAAGAAAATGTTGCGCTGCCTGCTAACAGCCTCGGCCGCGCTGGCCGTTTGCTTTGCGGTAGCCCTGCACGCAGGCACCGCTGATTCCGTATCGTCTGCCCAGAGACCTTCATCCTTTCATTTCACCGTCACAAGTGACCTACACAATGTCACCGATATTTACGATCGCGTCCTTGACGCGATGCAGATACACTCAAAGGGACAAGGCGCATTCCAGATCTCTGTGGGAGATCTGGCCGATAAGGACGGTCAGACTCCGCAGTGCCTTCGCGACCTGATCGATTCGCATTGGGGCTCGGCCTCAGTCTGGTGGCCCGTCGTCGGAAACCACGATTCGCATGCCCCTTCCTCGATGACTTGGATCCGCGCGGAATACGAGACTGGCAATCGTGTGCGGCGGCCCCTGAAAAACCTCGTGACACGCGCCGGGCCTACCGGTAGCGCTGCAACCACCTACTCTTGGGACTACCGGAACGTGCACTTCATAGTGTTGAACGAGTACTGGAACGGCGAGACTGTCCCGGGTAGCGATGTGGCGATTGACGGCGACGTAGTCCCGGCATTGCGCGAGTGGCTGGAGGACGATCTGACTGCGAACCAACAACCGTTTATCTTCGTCTTTGGCCATGCACCCGCCTTCCCTGAGTACAGGCATATTGGCAATAGCTTAGACATAAACCCGGCCAACCGCGATGCTTTCTGGCAGGTCTTACAGAAGTACCATGTCCAGGCATTCATCTCCGGACATATTCATTTCTACTACAAACAGCCGCGCGATGGCGTTTATCAGATCGTGGACGGCTGCGCCGGGCGCAGCAACGATCAGCAAACCTATCTGGATGTTGTCGTCGGCCAGGAACAAGCACAAATAAGGGTCTGGCAAAACAATGCTCGTGGGGGCTCCGACTGGCGATTGGTGGACACCATAATGCTTGCTGCCACAGCCAGACCCGGAACGCATTCTGTGGCGGTGGGTTATGGGCCGATTTTTGCGCCTCGGGTCAACACTGGATGCGATCCAACTAACTGCATTATCACAGCTCCAGCGACAAAGCTAAACCCAGAAATTTGGTAGGGCCTTACCACTCACCCGATGCACCGAAAGTGAGCGTGAACATGACTTGTGGGTAGCGAAAACCTCATCGCGGAGCGAATTCGTTGATCATTCGGTCAGTTGGGCCAAGCTGCCCGGATCATGTTTGGCATAATTCTTGCCGTGCTTCGGAGTCTGGGTGCAGCCAGAAGCATTCCGCCGAAAACGCTTCCCGTGGCGGTGACCTCTTCCACGGTATTCGCCAGCAGGGTCGCAGCCTCCGCTGCGAATGCGTGTGGCACTGCGAGGCTGTCATGCACGGTCAAGAATAACACACGAGGGACGGTCTCCGCCTAAACCTGCGGCCTTCAATTTCCGGAGTGAGTTTCCGCCAGAAGCTTGCCCGCCATCTAAACTCAGCTTTAAACCCCGTCCGTTATGAAAAAGTCTCTTGGGGCCAAAACCCTCGTTTACCCGACCCCGGTGTTTGTCGTTGGGACCTACGACCAGGCTGGTAAACCCAACGCGATGACCGCTGCCTGGGGCGGGATTTGCTGTTCCCAGCCGCCCTGCGTCGCCGTCTCCCTCCGCAAAGCCACCTCCACGCACGGAAACATCGTGGCACGCCGGGCGTTCACGATCAGCATTCCGTCCGAAAGACACGTCAAGCAGGCGGATTATCTGGGGTTGGTGTCAGGCAGGAGCGTGGACAAATTCGTAGCAGCCGGGCTGACGCCGGTGAAAAGCGACCTCGTTGACGCGCCGTACGTGCAGGAGTTCCCCCTGGTCCTGGAGTGCAGGCTCGCGCACACGTTCGAGCTGGGCTTGCACACGCAGTTTGTCGGGGAGATTCTGGACGTGAAAGCGGAGGAAGCCGTGCTGGGCAGGGGAGGGCTGGTGGACATCAAAAAGATGGACCCGCTGGTGTTCACGCCGGACACGCAGTCCTACTACGGCATCGGCGGGTTAGTGGGGAAGGCTTTCTCGGTGGGCAAGACGCTTTGACGAGCATGGCAACCTCCTGAGGCTCACGCCGGTTCGACAGGCGACGGGTGGCGGACGATGACATGGGGCGGACGCCGGCGAGGATCACCTGCCCCGCCTCCCCTCAGCATTCTCTACCCTCACAAAACTCGGCCTACTCACGGGGTTCGAATCCCTGTTCGGATGTGAGTCTCGCCAGTTTCGCGATCGCGATCTTAGGGAGCGAGAGCGGGTGCCGGGTTTTGTGGCGCCCGGCGCGGCCGAAACGACAGATTGTTCGTCGCCACATAGATGGCCATCGCGAGCAAAATGCAGCAGGCTGCGATCCAAAAGAACGGGCTATGGTGGATCCGCCTCCAATGCGGGCGATGCACCAGGTTTGGGCCGCCGTGTTGTTGAAACTGGGGATCATTCATGGGACTGGGGACCGGTGCGAGAAGTGGATCGGACATTTCCTGAGCATGCGGAGTTTCTTTGCCGGGGATGATACGGGCGAAGAAGTCGCATCCCTAGCTGGCTTTTTTTTGCCTATGAAGCATACACGAGCGGTGACCATGTTCGCCATGGGGCTTTACCCGTAGCCGCGAAAGGAGCGTTCAGCCTGCGGAAGCTCTTCCGAGTAGCGCGCCGAGCAAGGGGCAATCAACGGGGTCAGACTGGGCTTGGGATTGACGGTCACGGTTGAGCCGGGAGCCGTGTCTTGAGATCGGCCGCGGTGAAGGAACGGGTTTCGGCGATCAGCTGGCGGGCCGCCGGAGCCTTGATCACCCATACTGAGGATGCGCTCGCCGTCGCTCACGACGATCACGCGAACCCGGTCGAACCGCGGATAGGCGACGATTTCGCGGATGCGCTGTTTGTTGGGGTGGCTTAGAAAAAGTCCGCGCGGCTTACGCCAGATCTCGCTGAACCGCTGGCAGCCTTCACCGACCGTCGGCGTGTAAACCAACGGCAGCAGTTCCTCCAGATTACTTGCCAGCAGTGCGAAGAACAGCGTTTCGTTCGTGTCCTGCAACTCGCGAAGGAAGGCGTAGCGCTCGAAGCCGGTCGCTAAGGCGCGCAGGACTTTCAGGCGCCGCGCCATCTGTTCCTCCAGCGTGCCGGCGTGCGCGGGTAGCAGTCCGTGCAGATTGAACTGGTCTCGCTCGGCTTCGGAGAACGCCGTTCCCTTGTTCAGCGTGGGGCGATTAAGCAGGTCGATGCCGGCAAGGTCCGTTTCGAACGCCCCTGGTTCGCGCGGGGAGCGGACGTCTCCGCCTTTCCCCGCCTCGGAATTGGTTTTCGTGACGGTGCCGGCGGGCGTTCTTGGTTCCGATTGAGCTACCGAGATCGGCTGATTTCTCAAGCCGCCATGATCATTTGCGAACCGAGGGCATCCGGCACGCCCACCCGCCGGCGCGAACAGCCGTCCCGGGCGGAAATCACCACTTGCATTCGCCCGCTTGGCATCGGGCCTGAGCGCCTGAATGGATCTTGCTCGCCATCATTTGCCACACCGCGACTCGGCCAATGCTTCGATGCTGCTCTGATGCTGCTTCGCTGCTGCGCTGCTACCTTGAGTCGACCCAGTCCGAGCTCGACGAACTGGTCTTGGGGCTCGGCGCAGCGAAGAACATGCAAGGAGCGCGAGACCTTTTCTGGACCAGTCATCATCGCCAATCCGGCCGACCCCGCCGTGGATACGAACTGCGACCGACAATTCAAAAAAACTGGTGCTGAAAATCAGCGGGTTGCGTTTTGAATCGGTCGCTTGCCGAGTTCGTGGTTTTATCCACGGCGGGGTGGTCCAAAACGCAATGGTCGGACGCTGACCGGAGATTTGCTCCACCCGAGGCGAGGCTTTCCGGTTCATCGGGCCTTTGCATCAGTGGCCCCGTCCTGCAGGGTGGACTGTGGTGGAAAGTGGAGCGCCGATTTGAATAGTTTTTCGGGCCTCCGTCTAAGTGACTACCCCGCTGGCTATTACGAATTCGCTCCACCAAGGTTCGTATCCACGGCGGTTGGCTGCCCGGCATGGTTTCGAACCATGACTAGAGGATTCAAAGTCCTCTGTGCTACCATTACACCACCGGGCAATGCCGCAAGGCCGCCTACGTTGCGCCGAACAAAAGCACGGTCAAGGCCGGAAAGGTCCGGAAGGACGCGGCGGAATCCGGTAGGGGAAGTGACGCGGCTGCCGGCGGGCGGACCGGCCGCGGCCCGGGGAAACGAAGCTTGCGCCGGCGGAGGTGCTCGATTGGTTTGGCTGCCATCTCGCGTCTTGCCCGCCTCCTTCATCGCCCGCTCCGTATGAGCGCCCCGGTTTCTGATGTTACGCCCTCCGCCCCGCCCGTGGCCGCCGGACCGCCTGCGGCGCTGGTTGGTTCCGAATCGCACTGGGCTCTGATGGGCCGGCATTTCCGGCGGCACCGCCTCGCCCTGGGCTCGCTCTATGTTCTGGCGGTGCTCTATACCCTCGCCGTCTTTGCCGAGTTCTTCGCGCCCTACACCCGCGAGTGGCGGAATCTTCCCCATGCCTACTGTCCACCGCAGCTGCCGCGCATCTCCTTCACGCACGGTCTCCATGTGCTGGGCATGAAGCGCCTGATCGACCCCGTCACGCTGCGCAAGATCTACCTGGAGGACCCGGCGACGGTGGTGCCGCTGGGTTTCTTCGTCCGGGGCGAGCCTTACCGGCTTTGGGGCTTCGTCCCGTGGGACCGCCATTTCATCGGCGTGAAGAATCCGGCGCCCGCCGCCGACGGCGTGCCGCCCACGTTTCTTTTTCTCGGCGCCGACAAGTACGGCCAGGACACCTTCAGCCGGCTCATCTACGGCGCACGCATCAGCCTCTCCGTTGGCCTGCTGGCGATCATCATCACCTTCGGGCTGGGCGTCACCATCGGCGGCATTTCGGGCTACATGGGCGGCGGGATCGACAATGTCATCCAGCGGCTCATCGAGATCATCAATTCGTTTCCGCAGCTTCCGTTCTGGCTGGCGCTGGGGGCGGTGCTGCCGCCCGACTGGTCGCCGCTCACCACCTATTTTGCCATCACCATCGTCCTGAGCCTGATCGGCTGGACGGGCCTCGCGCGCGTGGTGCGCGGCAAGATCCTGTCGTTGCGCGAGGAGGACTACGCGATGGCGGCGCGGCTGCTGGGCGCTTCGCACACCCGCATTCTTTTCCGCCATCTGCTGCCGGGATTCACCAGCCACATCATCGTGGTGCTCACCATGAGCGTGCCCTCGATGATCCTCGGCGAAACGTCGCTGAGCTTCCTCGGTCTGGGGCTGCGTCCGCCGATCGTCAGCTGGGGCGTGATGTTGCAGGACTGCATGAGCATCCAGACGATGGCCAACTATCCGTGGCTGCTCATGCCCGGGGTGCTGATCGTGCTGACGGTGCTGTGCTTCAATTTCCTGGGCGACGGCCTGCGCGACGCCGCGGATCCCTACGCCATGCTGTAGCCGGAGACGCTCAGGGCGGCGGGGCGGACTCCGTGGACGACGATGCAGGCGCCGGTTCCTTGACGACCCGCAGTGTGAGCACCTGCTGCTCCGTGCGTCCGTCCAGGTGCAGCTTGACGGTGAGCGGGATCTCCTCGGTGGAAACCCCGAGACGGGAGACCATCGGCTCAGCCTCGACGGACTCAGTCGGTTTGACGGTGATCTTGGGCGGCTCGACGACGAAGTTGCCCAACGCGGAGTCAAAATCGATCACCTCCACGTCAGCCGGGGTGTCACCGTGGTTGGTGAGACGCAGCCGCAATTGAATGGGCGGCAGATTGCTGGCCTGAATGGGTGGCGCATGGGGGACGCTGCTGTCAGCGCCGCCTTCCGGCGGACCACCACCTCCTCTGCCACCGCCGTGACCCCGACCACCGCCCCGGCCGCCACCGCCGCCGCCCATGCTCAAGCCTCCGCCTCCGTGGCCCGCGTGGCTGCCCCCGCTACTGCTCCCGGATTCAGCATCGCGGGACCATTTCACGCCGGCAGGGGCGAGCATGGCCTCGATCTCGATCCGGCCATCGAAAAACATGCCCTGCGCCTCCATGCGCGGGATGGCGGCCCGTCCGCTGCCGTCATTGGCCCCCAAGGCGCCGGGCGGCGGACGATTGGGGCGTTCACCTTCGCAGGCGGTGAAGCCGAGGAGAAAAAGTGTCAGCGTCAGCCTGCGCCAATTGCGACAGAACCAGACTGAGCCGGAGAGGGGCATGAGGCGCATGTCCTTGTGACGCCTGCGTCCAGCGAAGGTTTCCCGAAAATGGCGGCACCGGGACGGGCCATTTCAGAGGAACGCCTGGCCTAAGCCTGCGGCGGCGATGACAACGGCCCACGGCGGCAGCTTCCACAATTGCAGCGCCGCAAAGACTGTGAACGCCAGTGCCGCGCTGCGCGCGCCGGTGATACCTGCAGTCCACACGGGATTATAGAGCGCCGCGAGCAGCACGCCGACCACCGCCGCGTTGGCACCACGCAGCGCCGCCTGCGCGCCGGACTGGCGCCGCAACATCTGCCAGAAGGGCAGGGCGCCGGTGACGAGCAGGATCGAGGGCGCGGAGATGGCGGCCACCGCCCACAGACCGCCCAGCCAGCCGCGGGGGCCCATGTGCATCAGGGTGCCGAGATATGCGGAGAAGGTGAACAGCGGTCCCGGCAGCGCCTGCGCCGCGCCATAGCCGGCGAGGAATTGGTCGTGAGTCAGCCAGCCCGGCGCGACCACCTCCCGTTCGAGGAGCGGCAGGATCACGTGCCCGCCACCGAAGACGAGTGAGCCGACGCGATAAAATCGGTCGAACACCACCAGCCATGGGTGGGGGCTCGCCTGCGCCAGCAGGGGCAGGCCAATCAGCAGCAGCAGAAACGTCGCAAGCCACGGCACTCCCGCCCGCCGGCGCGGTGTGACCGCCAGCGGTGCGGCCGGACCGTCCGTCGCTTCGCGAAACAGCAGCCAGCCGAGCATGGCGCCCAGCGCGATCACGCCAATCTGGCTCCACGCCGCCGGCAGGAGCAACAGCGCCACCGCTGAACCCAACGCCAGGGTGGCGCGCGGCCGGTCGGGGCAGAGGTTGACCGCCATGCGCCAGACGGCCTGCGCGACGACTGCAACCGCCGCCGCCTTCAGTCCCGGCAGCCAGCCCGCGGCACCGAGCGCGCCGAGCGACGCCACACCGTAGGCGAAGGCGATCATCAGCACCGCCGAGGGCAGCGTGAACCCGAGCCACGCCGCGAGTCCGCCGGCCACGCCGCGCTGCAGACAGCCGATGCCGAAGCCCACCTGGCTGCTCGCCGGACCGGGCAGAAACTGGCAGAGCGCGACCAAGTCGGCGTAATGCGCGTCGTCCAGCCAGCGGCGGCGCTCGACGTATTCCTTGCGAAAATAACCGAGGTGCGCCACCGGCCCGCCAAAGGACGTGCAGCCCAGCCGCAGGGCGGTGAGGAAAATTTCCAGCAGGGACGGCGGCGCAGACATCACCCGAAAAGCAAACACGCCGGCGCCCACCACGCACGCCTTTCTTTAACCCTCCCGACCGGTGGCAAACCCGCCGAATAGTTGTTTATCCAGAAGCCAGGAAACCAGGAATTTCACGTCAGACTCCTGGCTTCATGGCTTCTGAATCAATCTTGCTCAGCCTTCCACCTTGAGCACCAGCACGCCGCCTTTCTGCGAACCGATTGCCAGCAGGGTGTCGTCCGGGCTCCAGGCGAATTTCGAGGCGGGGGCGGTCAGCCGGACGGTGGCGATAAGCGGCGGCTGGCGGGTGGGGCTCCACAGTTCGACTTCGTGGTCGTTCGCCGCGGTGGCCAGCAGTCCATGGGCATGCTGAAAAGCGACGGCGCAGACGCGATCGGCGTGAGGCAGGGCAAGCGGTTCGCGGCCCTCGGGGCCGGCCCCGGAACAATCCCACACGCAGGCGTCGCGCGCGCCGCCGGTCGCCAGCCAGCGGCTGTCGTGGCTGAAGGAGAGTTCGCGCACCTTGGTCTCATAGCCGCTCATGTGAAATTCCTGGTCCTCCTCCGGCAGCCAAAGATGCACGGCGTTGTCCTGCGCGCCGGCCACGAGCCAGCGGCCGTCAGGCGACCAGACCAGTGCGGAAATCGCGCTGCCATAGGCGTACTCGCGCTGGGCGCGGAAATCGTCCGCGGCCCACAGGCACACGCCGCCGAAGTACGCCACGGCGATGGCGCCGCCCCGCGGATGCCACGCCAGGGCGGAGAGAGTCTTGGGCGCATCCTTGAAGGCATGCGCGATGGATCCGTCGGGCTGGAGCAACACGAGCTTCCGGCCGGCCGCCGCCGCCAATACCGGATTGCGGATACCGGATACCGGATAGCCTGTCACCGGCCTCCACGCGAGATGTTCGAGCCACGCATGGCCGAGAGCCGCTTCTGCGGTCTGTGTTCCGGACACGCCGTCCCAAAACCGCACGGACCCATCCTGACCGCAGCTCGCCAGGATCGACCTCTCCGGTTGCCGGTCTCCGCTTTCCGGTATCACGGCCGGCGCGAAGGCGACGGCATTGGTGCCGTCCGCATGGCCCGGCAGAGTGTGGAGCCGCGCGCCCGCGGCGTCGAACAGGGTGACGGGCCCGGCGGCGGACGCCAAGGCGAGGGTGCGGCCGTCGGGCGACCAGGCGAGGTCGATCACGTAGTCGTCGAGCTGCGCGACCCAGGTTTTGGAGAGGTTCATCGCTCAGTAGCGGGTAGCGGGTAGTGAGTAGCGAGCCGGAGAGAAGAGATCTATTCGCTGTTCGATGCTCACTGCTTCAGCTGACCATGCAGGCCTTGAAACCGCTGACCAATTCCTCGCGGTTGAGATTGCGGCCGATGAAGACGAAGACATTCGTGCGCGGAGCCCCGCCCCAGGGCTGGTCAAACTTGGCGTCGAACGTCATGTGCACGCCCTGAAAAACCAGGCGTTTGTCCGAGCCGCGCACCGAGAGCACGCCCTTGCAACGGAAGATGTCCTGGCCCTTTTTCGCCAGCAGGCCGCCGATCCAGTCGTTGAGGCGCTTGGCGTCGAGTTCGCCGGGCAGGGTGATTCCGACGGAGGAAACCTCCTCGTCGTGGCTGTGTTCATGACGGTACGTCTGGTCGTGGACGTAGCGGACAAGCGACTGGTCCGCCGCATGGAGGTGCGTGGGCACGTCGTGGGCCGTGAACAGCATGTAGCGGCCCGTCGCCGGTATCGTCACCGGAAAATCGCCGTGTCCGTCGGCGAGCTGCAGCCGCTGCAGGGTGGTGCCGGGCGTGACGGCATCGCCGGGCTTCACGGGTTTCTCCTGGTCGGAAAACACCTGCACCGCGAGGTCGCGCGCCGCGGCCAGGTCGATGGCGTCGAGGCTCTTCACCGGCAGCAGCGCGACATCCAGTTCGTTTTCGTCACCATGGTGATGATGATCATCCGCGCCGTGCTCATGACCGTGTTCGTGGTCATTCTGCTGGCCAGCAGAATGGTGGCCGATGCAAAGCTGGTAGGTGCCGGCGGCGAGTTCATAGACGCCGGCCCATTCGAAGGAATACTCGGACTCGAGAAAGCGGGGATCGAGGTCGGTGGCGCGGCTGAGGTTGAAGCCGCCGACCTCCAGCACGTGATCGAGGGGAATATCGCAGTTGCGCGTGCGGTGGATCCGCGCCGCCGTGTTCATGCGGTGCAGGCGCGCCTCGAGCCGGTCGAGGTCGGGGGCGCCCACGAGGTCGGTCTTGTTGAGCAGAATGACGTCGGCAAAAGCGATCTGCTCCTTCGTCTCCCGGCCGTCGTCGAAATGCTGGGCGACGTGCCGGGCGTCGACGACGGTGACAATGCCGTCGAGGCGATAGGCGTCGCGGATTTCGGGGTCGCTGAAGAACGTCTGCGCCACGGGGCCGGGGTTGGCCAGGCCGGTGGTCTCGATGAGCACGCCGTCGAGGCGGTCCTTGCGCTTGAGGAGCCGGCCGAGGATGCGGATCAGGTCGCCGCGGACGGTGCAGCAGAGGCAGCCGTTGTTCATGGAGAAGATCTCCTCGTCGGACTGGATCACGAGCTGGTTGTCGACGCCGACCTCGCCGAATTCGTTCTCGATGACGGCGATTTTTCGACCGTGCTGCCCGGTGAGGATGCGATTCAGGAGCGTCGTCTTGCCGGCGCCGATGAAGCCGGTAAGCACGGTGACGGGAATGCGTTGGTCAGCGGACATGGTTGAGGGATCGGGGGCGGATGACAGAGGTTGGAAAGTGGTCGCGGTGAGGAGGACAAAGAAAGCTGCTGCGGCGCGAAATGCGAGCCTGGCAGAACGGTCACGGCCGCCTGCGATCCGCGCCGGCATCGCATTCAGTTTCAAGAATCCGCGATGACGAGCGCGAGTACGAAGCCGTCGTATCCCTTGCTGCCGACGGTTTGGATCGCCGTGGCGCTCACGTGCGGCTCCGCGGCGATCAGCTCGTGGAGGCGGCGCACACCCTGGACATTGGGATCGGGGCTGACGGGGTCGATCACCGCCCCCTTGCGCACCACATTGTCGACGATGATCAGGCTCCCGCGGCGGGTGAGTTTGAGCGCCCAGGCGAAATAGTCGGGATAGCCGGGTTTGTCCGCGTCGATGAAAATCAGGTCAAACGGGCCGCGACCCTCGGCCGCGAGCTGCGGCAGCGTGTCCAACGCCCGCCCGGGGCGCAGTTCAACGACGCCGGCCAGTCCGGCGCGGACGAAATTGGCGCGGGCGACCGCGGCGTGCCCTGGGTCGGCCTCCAAGGTGATCAGACGCCCGCCGGCGGGCAGCGCCCGGGCAAGCCAGATCGTGCTGTAACCGCCCAGCGTGCCGATCTCGAGGATGGTGCGCGCCTGTTGCAGCCGGGCCAGCAGTTGCAGCAGCTTGCCCTGGTTCGGCGAGACGTGGATGGGCGGCAGGCCGGCCGCAATGCTGGCCTGGAGCGCCGCCTCCAACGCGGGATCGGGCGGAAGCAGCTGACCGCAGAGGTAGCGGTCGACCGCGGTCCATTGTTCCTGGGTCATGGCTTGTCGTCCTGCGGCGGGCCGGCCGGTCAGCCCGCCACGTTTTGCAGCTCGTAACTGAGCACGCTGAGTGCGTAAACGGCGGCGGTTTCGCAGCGGAGCACGAGCGGGCCGAGCGTGATCGGCTCGAAGCCCGCCGCCTTCGACCGGCTCAGCTCTGCCGGCGTGAAGTCACCCTCGGGGCCGACCAGCCAGAGCACCTTGCGCGGCGGACGGCCGCTGGTGGCGGCATAAGCGGCGAGCACGCCTTTCAGCGACCTGGCGCCGGGCTGCAGACTGGCGATGAGCTTCAAATCGTAGCCGCGGCTCGCCTCCATGAAGGCGGTCGCGGTCTGCAGGGGCAGGATCTCCGGCACGAAGGGATTGCCGCACTGCTTGGCCGCCTCGATCGCTGCCAGCTGCCATTTCTCGAGCTTCCGGTCGGAACGGTCGTCGTCGAGGTGCACCACGGTGCGTTCGCTTTCGAGCGGCGCGATGCGGGCGGCGCCGAGTTCGGTGGCCTTGCGCACGATCGCCTCCATGAACTGGCCCTTGGGCAGCGCCTGGCCGAGCGTGATTTCATAGGGCAGGGGCCGGGCCTGCTGGCGAAAGCGCACGGTGAGCACTGCGCCGTGCTTCTGGTCGCCGGCCAGGGCGCAGATCCATTCGTTGCCATGCCCGTCAAAGGCCACGACCGTGTCACCGGTCTTCGCGCGGTTCACGGCCACCAGGTGATGGCTCTCCTCGGCGGACAGGCGGATCTCGGACGGCTCACGCTCGGGCGGCTGGCAGTAGGCGCGGAAGTCGGGCATAGGCCCGTGAGTTTCGAAGGGCGGCCGGCGGCTGGCAAGGGAGGAGTGCGCCGGGCGCGCGGCAATAAAAAGGGCGCCCGACTGAGCAGCCGGGCGCCCTGGCCGACTTATCAAACTACAAACTAGATGGAAGAATCAAGAGCCCTGGCCCTTGATCTCTCTTGCACAGGGATAGACGCGGTGGCGTTCGGAGCGTTCAAAAAGCTCCGGAAAAAATACGGACTTTGTTTCCTTCAAGATCGGGGAGCGGGTGGGAAAAAAGCGTTTACTTCGATATCCGCCGGCCTACCGTTCGCCTCTCTGGCCCGCCCGGGTGGCGGAACTGGCAGACGCGCGGGACTCAAAATCCCGTATCCAAAAGATGTGTGGGTTCGACCCCCACCCCGGGCACCAATTCAAGATTTGGACTACTTTGGACAGCGTGTTCCAAAGCGAGACAATCATCCTTCGTTTCAACAACTTCGGGGAAGGAATCTTCCGCATCCGATTTTTCGCACGGGACAGCTTTGGACAAAGAAAACCCGTTTTGGCCGAATTTTAGTGGAGAACTGCGTGGAGAAGCCGTGTGTGCTGCAATGGTCGCAAGGGTTTCGATCCCTTCTTCCAACGGCAGCTTGGTTGTGTCGGTGTAAGTCCAGTCGGTCAGGCGCAGGCTCTTGTGACGGGCCAGCTGCATAATCACACGCGAATGAACACCCGCTCTCTGTAGAAGTGTGATAAACGTGCGCCGGAAAGTGTGAATGCCGGCCGGTCGGCCCAGATTGTCTTCAAGCGGAATGGCCGCCTTGATCATGTCGCGGTGCAGCGTGTCCACATCGGCGACCCCACGCGGGAAAACCAGCATATTGGCCTTCCAGTTGTCAGGACGGGCGACACGCAGTTCTGGCACAAGCACTGAGAGGATTGGCAGCCAGTCCGCACGACGGGCCTTGGTTGCTTCCGGACGCAGAAACAAGCCGGGGCTTTCATCTAGATGCACATCACCCCAGCAAAGCCGTTTGGCCTCTTTGCGTCTCAGCCCGGTAAACGCCCATAGACGGTAGAGAAAACGCCGCTTGGGCTTGGCCACGGCATACAACTTTCCCAATTCATCCTCGGTGAATGCACGCGGCCCCTGCGGATACTTCACGGGCACAGAGAGGCGTTCGACGCGCTTCAACGGATTCGGAATCTCGTAAGTACGGTCAACCCAGTTGAAGAAGGCCCGTGCGGCTTCATGGAAATTGTTGAGGGTGCGGGCTTGGTATTCGTTTCTTGCATTTCGCCAGTCAAGGAAGCTTCGCGTGGTGACATCGGCCATACACGACCACCGACACCCCTTGGCGAGAGCTAGAAACCGGAGCTTGATAATGCGTACATAATCCTCTGACCGGTCATTTTTCCGCAAATGCACCAGATATTCCTCAAAGAGTTCCGTGAGAGGGCGCCGCTTGGCTTTTCGTGTAAACGCCGCCGGTATAAGGCCGACTGACTCGCGCTGGGCGTCTTCATGAATCTCGGTAAGGAGTTTCGCAGCCACTTCTTTGACGGTGGTGTGCAAAGTGACCTCGTGCACCTTGGGATTTTCGCCAACGCGGTAGCGCCCCCGGTAGGTTCGATGTTTGGCGTCAGGAGTAATGAGATGCTTATGCATGGCACAAAATCCCGTTCTTCTGGCGTTCAAAAAAAGCAGCGAGTGCAGAGCCAGTCACCCGTCGCCGGCCACCGACCTTGAACGATTCGAGTTGGCCGGCTGAGATTAATCGCCGCACGGTTTTTACGGAGCACCGCAGGATGCCGGCCACTTCTGGCAGCAGCAACAGCTGGCCGTAGGTTGGTACCGCTTCATCCGTTCTCATGATGCATTTCCCTCCGGATTTCTTTTTCTTCTTTGATTATCTCATCTACCTCTTCCGCTTCCACGCGATCTGCCAAATCTGGCGCGGTCAGACGCTTGGTCGGGTCTTTTTTCTCAAGATAATCCATGATCATGTCGTCCGGCATCCCCATCTCGCGCCATTCCCTTTCGGTGAGCCTGGTCAGCCGCTCATCTTCTTCAATGTAGAGGCGCCGCAGGTGAGCATGGCTGATTTCAATATTGAATTGCTTCAGCCACTCCGACAGATCGCGCCAACTGTGGCCCTTGTCGCGCATGATGTAGATCGACCTGAAGTAGGACTCCATGTTGAAGACGCGCGGAGCCTTCGCCGCAGCCTTGAGGACTGTTTCCGGCAAGTCGATTGCCCGGTCTCTCTTTCCGTTCTTCTTACCAGCTTGTTTTGGCATGGGCCATAGTGGAAACAATTGTAACGTATCGTGTCAAGTCAGTTCTTTTCCCACTGCCCCTCACGCCCCTTCCCCCGCTCCCAAGAGCGGGGAACCCTCCTGCTCGCCGTTAGTGGTTCGGATTTTAGCTCCGTAGAGTGGTTACGTCCGCCAGCCGTTCTAGAGTTATTTCAACCTTGTTTGTTTTCGTTGCAATCTAAAGCCATTTCGGTTGAATCGGTGACGTTTTCATGTTCACTTTGTTCAGTTTTTTCGCCGACACAGCGTCTCCAATAGTGGGGGGCCTTAATGCTTCAGGTAGTTCTTTTTTTGCGCCCCTATTGCATGTTGATTTCCTAGTAACTGTACTGATTGGAATCGCTGGTTTAATTTTTTCAATAAAGGCGTTTCACGAAGCTCGCAGCGCCAAACGAGCGGCACTGGCTGCTGGAAGGGGTGTAAAACTTCAGACGATCGTAATTGAATTGACCGAAATTACTCAGGAACTTGACGGGATTTACCAAGAGTTGGAGTACAGCGACGCGCGCGAATTGTTGACTGATGCTTCTCGGCGAATCCGCCGCCAATTAGCTCCCATTCAAAATGATTCGGACGTGGTCAACGTGATAGCCGATCTTTTTACGATGCTCGATAACGCCAGAGTGGGCCTCACCCAAGTTCGACCTTCTCCAGCATCCGCCGTCATTACTCCCGCTCCAGCGGGCTCCGTATTCAATGCGATGGACGGCCATTTTAGTGGCATAAGCGCGAAGCTGGCTGAGTTGACAGGTCTGCTCGAGAAGCGGACAATCGAACACACTTAAATGCCGACCTATTCCGCACAACTTTTGCAGTATCTGGATAGTTTGGTTAAAAAGACCCAAGATGAGGTAATTGCTTGGGACGCGCTAAATCCATCCACCTACGGGGTCGTCGTTCCTTCCGCAAACGCGCGTTTAATCCTCCAAAGGACGTCCGTCTCCCGCCGTGCTATAATGACCTCAAATGGTCCCGTAATGGAACCGGTGTATACCTATGTGTTCCAACTACTGGAGATGCCGAACAACCGAATAGCTCTCAACATTTCTGCAGGCCTGACTGATCCCGCATACGCTGCTCTAAACACATTATTCGTCACGATCGAAGACCGCGGCAAGAAGCTGGGAGTCGATCTGCTTCGAAAGATTATCGAGCAATAGAGCTATTCCACGCACGTATCGAAGAAGCCCCGGTAGTCTACTAAGAGGCGATGTAGCCTCCGAGGAACCTACGCGCTCGATTTCATTCCCGTTTCGAATTCCCGAACAGTCGGGCAATATTTGAACGGCTCTTTGCTACCGCGATACTCTTCAACTTGCCCGAGGAATTTCTCCCACGCGGCTTCTTCTGCCGTCGTTATCGCTTCCCGCAGATCGTGCGCCCACTTACGCCCGAGCCTCTGTTTTAGACCGTCGTAGTTTTTCACGTGCAGGGCCGCTGCCACCTCGCCCACACGCTGCCGCCATTTCTTGGCCGAAGCCGACACCCAGGCGAATACCCGCGAGCACTTCCGCCACGACCGGACCGACCGCCGGTCATACTCGACCCGCCGGCAGCCCTTCCACGAGTGTTTGCGTATCATCAAACCCGCCGCCAGGTACTTTCCGACGTATACCGCCACGCCGGTTCGATCGCGAATGGGCAATAGCTCGATCCTCCCAAGGCCGTATTTTGCGATCTTGGAGACAGCCCGCAGTTCAGCCCACTTCTTGACCAACTGAGGCGCTGCGCTGGCCTTGTACTTAGCCCGTTGCTCTCGGAAGACCGGCCAGTTTTTCACTTTGAACGCCTCTTGTGCGGCCTTGAACGCCGGCCAGTCGAACTGCTCCCGTTTCACGTTCCACTCGACCGCGACCACCAAATGGTAGTGAGGCCGCCCCCTTCTCTGAGGCTCAAGCACCTTGATAAACCCTCGAATCCATTTGCCCTCGTGTGTGAGGTACGAGTTCCAGCACTTCGCGAACTCCTGCGGGGTCATCTCTCGCGATGGTGTGACCGTGAAGAACAAGCAATGATCGATGCCGAAAAACTCGATGAACGCCGCAAGATTGCGCCTGAGTTCGAATGCCGCCCGCTGCTCCGGTCCGACGAGCGGTCCCGGAAACGCCACTAACGTATCGCCATCCTCGCGCTCATCCCAGATTCGCCCGTAGTGATCGACCTTCTGCACCAGCCCACCGCGCACCTCGACCAAGGTGTGGCCCTTCGCTTGTAAGTGCGCCAGTTCCGGTATGCGCGACGGCAGGGTGGGATAACCCGGGCGGTTTGTTGGGACTATCTCAACCGAGCCAATCACCCGCCTTTTAAGCCGGTAGCGTTTTGCCTGTCTGGTTGAATTGTTACTATTGGGACGAGCCAATCACCCGCCTTTTAAGCCGGTAGCGTTTTGCCTGTCTGGTTGAATTGTTACTATTGGGACAAGGAAGGCCGGCGGGCGCCGGCGCGCCGCCTGCGGCGGCGCATCCGGCGGCCCGTCCGGCCTCTCCCCCTCCCGCCAAAAGGCTCATGGCGGATCTCCTTTAGCCGCATCAACGAGAGCTAAAATCGCCGCACGGATCGACTCGGGCAATTTTGCCCAAGCGAGAACGACTTTGGCCGCATCCTCCCCAGCTTGGCCGGGGCTACGTGGAGAACTGCATGGAAGGGTTACTTCTGATCTTCTCGCAACTTCCCCGTCTCCAGCTTTTTTCTCATTCTGCCTGTTGGGTTCGACCCCCCGGGCACCAGCCTTCGCCGAGCCTACGGCTGGCAGGCCAGCCAATGCGTTCCCCTGCAACAGGAGCGATCATCGCTTCAGCCAGAACCCAAGGCGAAGGCTGCGCGCCATAGGCTTTGC
>Ga0265322_10000241_pt1 | contig 23819 bp, 21 predicted proteins | sample 41222metaG_FD_193584 | JGI IMG/M metagenome (GOLD analysis project Ga0265322, IMG submission 193584) | Rhizosphere microbial communities from Carex aquatilis grown in University of Washington, Seatle, WA, United States - 4-12-22 metaG | ecosystem: Host-associated > Plants > Roots > Rhizosphere...
ATATTTACATTAAACAATAACCATACGGCCTTTATGGTGAAACAACTCCTGTCAATATCATAAACTCCGGCACACCCCCCCGGTATGACTCATACATTGATATCGATAGGGATTTTTCTAATGTGTTCGAACCGAGCAGGGGAATCCCCGCACTCAAAGTTACGGCGGCACATGAATTTCATCACACCATTCAGTTGGGTTCCTATGCTTATTGGGGCAATGATCTTTATTTTTACGAAATGACTTCCGTCTGGATGGAAGGCGTTGTGTATAATGAAGTGAAGGATTACCTTCAATACGTTCGTGTCTTCGATGAAACGAACAAGCAATTTACGGAACAGCCGTCTGGGCAGTTCGCTACACCCGATCTCTCTTTTAATTCTGTCCAGGATTTTATCGAATATAGCAGAGGAATTTGGGGAAAATTTATTCAGAAACACTATTCCCGTAACGCAATGCGCCGAACGTGGGAATACATGAAGACAGTTCCAAGCATTCCTGCCATTGATGCGGCGATGAGTGATTACGGAAGTTCTTTGCGACAGGCATTTTTAGATTGGAGTTTATGGAATCTCCACACAGGACCGAAAGCAGATACGGTAAATTATTATCCTGACGGAAAGCTTTATCCTCCGATACAAGAACGGCCGGATATTGCATTCTCAGCACCTTCACGATCATTTGCGGATACCATCCAAGCACTCAGCTCGGCGTACCATCCGATCTGCCTATTGGATTCGTTGCGACAATCGTGTAATACCAGTCCCAAAATTGTTACGATCGTTTCAAATCTTAATTCCGGCGCTGCTGGCGATGGAATCGGTTATGGATTTCGGTATGACATTACAACGAATGGGGACCAATCATACAAGCCGTTAGGCAACGGTATTTTTGTACGATTATCGGCGCCGGATCCCATTCAATGGTCGACTCAAGAAATTGAAACTGACAGCGGTTCGGCATTAAATCCTATCGTACCCAAATATACAGAACCACTGGTTTGTCCTAATCCGTTCCATACAAATAGCAGTAAACCGGTCAACTTCCGTATTCCGGTCGACTCTACGACACAACACGCGTCCTCGTTTCTGTCCGTTTTCAGTTCAGGTATGAGCCAGGTATTTTCCGGAGAGTTCACGATCGGGGAGACGCCGTGCGGCAACGGAATTCAATGGAATGGGCGTACGAATAAAGGGAGCATCGTTTCAACGGGAATTTATTTCTACGTCATCACGGTTAATGGCAACCAGTATATGGGAAAATTTTCTGTTATCAAAGATTAAATGAACGACATTTCATTCACAGCCGAGAAGCTTGCCAAAAAATTCAATCGCCGGACCATCTTTTCCGACGTTTCATTTTTATTGCATGCGAAGAATTCGCTTGCGATAACCGGGAAAAACGGGTCCGGCAAATCCACCTTGGTAAAGATTTTATCCGGTGTGCTTTCACCGACGCGGGGGAGTATAACCTTGCAGATAGATGGGGCGAACGTTGCTCCCGCAAACCATTTTTCATATTTCGGTTTGGTTTCGCCGTACCTGCAACTGTATGATGAATTCACCGGTTTGGAAAATCTTGAACTCTTTAATAAAATCCGCGGCTTAACCGTTGCACGAGAGCATCTTCAGCAATTATTACAACGTGTGAATCTCCACGAACGGGAAGATGATCTTGTGAGAACATATTCATCCGGAATGAAACAACGGCTGAAATATGCTTTCGCCCTTTTTCATAAACCGCCGATACTTTTTCTCGATGAACCGACTTCTAATCTGGATGCCGAAGGAATCGAAACCGTACGACAGATCATCAAAGAACAAAAATCAAACGGCATTTTAATCATCGCCACGAATGATGACGACGATGTAAAACTGTGCGAACAAAGAATTGACTTGAATCCAAATAGCTAATAATCATGTTTTCTTCATCCATATCACCGGCACTTACAGTTTTTAAGAAGGACTTACGCTCGGAATTACGGACGCGCTATTCGCTCAATTCCTTGCTTATGTTCGTCATTACGACACTTTCGGTCATTCTTTTTGCAATCGGTAACGAGAATGTTTCTGCCGATGTTCTTTCCGGAGTACTCTGGATCATCATTTTTTTCTCGACAATGTCGGGGCTTTCCCGCACGTTCGTCACCGAAGAAGAGCGTGGTACGGTGATGACTCTTCAGCTTGTTGCTCGACCGCTTACGATCTTTTTTGGAAAACTGCTCTTTAATTTGGTTCTTTTAAGCGCTTTAAATCTTTTTACGATAACACTTTATCTTCTTTTTATTACAAATTTTTCTATCAATAATTATTCCATTTTTATTCCGATGATGGTGTTGGGGACATTCGGACTTGCCAGTGCCTCGACAATTTTAGCTGCAATCATTTCAAAGGCAAACACGAAAGGCACGCTGTATCCCGTTTTGTCATTTCCTATCCTTCTGCCATTATTGTTAACATTAATTAATGCTACGAAATTATCGGTTGAGGGTGCTCCATTTTCAGAAGCGATAAGCTCTTTCCAGGTTCTAATTTCCTATTTCGTAGTCATTACGACAATTTCGTACCTCTTATTTGAATTTGTCTGGAAAGAGTAATCGTTTCATTGCAAATGAAATCTTTTTTTAGTATCTTTTTATAGTGAATTCATCAATTATGGTTGGCGTATGATATTGAAATCGATATTGGGAGTATGGTTATTTATCGTCATCCTCGCCGCTTTTATATTTCCAACCGTTCCGCATCCTGACCAGTGGTTCCAATTTCCGATGATTCCGGGACTTGAAGATAAAGCACGCATACTGTTCTTTCATGTGCCGATGTCCTGGACTGCGGTCGTTGCCTTCCTGGTTTCCATGGTGTACGGAATTAAATATCTTGCGAAAAAGAATATCGACGATGATATCAAATCGACTGCTTCATCCGGGCTCGGTTTAGTCTTTTGTATACTTGCAACCGTTACCGGGTCACTTTGGGCGAAATTTAATTGGGGATCTTTTTGGAATTGGGATCCGCGTGAAACGTCCATTTTCGTCCTGTTATTGATTTATGGAGCGTATTTTGCCCTCCGCTCGGCGTTGGAAGTGGAAGAGCGGCGTGCGACGCTTTCTGCAGTTTATTCAATCATTGCCGGTGTCACGGTTCCATTTTTTATATTCGTTTTACCACGCCTTGTTTCCAGTTTGCATCCTGACCCTATCATTAATAATAGGGGGAAAATCGATATGAACGGATCGATGCTTGTCGTTTTTCTTTGCTCACTTGCCGGTTTCACTGCCTTGTTTTTTTGGATGTGGCATCTTCGGGTTCGGGCAGAACGGCTTTCAGTCAACCATTATTCGGAAGGAAAATAAGTGTACGAATTCTTAACGGAAAATGCTTTGTATGTCGTTTTATTGATTGTTCTTATTTGCTGGGTAGGAATTTTTTCGTATTTGGTGAGACTCGATAAAAAGATTTCAGAACTTGAACGCTCGATGAAAAAATGAGGATATAACCGATGAAAGTGAAAATTATTGTGGCCAGTATCGTTATTGTGATTGCGATTGTCTTCGGTGCCATCTCGTTTGTGGAAACGAATGTGGAGTATACCGACTTTCACAACGCCGTCAGCACTCATAAAAAAGTGCAGGTAAAAGGTGCATGGAATAAAAATAAAGAGTCGTCATTCGACATTTCCAAAAGTCAATTTTCCTTTTACATGACCGACGATAACGGACAGGAAGAGAAAATTGTGTTCGACGGAGCGAAGCCGAACAATTTTGAAATTGCCAATGCCGTCGTTGTCAAAGGAAGATATGAGGATGGTTGTTTTCACGCCAGCGAAATTCTGACGAAATGTCCATCCAAATATGAAGCAGACGCTGAAAGCGTCAAGAAATCGTTATAATCTTTTCGTTTCCTCATCAGAGAAAACGAAACAACGTTCTTTGGAAGAAAGGTGAACAATGATAGGAAATATCCTTGTTAAGGTGGCATTTGTTTCAATTTTGATTTCGGGAGCATCATATTTTTATTCGTTTAAAAAATCGTCAAATCAATTTCTCGTCATTGGCCGCAACGCCTACCATCTGACCGCAATATTTGTTCTCTCATTTTGTGCTTATCTCGTTTATTTAATTTTAACGCATCAATTTCAGTTCACGTACGTTTGGAATTACAGTTCGACCGATTTACCCACACCGTTATTGATCTCTACATTTTACGCCGGACAGGAGGGAAGCTTTTCTTTATGGACCCTTTACACGACAGTTATCGGCATTATCCTCATGCAGTATACTTCCCGGAAAGGATATGAATCGGAAGTAATGTTTGTTTGGTCGATGATCCTTTCTTTTCTGCTGTTGATGCTGATCGTAAAAAATCCTTTTACGTTCATTTGGGATTCATTTCCAAATGACTTGATTCACATAGGAGCAATTCCATTCGGTACAAGTAATTATGTCTGGATCGATCAAGCAAAAAGTATATGGGCTCAGTTCCCGGTAGAAGGAAAAGGATTGAATCCTCTTCTTCAGAATTACTGGATGGTTATCCACCCGCAAATTCTTTTTACGGGATTTTCGTCAATGGCAGTTCCATACACATTCGCTGTAGCAGGATTACTTCGGAGAGATTATCAGAGTTGGGTCAAAGTCGCGAAGCCCTGGACAGTTTTCGGAGCAGCGGTACTCGGTACCGGAATTATTCTTGGCGGCTATTGGGCATACGAAACCTTGGGATGGGGCGGATATTGGGGATGGGATCCGGTTGAAAATTCTTCATTAATTCCATGGCTTGTTTGTGTCGCTTCCATTCATACCATGATGTCGCAACGCAGGTCAGGCACTTTTGTTAAAACGAATTTCGTATTGAGCATCCTTTGTTTCATCATGGTGCTGTATAGTACGTTTCTTACACGGAGCGGAGTTCTCGGTGAAACTTCCGTTCATTCATTTGTCGACGCGGGCATGTGGGCATACTGGCTCTTACTCGGCGTGATTTTCCTTTTTGGAGTTTTCGGGTTCGGACTTCTCATTCGGCGATTTAAAGAAATACCCAAAATTCCTGTTGAACATAGTATTTACTCGAGAGAGTTCGCCCTTTTTCTCGGTGCATTTACTATTTGCTTCGCAGCAGCGTTCATCACAATCGGGACATCGTCACCGATCATTACAAATATTCTGAAGGGACACGCTGCGGCAGTCGATACATCGTACTACGTTAAAACGATCGTTCCGTTGGGAATTGTTATTGCATTACTAACCGGAATCGGTCAGTTGTTATGGTGGAAAACTTCAACGGCACGTGATCTGTTCAAGGGAGCATTATATCCGTTCATATCTTCGGTATTATTCACCATCGGATTAATATACGTTGGTGTTCGGGATATTCCTGTCGTCTTATTTTCATTTGCCTCTGCATTTGCGCTGTTTGTGAATATTTATGTCGGATTTAAAATTTTTGTCGGCAACCCGAAATACGCCGGCGGTGCAATTGCCCATATCGGACTCGCATTATTATTTTTGGGGTTTGTTTCGAGTGCACGATATGACGATAAGGCAACTGTTTCGCTCGAGGAAGGGAAATCCAAAGAAATCCTCGGTGGTGAATATACCTTAACGTATATGGGAAACCGCCAGATCGATAATGAACGGTACGGGTTTACCGTGCAAGTCCGGCATGCCAACGAAACATACATGGTAATGCCTGTCATGAGATATAGTACGCAATCGAACAGTATGATGCGGCATCCCGACATCCTCAATATGTATACGAAAGATTTTTATATATCTCCCTTATCCGTCGAATCTCCGGGCGATCAAGCTCCTGCGTCTTACACCTTTTCGAAAGGAGAAGTTAAAGAAATAAACGGGCTCTCGGTAAAGTTCATTGATTATGATTTTCCCGACGAAGAAAAAGGAAAGATGGTCACCGGCGGTGATGTAACAATCGGTGCGATTCTCGAAGTGCAAAACAAGGGGGTAACGGAACAGGTCAAACCGTTATTCAAGCGTACACAAGGTGGCCCTTCATTTGTCCCTGCAACGTTATCGCATACCGATATTCATTTTACCATTGTCAAAATGCAGCCGAACAGGGAAGATCCTTCACAATCGAAAGTCGATATCTCCGTTTCAAACCCAACCGATGTTTCTCATAATCAGCCGAAAGCCGAAACCCTCGTGGTTGAAGCAAGCATTAAGCCATTTATCAATCTCGTTTGGATGGGAACGATTACGCTTATAGTCGGTTTTGCCGTAACTATTATCCGGAGAGTGCAGGAAGCGAGAGGAAAAGAATGATCAGAGACCAAGAAAAGAAAAACCCGGAAGACCTGGCCGATGGTTCTTCCGGGAAATTATACTGTTAAAGAATTATCCGTCAATTTTACAACACTTATCCAGCTTTTCGTACGCTTCCGGATTTCGCTTCTTGTCATTAGCGTCGTATCCCGCATTGGTAATTGCCGTTTCAATTGATCCGACATTTGTTTGAGCGGGAACATATTTCACTTCGACTGTTTTTGCCTTCACATCGACTTGAACGGATGTCACACCGTCAACGTGGTTGACAGCATTTTCAATAGTCTTTGCACACGAGCTGCAAACCATTGAATTTGCTTTAATCACTGTTGTTTCCATATCCTGTTTTTTCTGACAACCGGCAAACAACATGCCTATCGTAACAATCATCAATACATATGTCTTCATTTGTGTACTCCTTTTATATGCGAATTTTCCAATGCTTCACAATTGATTCATCAATATGAACATAATTTCCTTCGACTGTACTCGGAATTGGCGCCGGCGGATATTTTTGACAATTTCCCTGAATCCCTTCGAGATTGTTCAGCTTCCATCTTGTATCACAGTTACCGCAAGCTAATTCCGTTCCTTCGATTTGAAACGTCTTGGAATTACACGGCTCGCATAAACGAACCGAAGTTACCAATTTTCCTTCCGGTGAAATATATGCAAGCAAGGGAATGACCGTATTTTCCGCTTGATAATCAAACTGAACGAATTTCTTTTCCAATAGAATCGAAAGCGGAAATGAAATAATTCCATTTTGAATATCGACAGAAATACTCTGCGGATCAAGCTTGACGTCGGTGAACATCGATGCCATTGCAACTTCGGGCTGATTGGCAATAACAGGATTTGCACCTCCCGGAAGATGTTGTGTAAAGATAAAAAGAAAAGTACCGCATAAAATCAGGGCAAGCACCGTATACGTGACTTTTGCCCTTGAAGACATCGGATGTTTAACAGTTCGTGAAGCTGAAGGAATTTCATCTTCCAATGGACGTGATGGGGAGATTTCCGGAACCGGCGATTGCATCAAGGAACCGCAGGAAGGACAAAATTTTGTTCCTTCTCGCACCGTTGCACCGCATGATGGACATTGCATGGAACTCATAATCTTCAATGAACGTTTCAGAAAATTAAAAAATAAAAGCCGCCTCGTAAACCGAAGCGGCTTTCCTGTAAAAGAAAATTAGTTGGTTCCTTTACCCGCAGTGCTTTTATCTTGTGTGGATTTCGTTGCTTCGGAAGCTTTTGTTTTTCCCGTACAGCAATCCGCCGATTTGCCTTTTACTTTTTTGAGCGATGCCTTGCTATTTTTTGTCATTGGACAAGACGCTTTGTCGGCAGCAGAACAATTAGCCATTTTCGCCATATCGCATTTTACAGATGAACTCATTGATGCCTTTGTCCCTTTTTGACAGCATGAAGCTTTATCGGCATCGGTGCATTCGGCAGTTGTCGTCTTATTGGACTTTGTCGCCGACGTGAGGGACGCTTTGGTCATTTTTTGACAACATGACGCTTTATCATCTCCTTTGCCATAGACAAAATTTATCGATAATGATACAGCGACAATGACGAAAAATGCAAACAATAATTGACGTTTCATAAAGAACTCCATGATGATATATGAAAATTTGATGTTCATACAATGTACAAATTTTCTATTATGAAAATCAAGCAAATTCAATCAAGATTGAGATATCTCTTTTTTGTGTAGATTCGTTATGTTGACTGTGAGAAAGGAAGTATTTGCCTGTTTCATAGAAAACAAAATGCCCATTAGCTTTGAGGCTAATGGGCAATTCTCTAAGACTATCGTGAAATTTTATCGTTTATCCTGCGAAGTCGGTATGTGAAATTTTTTCAACCGATACCGCAAATTGGCTTCGGAAAGTTTCAAAATCGATGCGGTCTTACTCTGGTTGTTGCCAACGGAGTCCAGCACTCGTTCAATAAGCCGTTTTTCTAAATTGTACAACGACTTATCAAATGAGAACGGTTGTTTCGATTTGATATTGGTAATAATTCCTTCGAGCTGCGCATACTCGTCGATGAGTGATTCAGGTAATTCGAGATAATCGGATGAAGAAGAAAATACTGCACGCTCAACGACGGATTTCAACTCACGCACATTTTCTTTCCATTCCCGCCGGACGAGGAAATCCATCGTATTGGCATCGACAATTTTTTGCCGCGCACCGGTGCTTTCCGCAACCTTTTTTGTAAAGTGATCGACGAGTAACGGGATATCGCTTTGCCGCTGAAGTAACGACGGTATCGTGACAAATTCATAACCCTTGATCAGATCGAATAATTCCCCGAGAATTACTTTTTCGCGTTGCATATCCGAAATCGATTTTGTCGACGTGATAATAATTTGAATAAACGGCTTCTTCGGCAACGACTTCATCAAACGGAGAATATACGACTGCTGGAGAAAAGAAAATTTTTCAATTTCCTGAACGATAATCATGGAAATGTCGCTTTTTTCTTCTGAGATCATGCTCAGGATTTCCGAATCCGGCATCCAATGCGATACCACGTTGGCGGTTCCCTTGACTCCCATTGCCCCGTAAATTAATCGCGTAACGACACCCTTGCCACTCCCGGCATCCCCTTTCAGGACCAACGGATGCTGACCCTTTGCCAATTGAAGAATTTCTTTTCGAAGACGTTTCATAGGCAGGCTTTCACCTACGAGTTCCGGATTTGATTCCATTATCGTTTTGACCTTTCCAAAAAAAAATAGTAAGAAATACTTTCCTAAAAATTATGGATCGTTATTGCTTGGAAATTTTTTTAAAATTTTTTCACACACGCATCATTGAAGCCGCCACAAAATAAAGTAATTTCAAATGACATCCAAGCATTTTTAAAAAAAATTTTCTGCGATTTATCGAGGAAAAGAAAAATATTTTTCAGAATTATTTTTTGCCGTGACGATTCATCGCAGTTTTTTTTTACAAAAAAAATAATATAAAGTTTGAAGCAAACAACATCCGCCAATCTTGAAAAGAAACAAGATACTCGCAATAATTCATAAAGGATTGATAAATATTTTTAGATAAAGAATTAATGAGGTCGGATTGCGAGAATACATTTTCCCCGGAAAAAAACTTTGCAAAAAAAGAGAATATCCAATGTTGATTTAGACCGAAGGTGATTTTGAGCATTTCATTCTAAAAATTTGTATTTTTAAGCACGCCAAAATCTTAGCCCACAAATTCATCAATAAAAAGGAGTAGGGAATGGTTAAGCAATATTATATAATTACCTGTGCGGTTGCACTGTTGTTATCGGTTGGATTTATGGCCAAACCGTCAAACGACAGCACTACAAAACCGATTGATACGCAAAATTTCGATACTTCGGTAAAGCCATCCGAAGATTTTTATCAATACGTCAATGGAGGATGGATATCCAAAAATCCAATTCCGCCCGATCAAAGCCGGTGGGGAAGTTTTAACGAAGTGCAAGAACGCAATTTTGTTATTCTTCATGATATTCTTGAAAATGCTGCTAAGAATTCCGGCGAAACGGGAAGCAACATCCAAAAGGTCGGCGATTTTTATTTTAGCGGAATGGACTCTGCTCATATCGAGGAAGCCGGAGCAAAACCGCTGGAAGCGGAATTTAAACGCATCGATGCCATCAAAGACAAGACCGATCTTCAAGCAGAAATTGCCCATCTTCACACGATTGAAATCGGTGTTCCGTTTGCTTTCTTTATCGAACAGGATGCGAAGAATAGTACAGAAGAAATCGCACAACTTTTTCAGAGCGGACTGGGACTTCCCGATCGGGATTACTACACGAAGACTGACGACAAATCGAAAGACCTGCGTGAGAAATATGTGACTCACCTCGTCAATACGTTTACGTTACTTGGAGATGACCCGTCAACAGCATCGGCAAATGCAAAAATCGTCATGGATTTGGAAACACGCCTTGCAAATGCATCGATGACGCGTGTCGATATGCGCGACCCGGAAAAGATTTATCACAAAATGTCGATCAACGATCTCGCAAAATTGACGCAAGCATTTTCGTGGGAAAAATATTTCAATGATATTGGAGTGAAAGATCCGGGGAAGATCAATGTGGGACAACCGGATTTTATGAAAGAAGTATCCGCGATGATCTCCGATGTTCCTTTACCGAATTGGAAAACCTATTTGCGATGGCATCTCATCGGTGAATATGGAAACTACTTGAGCTCCGGATTTATAAATGAAGATTTTAATTTCTTCGGAAAAACATTAACCGGCCAAAAAGAATTACGCCCGCGGTGGAAACGAATCCTTGTAACGGTTGACGGCAATATCGGAGAAGCGTTGGGACAATTATACGTTGCCAAGGCGTTCACTCCGGAAGCCAAGGCCCGTGCAGTCCAGCTCGTTGCCAATCTTCGCTCTTCGCTTCATAACAGAATTGAAAACCTGGCATGGATGAGTGAGACAACCAAGAAACAAGCTTTGAAAAAGCTCGATGCCTTTACCGTAAAAATCGGCTATCCGGATAAATGGCGCGATTATTCTTCGTTAAAGATCGATCGGGGTCCGTACGTTTTGAATGTTATGCGCGCATCGGAATTTGAATTCAAACGAAATCTGAATAAAATCGGAAAACCTGTCGACCGGACCGAATGGGGAATGACACCGCCGACGGTCAACGCGTATTACAATCCGTCGATGAATGAGATTGTTTTCCCGGCCGGGATATTGCAACCCCCGTTTTTCTACGCTGATGCAGATGAAGCCGTAAATTATGGCGGGATTGGTGCAGTAATCGGTCACGAAATGACGCACGGCTTCGACGACGAAGGAAGACAATTCGATGCCGAAGGCAATTTGAAAGACTGGTGGACGTCGGACGATTCCGCAAAATATACCCAGCGCACAAAGCTTGTTGAAGAAGAATTCGACGGATTTGTCGCTATCGATACACTTCACGTCAACGGCAAACTGACGCTTGGTGAAAATCTGGCTGACCTCGGAGGGTTAACAGTCGCTTATGCTGCCCTTGAGAAAGAGTTGAAAGGAAAATCACACGAAAAAATAGATGGATTCACTCCGGAGCAACGGTTCTTCTTAGCGTTCGCTCAAATTTGGAGAGCTAATATTCGTCCGGAAGCCCAACGAATGCGGCTTATCACCGATCCTCATTCACCGGGACGGTTCCGTTGTATCGGGCCGATTTCGAATATGATTGAATTCAAGCAAGCGTTTGATATTCCTGACGGCTCACCGATGATGCGGAGTGCAGACAAACGCGCTAAAATTTGGTAAGATCGAAAAAATATCTAACAGAAAATCCCGGTTGTCGCCATCAGCCGGGATTTTATTTTTTATGGAGATCAAAATTCCGAACAAAAAAATTAAGAATTAGTTCTTACCGTAGGGAGAAGATCGTTATATTGCATTCATTATTTCTTCTTTTGGATGTAACTACTCTTTTCAGTAGATTGATTTTAGAAAGTTAACTTTTCAAAAAGGATCATGGGCAAGCCCTGAAAAAATGAATATTAAATCTCTCGACCAACAATACGCGGCAGTTATTACATCCGGCGGATTGTATGAAGAAAACCAGGAATATATTTTTTTATCCGGAGCAGAATCTCTCGAATTCCTTCATAGAATATCGACAAATTCATTGATCGACATGCCTATAAACAGCGCTCGGTATACGGTCCTTCAAACTGAAAAAGCAAAAATTATCGACTTGGTTATTGCAATCAGGAAGCCCAGCGGCATCATGATTGTTACGAGCAAAGGAAAATCAGAACATGTAAAACAGTGGCTGGAAAAATTTATAATAACCGAACAAATCGAAATACATTATCCGGCAAATGAATTTTCATCATTTTCAATTATTTTAACGAAAGAACAGTCCGACAATTTCGTCTCGACACCTGATATCACTACCTTTATCGATCCGCTCTGGCGCAATGTCAAAATGCTTCGCCTCTTCGGTCATCAAGATGTCATTGTTAAAAAAATCAATGACTTAAAAATGCATTTTTCACTGATCGATGAAAAAATATTCGAATCGCTCCGTATAGAACAGGGAGTTCCTGTCTCCGGAAAAGAACTGACGGAGCAGGTCAATCCGTTAGAAGCCGGCCTTGAATCTCAAATCAGTTTTTCAAAAGGGTGTTATATCGGCCAGGAAGTCATTGCCCGCATTGACACGTACAAAAAACTTCAGAAGAAGATCGCAGGATTTATCATTGATTCACCAGAAATAATGCCGGCACTCGATGGAAGTACTGTTTTCCAAACGGATCAAGAAATCGGATGGGTGACGAGTTCAGCATGGTCTTACGGTTTAAAACGATTTATTGCATTAGGATATGTTCAAACACAGGCAGATTCTTCTTTCGTAGAATTGAAAAATCCATTATATTCAAATGGTATTAAAGCGAAAATCTCAAGTATTCCTTTTGAAATTCTGTAATTTGGTTGACAATTTATTAATGTGGTGATTTAATCGGCTAGACTTGAAATTATATGACAATGAATTTGACGAATTATAAATCAAAATTTGCTTAAAGGAGAATGATGCGAATTTCCAAGGCCTACGACAATACAAAATTTCTCAACAGTCCGCAGGGTAGAACAATCCGGATCCTTTCCGAATTCTTAGAACCCGCACAACGGTTTCGAAAGGAAGGCATTCGAAATACAATTGTTGTTTTTGGATCTGCACGTTTGCACTCCAAAGCCGAAGCCCGAAAACAACTTCGGATACTTCAGAAAAAAATCAAAACGAAAAAACTAGTTTCTTCTCGGGATAAAGAGGCGCTTCAAAAAGCATCTATAGCTTTAACGATGTCAGAGTATTATGAAGATGCAGTTAAACTGACTGCTATGCTCTCACGGTGGTCGAAAACGTTAAAAGCCGAACATCAATTTGCTATTTGCTCGGGCGGCGGACCCGGGATCATGGAAGCAGCAAACAGGGGAGCAAAAAGTGCCGGGGGAAAATCAGTCGGATTAAATATCAGCCTTCCTTTTGAACAGACCTCTAACCGTTTTATTTCAAAGAATTTAGGTTTCGAGTTTCACTATTTTTTTATGAGAAAATTCTGGTTTGTTTATTTAGCCAAAGCCGTGATCATGTTTCCGGGAGGATTTGGCACGTTGGATGAACTCATGGAGGTAATGACTCTTCTCCAGACAAAAAAAGTAAAAAAACCTCTTCCCATCGTTCTTTATGGAAGTCAATACTGGAATGAGATTATTAATTTTGATTCAATGATAAAATATCAAACAATTTCATCGGATGATCGGCATTTATTTCGGTTTGCCGATACACCGGAAGAAGCTTTTAATTATCTCAAGGAATCTCTGATAACTTTATATCATTCAAAGAAATAAATGCGATAAAACAACCAATTTCTCCGCAGAAGTTGAATACCGGAACAAAATTTATTATATTGATATGAGGGGATGACATGGATTCGACGGAGATGAGGATGGTCATGATTGCATCACGTGCTCTCCGCGTTGCACGAAAATAAAGCGGAAAACAATAAGTGCAAACTACAACTACGCACTGGCTGCTTAATTAAAGCAACCCATCCTCTGCAGATCCTCCCGGCGATTTGCAATCAGGGTGTCGACTTAGTCGGGATAGTTTCAGGATTGGTTCGGGATCCTGGAGCAAAAATTCACCGAAATAGCTTTGAGTTCCGAGTTCGTTCCGTGTTCTCAAGGCGAGCTATAATGAACGGACTATTGATGTAGGAATTGTGATGGTCTTCTTTTCGGACCGGGGTTCGATTCCCCGCATCTCCACCTAAGCCGTCGTAAGACGGCTTTTTTTTGCGGTGTTGTAGAATTTATTTATATTCCTGAATGGAAAATAGAAAAGAATTAGAATTCACAAAAATGACGGGAGCAGGGAACGATTTCATTCTGATCGATTTATTCGACAAAGAAATCAGCATCAATTGGTCTCAAATTGCTCCAATGTTGTGTAATCGTCGATACGGAATCGGTGCCGATGGATTACTAGTTATATCCCCAAGCAAAAAAGCTGATTTTATCATGAACTATTTCAATGCCGACGGTAGTTACGGCGGTATGTGTGGCAATGGCGGACGATGTGCGGCACTTTATTATTTTAAGAAATTTTCCCAAACAGAAACGAAGTTTGAAGCTTTGGATTATATCTATTCCGCATCGACAATTGAGGCAAAGATAAGACTTAAGATGAAAAATCCAACTGGGTTTTATACCAGTAAGTTAACTATTGATAATGAGATTATCCCTTATAGCTTCATAGATACGGGTACAGCTCATGTAGTTATATTCCAGGATGAGATTTCCAATGAATTAAACAAGAAAATTCAATCAGATAAATTCAATTATATAGGAGCTCAAATCAGAAACAATGAACGATTCGCTCCCGGTGGAACAAATGTTAACTTTATCCGGATCATCGATAACCATAAAATTTCGATGAGAACGTATGAGCGAGGTGTCGAAGAGGAGACTTTGGCATGCGGTACTGGAGCGGTTGCAAGTGCGATTGTTACAACAATTGTCAAACAATACAACCCACCGATAACGGTTTTGACCCGGAGCAATGAATCATTGGATGTTGCGTTTCAAGAAAGGGAAGGTTCAATTACAGAGGTAACTCTCAGCGGTCCGGCAAAAGAAGTATTTAGAGGAAAAGTCGAAATCTCGCTCTAATCATATTTTATAGTTTACATAAGATATATTATTAGAATGGACAATGCCTATTGATAAATCAACTTTTCAAGGCTTTGATAATATATTTCTTTTATTTGATCCACAGAGCATTCTATAACATTCCCAATTTTAAAATCGGTCTTTGTCACCTTCCCGATAATCTCAGCAGAAATTCCATTGCCTGAGCATATCGAAAGTACTTCCGAACTATTCTTTGGTTCGCTTGAAACAATAACTCTCGATTGATCTTCTCCGAATAGATAGAAATCCGGACGAAGTTTGGTCTGGAAATTGACAACTACACCAAAACACTTTTCCCTGTCAAAAATACAACATTCAGCAAGTGCTATTGCCAATCCGCCGTCACTAATATCATGTGCCGATCGGAACAGGCGTTTATCGATTAACTCAAGGATTATTGTCTGCAGATTCTTTTCATTGGCCAGATTGATCGGCGGAGCATCTCCGGATATGAGCCCGTGAACCTTTTTCAGATATTCAGAGCCGCCTATATGACCGTTCGTTTGTCCAAGTAAAATGATATCATCTCCGGCTTCTTTGAACGATCCGGAAATACAATTCTTGATATCGGAAATCTCCCCGAGCATTCCTATAACAGGCGTCGGGAAAATAGCTCCATCAGGATTTTCGTTATAGAAGCTGACATTGCCACCTGTCACCGGTGTATTAAGAATTTTACAAGCTTCAGAAATTCCTCTTATGGTTTCTTTGAATTGCCAAAAGATCTCCGGTTTATATGGATTCCCAAAGTTCAAGCAATTCGTAATAGCAACCGGCTTAGCGCCCATACAAACAACATTACGAGCGCTTTCAGCTACAGCTATTTGTGCCCCAATGAACGGGTTAAGATATACATATCTCGGGTTGCAGTCGGTTTTAACTGCCAGGGCTTTATGAGTCCCTTGCAATCGAATAACAGCAGCATCTCCGAAAACATTCGATACCGTATTAGACCGAACCATTGAATCGTACTGAGTCGTTATCCATTTCCGAGAACAAATATTCGGAGAAGATAATATTTCAAGGAAGCATGAAGTAAAATCTCGCGGAATAGGAATATCATCCGGATTGAACGATCGAACTTTATCAATATAGTCGGGAATACACGATTCCCGATTATATACAGGTGCTCCACCACCTAAAACCAAAGAATCTGGAGGGAAATCTGCAATAAGTTTATTTTTATACTTTATTTTCAATCGAGGTTCATCCGTAACTTTACCGATAACGCTACAATGTAAATCCCATTTCTTAAATATATTTTGAACCGGGATAACATTTTGAGGTTCGGCGACAATCAACATCCGTTCCTGAGACTCTGAGAGCATAATTTCATATCCACTCATATTCTTTTCACGGACCGGAACCTGATCAAGAATGATTTCCATACCGGAATTTCCTTTAGCACTCATTTCTGCAGTTGAACAAGTAATTCCGGCAGCGCCCATGTCTTGTATTCCGACAACAAGTTTGTTCCGAATGACTTCAAGTGTTGCCTCAAGCAATAATTTTTCTGTAAACGGATCTCCCACTTGGACTGATGGTCGCTTGCTTTCGGATTCTTCTGATATTTCTTCTGATGCAAATGTTGCCCCATGAATTCCATCCCGACCTGTTGCTGATCCAACAATCAAAACAATATTTCCATCGCCTTGTGCAATAGCTTTTGCGATTTCGTTGTGTTTAACGATTCCTACTGCCATTGCATTCACCAATGGATTCTCTTGATAACTTTCATCAAAAAAAACATCTCCGGCAACCGTTGGCACTCCAAAACTATTACCATAATCACCTATTCCCTTGACAACTCCTTTGATCAGGCGCTTCGTTTGCGAATTAACGATGTTACCGAACCTCAAAGAATTTAAAGCGGCAATGGGTCTTGCTCCCATCGTAAATATATCGCGCATGATTCCACCGACACCTGTCGCAGCTCCCTGATATGGTTCAACGGCTGAAGGATGATTATGGCTTTCGATCTTAAAGGCAACCGCCAAACCATCTCCGATATCCACTAATCCTGCATTTTCTTCTCCCGCACCAACCAACAATCTAACTCCGGTTCTTGGCAGTTTCTTTAATTCTGCGATCGAATTTTTGTAGCTGCAATGTTCGCTCCACATCACGCTATAAATGCCAAGTTCAGTATAACTGGGAGCCCTGCCGAGGATTTCAATAATCCTTCTATATTCATTTTCGCTTAAGCCGTGTTCCAAGGCAAGCTGTAAATCGACGATAGGTTCCATACAATATGGTATATTAACTTTAATTAGTTGGTTCAATCACAAGTAAAATTTGATCCTTTTCGACAGTCACATGATTTTTTATTTCAATGCTTTTGATCTTTCCATGTAAAGTCGAATGTATCTCATTTTCCATTTTCATCGCTTCAAGAACAATCAATCCGGTTCCGGGGCTGACAATATCCCCGATATTCACTTCAATTTTAGAAATTAATCCCGGCATAGGTGCTCGGACTACTGAGCTTTTCACTGTCGCCGCGGAAATATTTGAATCAGATTTTAAAATACCATTTCGTTTATCTTCAACATTTATTTTAAAAATATGATGATCAATCCATGTATTATAATGAGTTTCATCGATTCGTTCTATCCAAATATTGTATATTTTTTGCTCGAATGTTAATTGAAAGATTTCTTCATCAATTTTTTTGATGGTAGCTTCTATCGGCTTTTTATCAATGAACAACTTACGATCAGAATCAAACTCTATCGTAAATTGAATTCCATCGACTGTGACGGTAAATTCCTTCACTTCTTTACCGATAATATTCAGATTTAGAATTTCGCCATTGTGAAAAAAACGTCGGGCGTGAACCGATTCGTTTTTTTGATCCCGTTGTCACAATATGCCCAACTACTGCTGCTCCAGCTTTCAATAGCTCTTTGCCGGGAATGTTAAATTCTTCAGAAGAGAAATATTCCTGCAAAAAGTGTGTATGATATACCCCTTCCCGGAATTTTGGGTGGTCAATAATCCACGAGCACAAAGGTAAGTTATTTCGTACGCCGTAAATTTGGTACATCTTGAGTGCCAATGACATTTTCCCCAAACATTCATCCCGTGTTGCTCCCCATGCAATAAGTTTTGAAATCATCGGATCATAATATGGTGTAATCTGGTCCCCTTGCTCAACTCCTGTATCTTCCCGCAACCCCATCCCTCTTGGAGAATTGATAAATCTTAACGTGCCCGTCGATGGGAAAAAGTTATTGAGCGGATCCTCTGCACAAATCCTTGCTTCAATGGCATGTCCATGTAATGAAATATCTTTTTGGCTAAAAGGTAATTCTTTACCCTCTGCAATCAAGATTTGTTGCCGAACAAGGTCTATTCCGCTTCTCATTTCGGTAACAGGATGTTCCACCTGAAGCCGCGTATTCATCTCGAGAAAATAAAAATTATTATCAGTATCTAAGATAAACTCCACAGTACCGGCATTTGTATAATTTCCTCTTTTTACTACTTCAACTGCCGCTTCAGTAATATCATCTCTAAGTTTTTGATTTATGGCAATTGACGGAGATTCTTCAACTATTTTCTGGTGTCTTCTTTGAATTGAACATTCTCGCTCACCAAGATGGACAATATTTCCATGTTGATCCGCTAAAATCTGAACTTCAATATGTCGTGGGTTGGAGATGTACTTTTCAATAAAAATGCGGTCATCGCCAAATGCTAAGAGCGCTTCGTTCTGGCATGTTCGCAATCCCGATGCAAGCTCTGAATCGGAATTAATGACCCTCATCCCTTTTCCCCCACCGCCTCCAGCTGCCTTCAATAGCACAGGATAACCTATTGAAGCAATAATCGATTGAGCCCTATCAACTGAATTAATAGGTTCCATTGTTCCGGGAACAATTGGGACACCGGCCGATTTTGCGATCTTCCGGGCAATAATTTTATTTCCCAGTTTCTGAATCGATTCTTCACCCGGACCAATAAAAATAATATGATTCTTCTCTACTTCGCGAACAAACGATGGATTCTCCGAAAGAAAACCATAACCCGGGTGAATAGCGTCAACTTTCGCTTTTTTTGAAATTTCAATTATTTTCTCTTGATGAAGATAACTTTCTTTTGCGGAAGCACTACCGACATAAAAAGCTTCATCGGCATATCGCGCGAAGGTTGCATTCTTATCCACATCTGAATAAATAGCAACAGTTTTAATGCCCATCTCGCGACACGTTTTGATTATCCGTACAGCAATTTCGCCGCGATTGGCAATGAGAATTTTTTGTATGTTCTTATTTTTCATTTATGCTAATTCAACCACAGTTACGCCGCCGCCACCTTCATTCCACTCACCTAACCGGAATGATTTTACAATGGAAAGAGTTTTCAAATGCTCCGATATTCTTTTCCGTAATGCACCTGTCCCCTTCCCATGGATAATATCTACCCGGTGAAGCCCTGCCAACATAGCATCATCAAGAAATTTATCGACTGCCGCTACCGCCTCTTCTCCGTACATACCGCGAAGGTCGATTTCATTATGATATTCTTTTCCCACTGCATTTTCGATATAATCTGTCCGTACTTTTACGATTTCCTGATCCGTTAATTGCAGGTCGTTCAGGTGTACTTTGACTTTCATTTCACCAATTATCAAAAGAAATTGGTCCCCGCCTAACTTTTCTTGAATTGTTCCGGTCGCTTGTGAGCTTTTAATTCTTACGCGATCCCCCACATTAAACTCAATAAATTTATTATCCGACTCCTCAAAATCCTTCTTAATGATATTGATTTGCTCATTGAGAACATGGATATCCTCTTTCACCTTTCGGACAACTTCTTTTTTTGCTGAAGCTTCACGAATTTCCTTTATAGCGTTTTCAATCAGAGTATTTGACTTCTCAATGATTAATTGTGCCTCATCGGCTGCTTGAGCTTTAACCGTTTTAATCTCTTTCTGTAAAGAACTTAACTTGGATTCATAAAGCTTTATCAACTCATCAAGCTTAAATTTTTCATTGGACACTCTTTCCAATGTTTCGTTAAGATGTTGTGTTCTGCTCTCAAGATCGATAATGAGACGTTCCAGTTTTATTGCATCGCTTCCTTTAAGCTCCATCGCCCGGTGAATGATTTCTGGAGGCAACGACATCCGTTCTGCCATCTCGATTGCATAACTGCTCCCGGGAATCCCTTTCCGGAAACGATACGTGGGCTTCAACGTACCTGCATCAAATTCCATGGCGCCGTTTTCCATCCCGCGATGCTCAAAAGCAAAAGTTTTAAGATTCCCGTGATGTGTTGTCACAATATTTATCGACCCGATTGTCGTGATGTTTTCTAAAAATGCGGCGGCAAGAGAAGAACCTTCCAATGGATCAGTGCCGGATCCAATTTCATCGATTAATATTAGACTTGAACTATTCGCATGTTTCAATATAATTTTAAGCTTTTCCAGGTGGGAGCTAAAGCTGCTTAAATCATTTTCAATGGATTGATCATCACCGATATCGACAAAAATATCCGTACAAATTCGAACAATGCTTTCCGAAGAAGCAGGAATATGACATCCGGCTTGGGCTAAAACGGTCAACAACCCGATGGTTTTCATCGCAACACTTTTTCCACCTGCATTGGGTCCGGTTATGACAATTGTGTTTGCTGTTTCGTCAATTTCAATATCGAGAGGAATAACATTACTTCTTCCGACTCTTTTCAATAAAATCGGATGATATGCACCATATAACTTCAATTCTTGCTTTAAGCTTATCCTTGGTTCATTGCCGAAGATATCGATAGAATATTTTGCTTTTGCCTGGATAAAATCCAGTTCACCAAGCACACGAATGTTCGATGATATTTTCTCACGGTCTTCACCAATTTGTGTCGTTAACCCTTTTAGGATCGATTCGACTTCACGTTTTTCTTCAAATTGCAATGTTCTAATCTCATTGTTAATTTCAAGCGTTTCCATCGGCTCAATGAAAACAGTTGCTCCACTTGCCGATGCACTATGGATGAATCCGGGAATATGGTTTTTGTGCTCCACTTTTACCGGAATTACCATTCTCCCTTCCCTCGTGGTAATGATTTCTTCTTGAATCCATTCCTTTCCGGAAACGGATTGCATGACAGACTCAAGTTTCTTTCTTAATGATACATTGCGGTCATTTATTTTCCGACGGATTGCAGCTAATTCCTTGCTGGCAGAATCTTTGACCCGACCTTCTTCATCAATTGCTTGATGAATATTATATTCAAGAACTTTGGACTGATAAATTTCTTCTACGCTTTGTGACAGCAGAGGATATTGTTGATTTCTTTTGGAAAAAAAAGTTCGCACTAACCTGGAGGTTTGCAGGAGCATCGCAACCTTATTGAGTTCTTCCGATGAAAGGAAATAATTTGCTATAGAAGTTCTTTGCAAATTGATTCGAATATCGTGAACGGTTTCCAACGGCAATGCGTCATCTTCTTCCAGAAGCCGCTTCATTTCCGTCACCAGAGCGAGGCGAGAAGCAATAATATCGATATCGGAAGACGGTGTAAGATTGTCGATATGTTCTTTCCCGATTTCGGAAAGAGCATATCGTTGAAGGTACTGCTTGATTTTTTGAAATTCTAATTTCTGGAAGGAGTTGAAGAACTCACGCATGCATAATTCAACAATTAGCGACTTTTATATTTTTCTAAATCGGTTTTCAGTTCTTCAAAAAATTTCTTTGATGAAGGAATCCATCTCAGCGAATAATCGAATATGCCCGGCGCTAGCTGAAATATCGGCTGGTACATCGTTGAACCCCTTTTGGCATCATCGGACGGAATATCGAAAAGATTAAACATCAGTAAAACAAGACTCACGGCAAGTGCACCTTGTCCCGCACCAAGAAATCCGCCGGCAAGACGTGACCACATCTTCAACGTGTCGCTGCCCGTTTCACCGAACCATCGATAAAACAAATTCACAATTCCGATAACGATTACAAAAATAAAGAAAAACGAAACAATCACTAATGTCTCTTCACCAAAGCTAACCCACTGGGAAATAAAATCTGCTACGGGTGACATGAACTTTGTCGCACAGATGAGCCCGCCCAGGACAGCCAGGATGCCGAAAATTTTTCTTAATAATCCGTCCCGAAAACCGAGAAGAACGAATATCAATATTCCAATCAGGATCAAAATATCCAGAATATTCATCTTACGGTCCTAACAGTTGTTTGACACTGTCCTGAATAATTTTACCGTCGGCTTTGCCTTTTAATTCCTTCATTACAACCGACATCACTTTGCCAAAATCTTTCCCGGACGTTGCTCCTATTTCCATAATCGCTTTTTTTATAACCTCGTGAACCTGATCTTGCGACATTTGCTGCGGCAAATACTCTTGAATAATTGCAAGCTCTTTTTCTTCCTGATCGGCAAGATCATTTCTCCCGTTGTCACGAAAAATTGTGATCGACTCTTTTCGTTTCTTTGCCGACGAAAGCAACACCGATGTTTCATCGTCGACGGTCACTCCGCCCAGAGGCCTTTTTTCAACCTCTTTTTCCAACAATGCAGCGCGAATGGTTCTGAGTGTTTCCAACCGGAGCTTATCGCCGGATTTCATTGCAATTTTTAAATCGTCGGAAATCTTTTGAGATAATGTCATGATATTGTTCCTTATACTCCGCCAAACATCGGTATCGTCACTCCATTGATTGCTTTCCCGAATTCTGAGCAGAGATGGAGCATCATCGCTGCAACCTCTTCGGATGAGACCCACCGGGAAGCATCTTCATCGGGCATGGAAGCAATATTTGCCTGTGTGCGTAAAATACTCGGCGCTATGGCATTTGCGGTCACTCCGGTTTCCTTTAATTCCTCGCCAAGAATCTGCGTTAACATCACCACAGCTCCTTTAGCAACCGAATATGGTCCCCTGCCAGCCGACGGTTTCAAGGCGGGCATGGCAGCCATGGAAATGATCCGACCATACGAATAATTTTCCAGTTTTTGTAAAAACTGACGGGAGCAAAGAAAAACCGATTTAAGATTGACATCGATCATTTGTTCCCAATCCTTCAATTTCGTTTCACGGATTTCGGCTTTCGGTAAAAATCCGCCGACAAGATTAATGAGAATATCGACTCTACCGAATTTGTTTCCAACATGCTGAAACAGAGCCGCGACATCTTCATCGTGAGTCACATCTGCACGTACAATAAATACATTTTTCTTGAAATCTTCTTTTAACCGTTTAAGCTCATCTTCAAAAATATATGAAGTTGAGACGGAAGCTCCTTCTCGAAGAAAGCTTTCAGCGACCACATGCCCGAGAGCACCGGTGCCGCCGGTGATAAGAACACTTTTTCCTTGTAATATCATGTTATGATGTTTGTAACTCGATAGAAATATATCACTTTCAGCGATGATTGTCAACCAAAAGGCAACTGTACTAAATTCCGGAGGGATGAATGACGAAACGTTCAAAAGCGGATAAAAAAGGTCTATTGCTTTCTCAGTACACGTTCCTGGTAATCGATCACCGGGGTAAACGTGTAAACAGATTTTGTCCAATGGAGCCGTTTATTTGGTACGAGGATGATGGAAAGAGAATCTGAATGCCATTCCATTTGAGTGGAATCGGAAGAAACGGCAACGGTCGGCTGACCAAATGTTTGCTCGAAGGTAGTTATAAAATTGGCAAATTCAACATCAAACATCGTGAGACAATCGATCTTCATTTCATGCAAAGTATCACGCACAAATGTAAAAATAATCTGGTCGATATTTTCAAATCCATGACTGCGATCTCCCTTTGACGATTTCCAGTAACAAAT
>Ga0265322_10000242_pt1 | contig 23773 bp, 31 predicted proteins | sample 41222metaG_FD_193584 | JGI IMG/M metagenome (GOLD analysis project Ga0265322, IMG submission 193584) | Rhizosphere microbial communities from Carex aquatilis grown in University of Washington, Seatle, WA, United States - 4-12-22 metaG | ecosystem: Host-associated > Plants > Roots > Rhizosphere...
AATGATGCTCGAATTGAAATCTGGATACAATTCAGCGCGAGCTCAGGGAACAATACATGGTGTACCTGATGTAGCTAATACAATCAAAAATCATTGGGAAATTCAAAGACACTATACCGAAAAAGGTTTAATAGAGGGAGGATTACCGATAAAAGGATCATATATAATTAACGTTTATCAGGAGGACAAGGGAGCGACCGTAAAGAAGCGAAAGAATCCTGATTGGGTAAAACAATTAAAGTAAAAAAAAGGTGTTTCATTAATTCTGTTTTATACGTTTTTGTTTAAACAACTGAGCAGGTTCTACATACGCGTTTATCTTATTTTTGTAAATTAGTGCACATTTTTGAATTACATCAGTTAAAACATGTTCACGTTTCAATCTGTTGCAACTACCACAGCACGCTTTTAAATTATTCTTCTCGTATCCAATATTATTATCTAATCTATCCAACCCGTTAGAATGCAATTCAGAATTTTGTTTTCCACATAAATGACAGTTGTCAGATACAATAGTATTAAACTCTTCCTCGGAAATATGAAACGCATAATTACGATCGATAGCTCTAGTTTTATATTCGCTAAAAGAATTGCGGGTGGTATTTGGTATTTTGTCCAATGAAATCAATTTCCCAGTATTTAAGTTTGTAAAAAATGCTATGTGTCCGGCATAAGCTATAAATGAGTTATACTCCCAACAACTTTTAAGCATATTACACAAGGTACAACATGTGACTACAAAACCATTTTTATATCCAAGAAAATTATTAACTCTGTCAATTCCATTTAAGGTTCCAGGAATATATTCATTGCAATAAAAACAAGGCGCATCAAACAATTTTGATGCTTCGTCCAGTGTCAATTCAAATATGATACCATTCGCTTTTGCGCTTGATTTATACACGACGTATTTTCCTTTTGCGCTTTTTCGATAACGTTTGCTAGAACGAATAAAGTTATTTGGTTTTTTACGACGACTTTTCAGTGTTGCAGCCGATTGTTTTTTGACTAATTCAGGTTCATCATCACGACGTTTTTTTTCCCAAATTTTTGCCTCCAATTTACGACTTTCTATTAAATTGGGAGCAGTTTTTTCACGCAATCGTTTGCGATACGCAGTTTTATTAGCTAAACATAATGTACACGATTGTGTAAGTTTCTCATCCACAATATTAATACTTTGCACGTATAGCATATTTGATAGTCACAAGATAAATGTGAAACTTTTAACTTTTCTTTTCGACGAACATGTTTTTGGGTATCTTTATATCGACATGTGTCACACGTTATTGTGGGCTTGTTAGTTCTTTTTTTGAAAAAATTTTTTTTACATTGCGTAATTTTACAATGACTACAAGTTTGTTTACATGATTCTTCATCAAATATATCATCGCATACACATTCGACACAATCATCATTTGAAAGAATTTGTCTTTTCTTCATATTTTTTTAAAAATAATAGAAGTAAAAAATGCTTCTTATAGGGTTTCTAATCATTTTAGTGGTTGTCCTGATCTTTTTCATTGCATTACGTCGTAGGAAACCCCTACTAATATTGGAAATTGACAATGTGCTTCTTTTTCAATGCAATCGACGGGATAACCCTGACATGGTCAACAAATATAGACACTTGGCGGGATTTTTAGATGGAACACAGTTAATATGGCAACGTCCATACTTGATTCCATTTATTGACCGTTGCATGGCAAATTACACTGTGGCCATTTGGTCATCTGCGGAAAATGCGCAAGACCTAGTGAATTTTATATTTGGAAAATCACGATTGGGTATTTTGTTTGTATGGGATCGTTCGCATTGTAAAGGTATTCGTAAACAAATATCCCACGTTTGGCAAGCATTTCCAGAATATGATGCAACCAATACCATTATGCTTGATGACTCTGTCGAGAAACTGTGTGAAAATCCTGTAGGAACGCGATTATTGATCAAACCGTGGACTCCACACATGCTCGACGATTGCGAATTAAAAGATTTGCTATGAATTTTTTGTTTTCGAAAATTCCTTTATGAAGGTCTTCCTTTTACCAATTGCTACTCTTTTCTTGGCAGTGTATCTATATCCTACATCCATTGTGCATATTGTAAAGTATGAAAACATTCCTAGCAATCCTCACTATCCGTACTATTTGATCTTGTACCCAGGAGAAGAACTGGTGGGCAAAGTAACTAGTCTACCTCCAAATACCACCATTGGATACGTTGAAGTACGCGGAACCATTTATGACAAGTGGGAGCCACGTATTTTGTCAAGAGATGCATTTGGTAATTGTACATTTAGATTGGAATCGATTCGCTGTAGTAGGGTCGATGGACAAGTTGCCGTCGCGTCCGTTTATATTAGAGCGTCCCCGGTAGAAGTATTCAATGTAAATACGACAGATCCAGTTCACTTGGGTCGCTATTATGAACATGTGCGAGCGCCGGAAAAGGCGCTATCCATTTATCAGGCGCTGAGTGGATTCTTCCCAGCATATCGTGCAGCTGTCATTCAGATGAACATGACTGCGTTTTTGGAGATTTATCATCGATATCCACACCGAAAAGAGCCATTATACTATCTGGCTCGCCATTATCGAACAATGGATCGGTATTCGCATTGCCTTCTCTATGCGCGTGCTGGCATGTTAATTGGTGATCCCATTAGTAATGATGCCTATATTGAAAAGCCAATTTACTTGTATGGATTAGAGTTGGAGTTTGCACACTGTCTCTATTATTCGGGTAGACCGGCGGAAGCAATGAATCAGTGGAAACGCGTATTGCCACATTTGCCCGAGACGCAAAAGGCAGAAATTGAAAAAACATTGGCAGAAGAGGGGAAAAAATGATCTTTTTTCTTTTGTTTGTTTTTTGCGCCGCCGCCAATGCCGAGTTTGATCAGATTGCCTTTAACAATGCCACTCAAAAGTGGATGACCCTTGTTGAAGAAGTGCTCACAATGGTTTCGATCGGCCCTCTCAAGGAGGAACTGACGCCTACATATCTCGGAAAGCGAACATTGGAGGCATCGATTCAAGCACAAACTGCCCGCTTCCGTTCGCGCGTCGCGCGTTCTCTCATTGAATGCACTGGTACAAAGGCGACTAGTTGTATCGATCCGTCGACCACGTCGGATGACGCAGTTCAACTGGTCCACGATGAACTTGTCAAGCACGAGTTTACCGTTGCATGGGTTAAGACGAGCCCACTGTGCCCCACGGTGAATGGCAGAGGAGCATCTGCGCTTGTCGTCGATGTCCCGCCTCCCGCGGCGGCGGCTGCGCCCGAAAAGAAAAATTGAAAAAGAGGGGTATGGAAGATTTACAAGAACAAGTTACCCGTCAGGGCATCCTCATTGAGATTCTTTATCAATCATTGATGCCTCACGGTACGGACAAGGTGTTTACGAGTCCGCCGTCAAAGAAGCCATCTTATCGCAGCAAACGCTCTCGATCACGCTCACCGCCTCCGGCACCTCGAAAGGAAGAGTATAGACCCCGTCAGTATTCAGACTACAACATTCACGTGATTAGCGTAGAGAGAAATAGCCTCGTTCCTGAGGAGGTTATCAACTATATCGACGATAACTACGGAATTACCGTGACTAGCTGCACTATTGATCCAAGCGGATACACTGCTTGCATCAAGTGCCTCACAAGGGAGGATCAACAGATTCTCTTGGAGGAAAAGCACTCTGAGCTAGTCGGTCGCTTTAATCTCAAAGCGCTGCAGAGACGTTTGAAATAATTCTTGTGCTCCATAAAGGTGCGCGCATGGTGCAGCTTCAATCAATTTTAGTCGGTGTAGCCACTGGTATCCTATTTACCGTGTCGTGGGTAATCTTTATTGATGGCCAATTGAATTCACACGACAGCTTCCCAGGAACACACATATTGCCACCCCTGTTTGCAACCATTGCGGCAGTCTGTATTAACCTGGTAACGGTCAAAGTGGTCGCTACACAAATTCTGGCAAAAGTGTGGCTATTTATTTGGATTACCACACAATGCATTTGTGTCGGAGCGGCCATATTTATCTTGTCAACAGAGTATCCAATTGACGATAATTATCCTGGTGTATCAATGTTACTGCAGACGATATTATGTATGATGGCTTCATTCATCTTTTTTGCTGGAAAAAGTAAAAGTGGAGGCGACTCCTCATTTTGATGTGCGACTCTTTTTCTTTTCTGGCTTTTTTACGTGACCACAAATGGGAAATAACCGCTCATGGCCAAGTGGATCTGTTCGAGACAAGTATTTGCACACTGTGCCTGGTATAGATTCAATGGATGTTCCAATGATTGCTACCAAATCTACTCGCTTTGCTTCCTTTGCTAGCATTAGCATCCACTTTTCAAATGTTGCAAACGTAAACACGTTTCTCAAATGTTCAACCGTTTTGGAAAACTGTTTGGGATTAATCTCACATCCACCTGGATCAATCACTGGTGAGTCAAATTTAAGAATTGCATAAATGTATGGAATACGCGTTAAAATCCACTCAATCTGATCCGTGCGTACATTACAATATATAATGGTCCAAAAAAGATCAATGGATTTTTCAACGTTACCAATAAAGTAGGGTAACAAATATTCCATGATTCCAATACTATTGCTTTTCAGTGCTTGTCTAAATTCAAATTTTGTAGAACCAGCATTGAGACATCGAAAATTCCATGCATTTTTCCAGATTAAGCGCCGTTTCAAAAATATATAAGCAGTCACATCATCACAATCAATGACTGATTGTGCTAAACTAGAAAGATACTGTTCAACTGTAACAACAAATACTGAACCGTCCAATATACATGCTTCATACACTGTAGACTGCTCTACAATGATTGATAAATGAACAGCAACTGGCTTAATAAACCTAGCTAGCCATGTTGACGTTGTTCGCAATGCAACCTTTGTCACTGGGTCACAGTGGGTCAGCAGGACTGACATGATGACATTATTGTGGAACACCTTCATTTTTTGAAAAGTTTAAAAACCACCCCAAGATATGAGCATGGCCTTCTTGTCTTGCGTAAACAACAATCCAATCATCCCACGGACACCCTTTTTCGATCAACCATTGCAGTGCCAACAAATTTCCTCCCCAAGACGCATAAGCAGCAGTCCATTCACTCCATTCACACCCAAAAGCATATAATGACTCGAGTATCTTAATATTTCCACCTTTTGCGGCCTTGTGGAATGTTAGTATGTCAACTTCAACACCCAGTATGGTAACCAACCACAAGAATGTTTCGTAATGTCCGTGACGCACAGTCTTATTTATGCATGCATATACAGAAATAGAAATAGCACGGTTATGTATCCATTTTAAAATGTGCAAATGTCCATATTTTGCTGCTGCCGCCTGTGTTTGATAATCTCCAATTCCTCCCCCGTCAAAACAGTGTTCTGTTGCCCATTCAATAACATTTAAATGTCCTCCCTTTGCAGCATAATGACATATATTGCTTCCTATTGTGTAATTATTTTCTTTCATCCACCGTAATACGTGTAAATGCCCATTTTCGGCCGCATTTGCAACAATAGGAATGTCGTTTAATGACCGTCCTTTTGACTCAAGCCATATTAGAATGTCCAACTTTCCATAGATTGCTGCTTCAACATCCATATGGTTATACATTGCATAACCTTTTAATATTGCCCATTCGCATAGGTCGATATATCCATTTTTTGCGCAGTGTCTAGAAAATGCATCCAGCCAAGATGGACAAAACCAGTTTCTATTGTGCGCCATCTGAATAGCAATGCGATCCCCTTCATCGAGCATAGCATATATTAGTTTCCGAACATCCCTTTGAGGAATATGAAAATGCAAGTTTAACCAAGACACTCTTTGCATGATTAATTTTCGATTCCCCAATGGAGTGGTTTGTTCCCGCACAGATTGCCCCGCTTCGTTTTCTTGCCTACAATGCAATAAGTCGTTGGAGACGCGATAGTATTGTTCAGAACGGAGAACGTGGTGCAATTGTGATCCAGCGGATCAAAGACGAAATTGACGAACCATCAACAGATAGATTTACTGTGGGAAACATTACATTTGAGACGTCTAAACAAAAGAAACTCGGTAGATTTGTCATGTCTAGAAAGCGGGTAAAGGGTTCAATGTCTTTTGGTGTAAGGAAGAAAATTCGGCATTTGCTTGCGGATGATGACGATTAAAGTGCTTTTACTTTTACCAATAGACCAATATGTTGACGCAACTTTACTAGATAATAAATCATAATTGCCTCCAAAATGGCCAACACAAGTATTACAATTGAAAACGCAACCAAAAACCAGTAGAGCGTCGAATCAATTGTCAGCGCATCTTGCACCGTCACGACCAGTGTATAGATTGCATGTGCCAAATTGAAACAAATTGCAAATACGAGGGCAGTAATGGCCACCACAATAATTTGTTGTTTTGTCTTTACATCTTTTCCCGAACGCACACCTTCAATACCAAACCCATTGAGAGCTACGCTAACAATCTTAATTATAAAGACTTCGTAAGCAATGGGAACAATGTGCAAAAACGAGCCATTGGAAAACCCGGTAACTAGCGCATTAAATGGCCAAATGAATATAATACATAGATGCCACCAAGATAGAAAATTGAGTCCCGCCCAGCTCCAATTGAGTGCGTGATTAACGTCTGATGCGGAAAGCATTATTTTTGATATGGAGGTGACTCCACGCGAGTAGACAAATATCTATTTTTCGCTCATTACCGCCTTTAACGCTTCTTCCATTTGATAGAGATGCTCACGTCCTTGAATGGGAACAGTGCTAGTATTTTTGACGTAGATACATATGACCTTGTCTCTGGTACCCCACAATGCTTCTATAAAGAGGTTTTGCGCTTTACCAATTGCAGCAAACGTCGCTAGGTTAACTATCCATGCTCTTTTTGCTTCCTCTGTTTTTGAGGAATCAAATGGAAGAGAATATAAAACCCTAGACATTTGAGAGAGATAAAAATTCATGGACGAAATTATCGACACTTCAGCTCTATACCATACCCGACTCATCAACTATTGGCACAATGAGCACGAAGTATTCCAACGCAGTCGTCACGGTGCTACGAATCGGTTTGACCGCGTCACCAGTGGACCAGCGCGCTCTGGAAAAACAAATGGCGACAAGATTCTAGAGGGGACTGTTGACTTGTTTCTTAATGGGTTTGGCGTCACTTGGTCTCCTGTGCAAATTAACATTTTTCACGCGCTCGTTAATTCAATCCTACCACGCATCTATATGCACGAATGGGAAGAAGTCAAGGGACGGGTGATGCTACAGCGCGCACTCGATAGAATTTGGCAAGAAGTCCTAATTAACATGGGGCGACGCAATGGAAAGACATGGATTACATCAGGAGCTGCTGCTGCTTTTTTTTTAATGATCCCTGGCATCTCAATTGCGGTTTTTTCAGTAGGAAAACGTCAAGCAGAGCTGTTTATGACAAGTTGCACTGAAAAGATCAAATTAGCCTTTGCTCGCGGTACACATGTCAAGAAGAGCGATTACAATGTCATTCGGGAGAGTCAGGAAATGCTAGTTTACGAGCATCCACTGGGAGGAAAGCAAGTATTGGGATGCTATCCAGGAAGCTCAAAGGTACGTTTTTTTCAATCCCCCCATTCTATTTAATCAAACACAATCGTTCAATCTGATTGTTTTGAAATGAGCACTCCTACTGAGATTGTTCACCTATTGAGCCAAGTGATTCACGCTGTAGATGCTGCCAATCTTCACGTAGTTGACGGATTGAACAAAGGGCAGAAACACCACTTTGAATCTGCACTGCGAGAAGTTGAACGAGCCAAGAGAGGACTAGAAAGTGCCCTTGAACATACTGATAGATATTTGGAAGAAATTAAGGAGGAAGCAACTCCACGTGGCGGCGGCGTCGCCCGTGGCGGCTTGAAATGCAAGGTATGTGGTAATGCGGCCAAATGGAAGGATGCCGACGGATCAAACTACTATTGCAGTGTTGAATGCTCTAAAAAGTAAATTAATCCTCTGTAATTGTCACATCCACAAATTCAATCCTATCCCGCCACACTTGCGTTGCAATCAATTTCCGTACATCCTTATTCAGTCCTCGCTGACGTTTGGCAAATAGGAGCCATTGAATAATACTTTTCCTAGCCACCTTATCAACCCTTTGAGCAAATTTTTGAGATTTGCGCGCACCTTGCATTGTGGGAATGTCCACCTTGCATCCAAAGATTGTATCATCCATTAATTCAATATGTGAGCCAATCATCCAATCCACTCGTCGATTGGGAGGAGCTATCAGTGCGTTACGATAACCTGTAGGTAAATACATAGGAAAGCAGCGCTTTAAATACATTGAAACACAGTAATAATGTTGTGAATCAAATTGGCCATAATCCATTGCAAGAAACCAATATGTTTCTGGCCATTCATATGCGTCTAAATTCCTTTGACCTTTTCCCTCATACCAACAAGTTAATGGATATTTCAGTTTTATCGATTTGTAAAGATAATCCATTGATGCATTCATATCCTCATATAATAATATATGCGCATAAAAGTAACCAGGTCCGCTTTTGTCGTCTACCAATAGTTTCAATACTGTATTCATATCTATAGTGTCCTCGGGTATCAGTTGAGATAACCATTTTGCCTCTGGAAGATCTGATTGGCGTGCTTCGGCAAGAGCTTCTTTGACTCAATGACCAAAGAGCAGTAAATCTCTCCACCTCCATTTTGACATTTTTTATAGTATAAGTGCGAGGAAGCGATTTCCCTTTTCGAAAAAATGAAGCGGCCACGCGATGAACAGGTCAAAATTCTAGAACGCGTTGCAACGCTAGAAAATGTTCCAAAGGATGTACTCCATCACATTTTACTCACTCAAGGACTAAATGTTCGTGAAATTAACGCCTTTTGCAACAGTTCCAAAATACTAAAGGAGCGTTGCAGAAGCGAAGAGTTGTGGGAGAAAATCTATCTCAAATATGTTGAAGGAGCAAACGCTGCTACCTGGCGCGCAGGAGTGGAACATATGCCTAATCCATTTTTGCGATTTATGGCTTATTTTGCAATACGTGATGAATACTATAGACCTCAGTTTGAAAGTCCTAGTAAGGCAGAAGCAATTATCATTTTTGACGCGTACGATGAGTACACTGTTGCTACATATTATAAGATGCCAGAAGGATTTCAAGCCGCATGGGAACAGAAATATCTAGCCGAGAAATCTGAAAACAGTGACGCCGGAAGCGACGAAAACGATGAAGAAGATGCGGACATGGCATTTAATCAAGAGTTTGGCGACAATAGCGGACACGTTTGGGAATATGTACGATACAAGTACTCTGATCGTCCTGTTGGTGAAGAAATTCTCCAGTTAATCAACATGGGTGTACTGAAGGAAGATCTTACTCTTGCCGTACCAATCGAACGCGTTTTTTATTCGCTCATTGCTCTTGGTTGGGAACCAGTATATCATCCAGAGTATCCTACCATTTCGTGCTCTGTATGCAATGTGAACGTTGCTAGCAGCATGTGCAATCAGTGCAATGCTCCCATTTGTAGCAATGCGTGCCTCGTTGATAGGCATTACTGCTAATAATAAACAACAATACTTGTGCCCCGGTGAATTGATCCTAATCTATGTCCCATTTTGTACCGTTCATTTACAAGTGGCACATATTTGATTAATAAAAATTTTTTGACATGTCCCGTTGCAACAAGTCTGTCAATCTCTCTCTCTGCCTGATTTCCAACTGGGTAAAAATCATTAAATTCACCAAAAGTACCGTCAACCGTTTCAAAGGTGCGAACTCCTTCATATCTGAGCTTTGATGTACCAATTCCACACACCATACGGTCTAATTGTGTCACATCCTTGAATTCACTCGGATGATTTAACCACACGATATGATAGTTCAAAATGTGCTTTAAGCGAGCATTGCTCCATATGAGGCCATGGAAACGACGACACACTGCGGCCAGTGACGCGAGTGTACGTGCGTCAAAATTTGCGCAGAGTACATTTATGAATAAATCGGTACGCAAATTCTCCATGGAGGGTGACCCTTGGGAGGAACGTAAGAATGCAATCTTTGCTTGGTATTTAATCTACTGGAAAGCACCTCTCGTACGAAAATATATTAACAAGGATGTATTCAAGTTGGTATTAAAGTACTTGGATACGATTGATCTAAGTGTGCCAATTCATCCGAGTAACAGAGTTCGGCTGTATTTGCATTATGCCACAGATGGATATTGTTGGAGAAATCACGATAATCGTGCGATTCGAACACCTTGTCATGTTTGTATGCGCCCATGTGCCGAATGGGCGGATGTTCTTTGTTTAAAACATTCACATTTAACGCTTTGCACTGGAAGAACAGTAGAAGATCGCAAGCAGTTAATAGACAATGTTTGGAAATGTAAATGTAATGGTGAAATGATTCGTATGAAAATAGAGTGTGCATGGAAGATTCCGCATGTAATTTTACCCAAATAAGGGTCTCCTCAGATGGATCTTCTTATATTGAGCGATCAACTAAATACGTGCTTTGAATCGAGCAGCGAAGTGCATCAATTGTATGCAATCGTTATCACCTACAAGGCCGATCAACCCATCAAGGATTCTCTCGATAAGAAGAATGCTCCGCCTGCAGTTGCGCGCATTTTGAACGGGGAACCATTGTTGCAAGTGTTGAAATCCGTCGCTATTCCCAATCCACACGAAGCATACAGGGCAGTCTTTCGTTGGCTAGATCTCGTACTGTACACTACGTGCGACTATTTGCCATGTCTCAACGAAAAGAATGCGCACAATGCCGCCATTGCTCACCCCGTTTCGGTTTGGCTCTACAAGGAACACCAATCCGTGGAGGCATGCTGTTATATTGGCATGTATCTGACTCGTCTCGTCTCCAAAAAGGATTTACCCGTTGTATTGGTCAAATTGCCAGAATTGGTGGAGCGATTCCGTGCGTTTATTCTGCCAAAAATGCTGGAATTTCACACTAGTGCGGCTGACCAACTCAAGCAACTACATCCCGACTATATGGCATTGGGGAGAGAATAAAGGTGCCTCTTTTCGTCAAATTATTGACATTTAGAGATAAAAAAATGTATTCTGCCGTGGAAAAGGCACTCTTCCCACTTGTATCTATTCCATGTATGCTCCTACTTTACCTATTCTACCGATTAGGCCACAAGGCGCCGCGGCAGAAATTTAATGAGCGTATAGAACCACTCTATAGTTTTACAGCATCTGCAATTATTAGCAAGTTTCTTTTTCAAGCGCTTCCCAATGCGACCGCTCCATCGGGTGCCCAAATTGGAGCGCTCGTCAGTGGATTCATCATGGCAGGACTGTTCCTAATGATTGTAATTCAAAAATGTCAACGGGTGTCACACATTAATCCCTACTATACGACACCAGAGCACAATTTCTTTGAGATTCGTTCCATTATTGATCATGACAAGATGGAAGTACAAGAATACTTTGAGGCATCCGATTTGGATTCACCTACCATTGCCGCCGATCGATTAACGTTGCAGGATGAACTATCTGAACTACGGAAACGCCGGCACATTTTTGGCCTTCTCCTATTTATCATGTCATTCATATCAATCTTGGAAGGATTCTTTCTAGTCTACGCAGAATCGGTAGTATTGGGAGGTAGTTGGGCAGTGTTTGCATTCTTCATCTTGAACAAATTGATTGACTCTGCAGTCATTGGTGTAGCACTGCTCCATGCGTACATTCATGCAAAGGGTGAACGTTTGTGGAACTGGTATAGGATTGCTGCCGTTTACTGGTCAGTTTTGGCAGGATTATCAACATTGCCAGTCATGGTTGGTATGCAATGGACAGATTCCTTCTCAATAATTAATCACTTGGCAACAAGCATCTTTTATGCAATTGCAGGTGGTATCCTCCTATGGCTGGGGCTCTATTTCCTCTCAATTGATAAGCGAAAGACAAATAAGCGAGAAAACATTGTCAGATTGGTCATATTTGCAATTACTGCCGGATTATGCTGCTTGATTGCTTTTTTTCTTTGACGACAAATATTGAATTCGGGCAAGACACTTAATAATCATTTTTGGGTATCCTTTTGCGTTTTTTGGATCTATAAGCAATTCAGATAGCATCCTTCGTACATCTTCTTTGCTACGCTTTAATTCAACACATATTTCTTTGTGAAATGGTTTCAAATCGAACCGCAAAAAGATATGTTTGATTGTATCTACATTCTCGTTAATTATAACACGTTCAATTTGTTCTGATGGTGACAGTTGAGACAAATCAATTGGCAATTCTCCAATGTTTCGCCCATAGCGCAACACATATATTCGCAAAGATTCATCACTAATTCTATTGGAACATATTCCACCAGCACATCTGCAATCTCTTGTCTGAAATAAATTATAAAACACGCGAAACGATTCGGCATCACCTGCGGTGATACAAGCATACACATATTCTTTTAAATCTGCACATGTTAAATAAATGGGTTTCCATATTGTTTCAATTAATGAAAACATTAACATTCCTCTTTTCTTTTCAATTCCTAAACGTATACCGGCTTTTAAGTATACATCATTCAAGGCAGGAAAAAGTTTACATCCTTCAATCCAACCAATAGACACGACTTTGCTATAAAAAAACCACATACATCGTACGCTCCGCACATTGTTAATAATCATTTGTGCCGCTTGTATATTTTTTAATGCAAGTAACTTTTTCCCATACCTTTGCCAATTTTCAAAACGGTCATTATCATAGCAATCACGAATCAAGTGGAGTGGGTGATTCTGTTCACCCTTTAGAATCTCCCGCATACGCTGATTGCAAGAAAAGAGCGCATTCTGGTCTTGATATGATAGAAAAGGGCATATGCATTGCAGTAGTAGATCCCTATTGTGAAATACGCGAGCCAAGTAAGGATTGGGACCTGAAGGATTGCTCTCTTCATTTAAACCCCTCTTCATTTTTCGGATGATCAAAGGGCCTCCACTACTCGAAAAGGACGAGTTTGTGGTGCTTTTAGAGAGCACACGTGCGCGTCATACCGCGCAGTTGGAAGCTTGGATCAAAGACGCCATTCCACCAATTCCTCCAATTGACAAGGAAGCTCAGGCATTCATCATCAAACACTACGAAGATGAGCTTCTTGCAGCGGTCAAGAGTGACCCAAAAAACAAGATTTTCTTTGCCGTACTTGGAAAACAAGAAGGTGACGGAACATATGCGGTATACATGTCTGCAGCGGCAAAAAAGTTGGAATGGTTCAAACATGTTACAGATTGGGCCAATAAGTACGTGGAGGTTCAACAGAGAAAAAATGGGTACGAGATGAGACTCGCAAAGAAACTCTTTTTCGAGCGGATTGTTACAATGGTGGAAAGCATTCGTGATGCATGGAACTTGGTGCATCCGACTTTGGAAGCCACATTTCTTCCAAACGAACAGTTTCAAGGCAAATTCATATGTCTCAAAATATCAAGTGTGCCCAAGTAAAGAATGCATTCATGCTTCCCAAAGCAAACTGAGCCACAAATGGGAACATTGCAATCAGAGCACATGTTGGAAACACTGTGAGCAGTGCAGACATTGCACAATATGCCTTCAGTGCCCCCACTAGTTGATTCTACGGTATATCCGTGCTGAAGAAAACTGTAGAGCAGCATTTTTCTAAACACGGAGGAAGCAATCATGGTATCTTCAAACCGATGCAACCACATGAATCTATCGTTAATGTAGGGATCATTTGGACCATAAATGCTAGATATAATCTTCACGGCTCTAGAAATGGCTTCACGCCTAGCAGCAGTCCCAATGACAATGTGCCGATGATTGTTAATAATGTTTACCAATTGCACGTACACTCTTTCAAATCTCAATTGGACAGATAATTTGGTCACTGGATCCTTTAGCCAAATGTCTCTACGTAAAATTTGTTCCACCTGTGCTCTTAGTTCCTTATCGGCAAATCGTTCCTGGTAGACTTCGTTCCAAATATTGTTTCCCTCCTTGTGACACAAATCAAATGCCCACTTGTCAGTTTCACAAAAGTGAATCACATCGGGAATTGGTAGATTGGTAGTTTTGAGCAAATGGATAATTAGATCGCGCGGCAAACTCTGCAAAATATGCCGACCTGCCTCAATTTCCTCTTTGCTGAGTTTGCGACGCCTAGTGGGTGGTTCGGACATTTCGGAACGAAAATTCTTCCGTCAATAAATATTATAGTTCTCCCAATTTCATTTGAGACAAGAGAATCTGTGCCTGTTTCAGCTCTGCCTTTAGACGACACACTTCTGGAGTCAAATCGGGAATCTTTGAATGTGCAACAATCAACTGTAGGGCATCGCGCTCAATCGTCAGTGTCTTCATCTTGTCCATTATAGCATTGTTTAAACCGCGCAGTACTGCAATTTTGCCTTCATAATAGTTGACTCTATCATCAAGCGACTGATACAAGAGAATTTCGTGTTCTGCAGAATGCAACCTAGTTTGCACTGCGCTCATTTCTTCATCGTGCTTCTTTTTGAGCCGAGCAAGCTGTTTCTCATGTTTACACTTTAGCTCTTGCTCCCTCTTTTGACATTCGTTTAGCTTCTTGTCCTTTTGAGCGAGTTGTGAACGTAGACCTTGGATAATACCATCCACTTGCTCTCGCTCTTCCTTGTGGAGGAGGTTCTCCTCATAGAGAGATTCGGCGTATTTCCGCCATTCGCCGATTGAGTCACCCTCTAAAAAACTCATTGGGAATTTTCGGAACGAAAATTTCCACTACTTTATTTCGATGCGACAGTCGGTACTTGCACTTGCTGCTGCTGCTGTTCCATCATTTGCCGTTCACGTTCTTCTGCCTCTCGGATACGTCTTGCTTCAATCTCTCGAGAGATTACATCCATGTACAGTGGAAACTTCTTGTCCAAATAGGGTGCTAGCTGACTCTTCATCTCTCTAGACATGTGCGGATAGCAGATATAGGTAATTGAGAGCGTAACTGTTCCTTCGCCAATAAATCGAACACTGACATTGCTCAATGGACGTCTATCAACCTTGTTATTGAGAAAATTCTCAATACATTGGGCTTTCAATCGATCAAACGTTTGATTAGAGACGACAAAGTAAACAATCTCTGCATATTTGGCACCTTCTGATCGACCGACAATTTCAAAAGCGTGAAATCCCTTTAAGCGACGATAGCCCTCACCAATATCAAGCTGCCATGCCAGTAAATGCTTTCCTGGCACGAGAACATAGTAATCGGCGGGAACATCGACAGATGTACCACTTGCATCGAATAGGATGCCAGATTTGGGCAAGTTGGCAGCTGCACAAATGGCCGGAGGCACAATAATGATTCCATTCATCAAATTGCTCGGGTCAATGTGCATGCATGTACGCACAAATGTATCTTGTAGATAGAGACACTGTGGATTTTCGCGAATGAGAAACGTTCCTTGTGCTCCATCAAATCCAGGGACAACATCGACAGCACATCCTGGAGGCACACCCATTGCTACTTGAAGACGATTCGCTTCCTCGCCTTCGGCACGATTGGTAATGGGATCAAATGTACGGCATACTTGCAAACGGTTGATATTCGAATGATTCTTGACATGCCTAACAACCAGTGTTGTAATGGATACATCATTCAGATTGTACTCGAGGCCATTAAATGGCTTCTTGGGACAAAACTTGGGTCCAATGGTGGCGGTTCCCAATTCCACCACTTGGTTACACCCACTCAATTCGAATGATACTGTCACTTCGCGCGCTGGTGCGTATGCTGGCAGCGCCGGGTTTCGCAGCGATGCCGCGACTTGATCCATATCAGGCAGATTGGTCGTTTTGAGAATCAAGTCATAAATGGGCTGTGGATTCATTATTTTCTACCCCTTCTTCTGGGTAAATTTATTGGTAAAGTCAATTTCGTCACGAACCCAAACAAGCGGCGGCTTGTCAAATGAAGAATACACTACCATTGGTGCACATGTGCGCTCATCAATTACTTTGATGGACCAAACTCGATATTCTATGCCAGATGCCTTGTGGATCCATGTTCCGGTGCGTATAGGTGATCCGTAGAGTTGAAGGTAGAGACTGTGATAACTTGTTCGGCTACTGGCCATGGGCCACCCTTAGTGTTTATGATTTTTTTCATTGATGCAATAGTCACAAAATTCAATATTGCACTCTGGGCAAATTTTGGCCGTTTCGTCACAGTATCCACATTCGCATTGGGAACATTTACGCATAGTTGTCTGTTTGCACAGTCCACACCAAAAGTGACACTCTCCACCGGGACAGTACTTTTCACTATTATATGGATATATGCATTTACAAAAGGAACACGTCTCTTTTTCACATTCTGCCTTTTCTTCCCATTGACGAAGCCGTTTCTTGAGCAATGCATTTTCATCCTGGTTATGTAGTATAACGCGATGAACGACTGCCCGAACAAGTAGTTTTCCGCCGGGTATCTTGGTGTAGTCGGTCATATTCCACGAGACCAAAATTGGAAATCTTGCAATTGTATCGATTGAAACCCACTACTCAATGTAATATTAATCATATTGGAACCAAAATCAATTGCATCAACCGATGCCCCAATGATGCCACTCTTATAGCCCTGCCTGATTGGCGGCCCATTAAAAATGTAGGGAACACAGTTTTCCAGTGTAACCATTGTTCCGTTAGTTGCCAGTACTTTCGATGTAGGAAAGTGATAATAGTAAAAATCAAAGCCATTGACAACTGCCCTGCGATAGAAGAAGAGCACAGAGTGATCCATTGCTAAATCTGTAAACATTTGGCAGTATCCATTATTGAGTGTATGAATGGATGCATTTGCTTTCAACGCTTGAAATGTTGCATTGAGTGCATCGATACGAGCATTACACTCGCGCTGCGCAGCATACATTTCATCATAGTATGTCACATTTGGCAGCGCTTCGGTTACATTGTCTTGACGAGCGTGTAAAATTGTGCATTCTTCCGTCAATGTGGAAATTGCTTCCGTTTTGACTGTGCAACTAGTTTCAATACCGCGCGCGCTTCGAGCTGCAAGCAATTTGTCATTGTATGGATGCAGCTGGGATTGAATAATTGCGCGATCGTTTGCATCGGTAACATAATTGGTAATGGCAACGTAAAAAGCAATGGAGCAATAGCAAAAGAGGAGCAGACTAATCAATGGGTACGCCATTCTTTTTGAGTAGTGTTGGAATGTCGCTACTTTAATAGAATTTTCGGAACGAAAATCACACTGCCGTAGCCCGCAATAGTTGCAAAACTTGAAATTTGGCAAGTTCTCCCGCTTGCACATGATGCAGCGACACCGCTGCTGCATACAAAGTACACACGTATCAAATCCACGAGGATTAAAAGCGTCACAATTGAGGCATACTTCCGTCTGTTCGTATTTGCGCTTGGACTGTTTTGAAAGTTCAATTTTGATACCACCAGATGATGGAATACGCACCATTCTATCAAAAAACGCAAAGGTAATTTTCTGCTTAAATTCAATAGTTACAAAATGGCCAAAGCGGATAATTATTTCAATACGCAATTGGTCCACATTCATTGATCGCGGGTACCCCGTGATAATGTACTCTAAGCAATGTTCAAACTTTTTAAATTCACCGCGTACACGTTGTTGCGCTTGGTGCGGAATTAGGGGTGGCATGCATCTATCCATGATTGGTGCGTGAGCAAAGGCGACATTGAGCCGATAGTCTCTACACCAGACTAGTGGAAGTGGTGTTTCCAATTGTTTATCGTATGCAATAAGAATTCGGCTACCCAAACGCTGGTAGCTAATGAGGTTACCGTATAAATTGAGGCATGCGATTATACTGTTATCATCGCAAGACGGGTGAACACTATAAATTTTAAGACCCTTCATAGGGAATTTTCGGAACGAAACATTGCTAACTTAAGCCACTCTGGCTACCATATCTCTGAAAATTTAGCATACGTGGCCTATGTTAGGTGTGTTTAGACAGATAACTAGTGGTGGGAATTTTCGGAACGAAAATTCCCTCATGAGTGTCTCCCTAATCGTCACTGGTAATAATACTGAAATACCACCGCATATCGCAGCATCGATTAAACGCATTTTTGCCACAGGCGGCAGTGGTGCATTTTATGGTGTTGCCATCAATGGAGTCACTTTTCGCAAAGTTATCCGATGGGAGCGGAGCGCATCCCTCATTTCAAATGAAGGAATATGGGTTGATGGAAAATTGATAAAGCGTTTGGGAGCTGGAGACGATTGGTATATTGGAGAGGTGGAAGCAGTGCAAACTGTCTATACGTATGACTATGAAGAGGCTAAGAAAGCGTGGGGAAAGGATGAATACATGGCGCTATATTAATATCCCATCTTTACCCGCAAATCCTCCAAATCAATATCAACCTTGTGTCTCTCATAAAAATTTGGGCAATCCTTGTTTGCGCACGCAACTTCACCGTGCAGCTTCTTGTCGCATCTCTGGCATTGTGTCCATGCGCTCCATTTCTTCATCTCCAAATGATTGAGCTCCATTTGAAGCTTTAAATGCACAAGCGAGCGTTTTGGTTCACATCCTTTGCAGAGGTGACCACCTTCAACTGATTCACCGCTTCTATCGCGTTTCTCGCGAATACCGCATTTGCAATTGAGGCATGTATCCAATTTTTTTGCAAATCCAGCAATTGTTCCCACTGTTTTCACTTCTTCCAATTTGACTTTCTGCACCGTTGCCATCATGTGACTACCAATAAACAGAGCCTTGTACGCCGTCAATCCGCGCAATTCGTTATCATTGATATTTGTCTTTTTGCCCTTGTTTTTGCCCCTTTTCATCGTCTTTTTCATACTTTCCGCTGGGCGCGTACTTAGCATTTCCTGAAATGCATTCTTTGCAACACCCTTTGCCAATTTGGTCTCTTTTGGTGCTAGAATTGGCGTTAATAGACGCAAGAGTGGGCGCATCATTTGATTTTCAATATAGTAGCGGTAATCGATAGGTAACCGATGTTCCAATGCATATAGTGGATCCTCTGCCAATAGGGCGCTCTTTGCATTCTTATCACCACATAGCATGACAAAAGGCACTCTATCACCCGTATAATAGAGCTGCTCACCTGTAATGTGCGATCGAGCTGCAATCTTTTTTGCCAATTCCACGTGTGGTTGCATTGTTCCCGAATCTTCATAATGCTTAAAGGATTTGGATAGATTCTTACTTATAATTAGTTTTGACATTGGAATCCGTCCCATTAAGAGTTCGCGAATTTGATCGTGCACATATTTGATGGATCGTTCGGCTTTGGTATCTCCCTCTTCAATAATCATTCGGGCGACATTGTCAAGTGTTTCAGATCCGATAAGTGCATTATCTCTGCGCACATTTTCCAATCCAGTCTCATCGCGCTTGAATGGTAAACCGGGCCCTAGGCATTTGTTGCCAGTATACTTTTTCTTTCCAATCAATAGGAATGGTTTGAATAGCTTCTCGCGAACCAATACACGAATCTTTGCACCATCAATCTTTTCAAAGTAGGCATTGCACTTGTCGGCCGCCTGCTGACCCAATTCAAATGCTTCCTCAACAGACACTGGACCAAAATAGATAAAGATTGAATCGGTATCTCCATATACAACTTTTGAGCCCGGAAATTCGCGCTCTACAATTTCTGTATAAATGTCTAGCATCCATCTTCCTTCACCAGTTACAGATTCCATTAGGTCCTTATCGCATACGGTATTTGCCTTCATGTATCCATATACCGAATTCATCTGTACTTTGATGGCATTCTGCTTTGAATTGTACACATTCTTCTTTTCGGGATCCTTTTCGCTCTTCATCTGAGCTTTTGCCTCATTACGACGCGCAAATAGCGTTTCTTCCATTTGCGGCAACAATCCTTGCATAATGTGCCGTTTAACAAAGCAAAAATCACCAGACGTATTATGTGGAATGACATAGTCGCCCTCTTTAAGATTTGCACGCGCCCAAGCAGTTGGACACTTTGTTGAATAGCAGATATTGAGAGCACGGATAATTGATGGATACAGTGATTGAACATCTAATGTAACAACTGGATCGGCATACATGCCACAAATGGGATCCTTTACAGTGGCTCCAGCGCTATCTTCGTCATTCTGTGATTCAGTCATTGACGGAATAACGAAACCGCGCGCATTTCCGTAGCGCAACAGTAGGCTCGTTGTGTGAATCTGTTGACCTCTGTCGAGAAAATACTTCATCGGCGTTCCAGATACGCGAGCAGCTTCAATATAGTTGACCAATGTCATTCGCTTCTTCATCAATTCATAACAGAGTTCGGCATCCCACCAACAATAGTAGCAAAGATGCGATCGTTGGTCGTCGGTGCCCGCCTGATAAATGGGAATATTTTGATAGGGCATTTCCACCTTTTGATATCCGAGAACATGATTGGCAACACTTCCCAACGAGTAGGAGCGTAGCTTTAGGTCAAATTGCTCCTTGATGCTCTTGAGCATATCAAAATCAAATCTACCATCGATGGATACGGCATAATCCAAGCGAGCTCCCTTTCCGGCACTTTGAAAAAAGGTCTTTCGAATGGATGATTTCTTTTCAATAAATCGACACAAGTGCGAAAACTCATCTGCAATTCCGAGTGCCTTTGCGCGATTATACAAGTATGGAAGATCAAATGTCTTAATATTGTATCCCGTAAGAATATCTGGATCGCGCTTAATAATGTAATCTTTCCACGCAAGAAGCAGCTTTGCTTCATCTTCAAATTCTTCGACGGCAATATGATGACTCATCAGAGATGTTACATGTTTCCCCTTTGGAACCAACGAAAACACTCGTCGATCCACCTGCTTATAGTTTCCATCGTAGAGTGAGTTACCAATTTGACTCACTGAATCCTCTGACGCATTGACGAAACCTCTCCCATTGCCACCTTTGCACGCTTCGATATCAAAGGCCAGAGTAATGGTTTGATGAAAATCTGAGCGATTTCCAGGACATTTGCTCAATGTATTTGCGTCAAATTCCACCTCTACGGCACAATATGTATCCTTGTCTGCAGCTGGCCAATATTTTTCAATTGATAACCAATCAAATCCACCAAATCCACGATCCACCATGAATCGCATCTCGTACTTGATGGATGCCTCATACGTAAGAAATCCATTGGATTCAAACATGCGTTGACAGAGAGATACGTGCTTATAACAAATCATTGTAATCTTGTACATTGGTACTGGCCCATTTGGCTGATACCCCATGATGGTTTTAACGTGAACAGTGCGCACATCCTTTACATAGATTGCATCGGTTGCTCGGTTTGCAGCACCAACTGCTTCGTGAATACGAATATCCAAATCTGTAGGAAATGGATGATCTCCCAGATAGACGTAAAAGTAGTGATGGAAATTGCTAGTTTTGGCACATATGGATCGACCGTCTTCAAGGCGCCCATAGATGCATAGAAATGGATAATTGGCAGTGATTTCAGTATTGAGTACCACAAGTGGGGGAGACCCTTTAGTCTCCATTGTGGAAATTTTTGGAACACATGGTGCTCCTCTTATTACTCATCCTTCTTGGTACATCATATGCCCAAGATGAACTCATTGTGTTTCTTCTCGACACATCAGGTTCAATGCAAGGGCAGGAGCAGAGCATGGTTGAAGGCGTCAACAAGCTGATTGGTCGACTGGAACAAGTATTCCGATCAACTGGATCACAGTCTGCCTTTAATGTGCAAATGTACACCTTTTCATGGAAGCGAAACCTCCTACTGGAAGCACCGTTATCATCGGTACCATTGATTACTACGGAACAATACCGCGCCGACGGTGGTACCGCTCTCTTTGATACAATTGGTGAAACACTTTCGACAATTAGAGATAACAGTACAATTGTCATTGCTACCGATGGCGAAGATACATCATCGACCAAATACTCAAAGGCTGAGATTTCCGAAATGATTGAAAAGGCAAAGGAGACACGAGACATTCATTTCATCTTTTTGGCAAAAGGCCCAGAAGCATTTGTTGGAGGAGAAGCTATCGGATTGAACAAGGGAACAGGAGCATACGCGGTACCCATTGCTTCCAATGTACAGTTTGCAAGCATTATGACCAGTGGAAGCGTTGTTGGCACTGTTAGCGCAAGTATGCTTAGGCACGTGGACCCAAAAGAATGAATCTTTTATCGATGAAAGAAAACCCCCAAATAAATCTTGTTCTTGTCTTGGTAACGAAACGCGTGTTGTGCGCAATTTGGTCCATTGCCTACAGAGCAAACCATGCGACCAAATCCACGTATGATACTACAATCCAAAATTCCGTGATATGTTCCTCCCATGAATTCCATTGCATCACCAATTGATGCAAGCTCTTTTTGCTCAAATGTGCATCCACACGGTGGACGGTGTTTAACAAGAACAATGTTGTGGAGTGGCATTGGCATCTTGTAAATGATGGATCTTAACGCATTGATTGTAGCAATTTCATCAACACCGGTACCATTCAAATGCGGCGCACAGTTGGGTAACAAAGTAGTAACGGTAAATGTTTCTCGTAGTAGATATGTAACCTCTTCTGCTAAAGGATTTACAATCTTGCAATAGTCGTGCCCTTGAACATTATAACTCACTATTTCCCCCGCTTGTATTTGTATAATGTTGCTATTGCCAATGTGAAACTCCATTGTCAGTATTCCGTCATACTTGTGTATATCCCAAATCATCTCCCCAATGTGACGCCGCATGTCTTTACTCAACCCAAGGCGGCGACCACACTGCGTCCAAGCATCTAAAATGTCGCGCCCCACTTTGAACATTTTTGGAATGAATGAGTGGTGCACTTGAATCACGTTACAATTGGATACTTGCTTGGCCTGTTCCACCAATCATTCAGAAACGCACCACTGAATGGCTTGCAATACTAATGATATATAGACTCCCTGAATTCCCATTTACTCCAGAAGTTACAGAGATTATTCTGTCGCACTGTGTGGATAATGTATATCAATGTCGTGAATGTCAAAAAATTGATTTAGTCGAAAATTTCTTTCACGTACAGCGTGGAGGAACATTTTGTTCGGCGCAATGTATGTGTCCACCAGTAGATTCTCCGCCAGTATTGAAAAAAGAAGAAGAAGAAGAAGAAGAACTTCCACCACTGGAAGATGATGTCGACTAATTCACCCATTCTCGTCGAGTTCCCCATATTTGCTTTGCAATCATGACGCGAATATCCTTGACAACTCTTAGCCTTTTAGCAATGATGGAAAAGCAATCAATTGCTTGCTTCACTCGCTTCTTGAGCTTCTTCTGAAAAATGAGCGCATCTCCTCGATCAATCAGTGTTCGATAGCCAAAGTAGTTTCCAATGTCTTCGTAGAGGTCAATAAAGTGTTGGCTAGTCGTTTCTGTCAGTATATCCGTCTTTCCGCAGGCTCTCCATTCTCCATTGTAGGAAGTGTAGATGAAGCAAGCATCTTCTTTCAATAGCAAGGATTGGTCAAATGCTTCCATACTTGTCATGAACCCAAAGTATCCACGTGTCGTGGTGCAAGCAGTGGCAACCTCTTGTTTAAAGTCGTCTTCGTCATTGGCGGCGGCAGTTCTAAACGTTTTCGCAATGCGAGATCTCGTAAGCTTTCTATCTGTGCGAAACGATAGAAACGGAAAATCGACTCCTGCGACTGAAGTAATATCGCGACGACGCCTCTTCATTTGTTCCGAAAATCCCCCC
>Ga0265322_10000245_pt1 | contig 23640 bp, 20 predicted proteins | sample 41222metaG_FD_193584 | JGI IMG/M metagenome (GOLD analysis project Ga0265322, IMG submission 193584) | Rhizosphere microbial communities from Carex aquatilis grown in University of Washington, Seatle, WA, United States - 4-12-22 metaG | ecosystem: Host-associated > Plants > Roots > Rhizosphere...
CTTCCCATTGTTGTCTTCCCAGATCTTGCCCGGCTGAAAACATGTCTGTTGTCCGTTTGAATAGCACGAACAAACCAACACGACGAATATGATCTGCATAAACTTATTGGCCATGGTAGAGTTTTCTCCTATCCTGTATTTATTCTTCTTCCATTCGAAAGAGACATACTACTTGACAAACGATAAATGCCTTTTTTTGGCTGTCAGCCGTCTGTTTGAACTGCCAATTGATTCTTGACGTATTTTTTTCTGTTCCAGATGAATTTTATCGAAATTGCCTTTCGATAACAACTGTCGATGCACTTACCGCAAATAAGACACTCTGAATTTGTTACGAGCCCGTTATTGTTGGCGACATATTGTGTTATGGGGATCTTCACCAAGCAGTCCCTGTCACATTTGCCACATGAGTTGCACTTATCTGTATCAACCACTGGTATCAATCTTGAATATCTTGCTCCTGCTGCACAGAGACTGCCCATCATACATAGGTTTCGACACATCCATCGTCTGTCCAATAACCATCCGAAGAGAACAGCTCCACCGCAATCGTAGAGCCAGACTTGTTTGTAATGGCTGTCGAAATTCATGTCTAAGAACCCAAGATTAAATTGTAGATGCGTTACAAGCCCTGATTTCAGATTGAGGAACAAAAATGCGAAAGCAGTGGTAAAGAAGGCAAGCACCACCATCATCCGATTCATTTTTAACCCCCAGCCTGGCTTGCGCCATGGAATTTTAAACAGAGACTGTTGGCCTGAGAAATCCTGCAGCGTACCAAAGAAACAGACCCAGCCGCATCCGGCTCTCCCAATGAGGGGTGCAAGCACCATCAGCCCTCCCCAGATAACAACAACCCACGTAACCACTCCCCAATAAATTGAGTGCCAAATGAAAGCAAAGTTTAACGCTCTGAAAAATATGGGCGTCAGAATCAAAAAGACTATTCTGAGCAGCAAATTATAGGTGAACAACTTCTTCATTTTTCATTCCATTGAATGCTGGTTTAAGTTACGGGAAAGCCAACGAAGGATAACGGACCGGAGCATCTCCGGCGACGTGCGCCAGTTCCATGAGAACATACGCGCGGCACACGTCGCCTTTCCTTAATTTTTTTTTGCGCGCGGCCAAATCATCGACTGCTGGATAGCTGAAGAGTGGTTGGGCGGCTTCTCATTTACGTAATTCTGGAATATTCCAAACTGCGATCGCACCATCTCTCGTGAGTCCAAGAAGATATTTTCTACTAGACGACCATTGCAGCATCTCATATCTTGCTTCAAATGCCGTATTTAATTTTAGGACTAAGGAATATGTCTTCGTATCCCAAATATTGATAATTCCATGAATATCGGAAGTTGCTAAATAGTTGCCATCACATGAATACGCCAGACTGCTCGCTTCAGGTTCTAGGAGTTGCTCGATTTTCTTCTCACGAAGATTCCATATCCTCATAGGGCCATAATGATACGCAACAGCGAGATACATTCCGTCATTCGAAAACATCATATGATGCGGATAATTAGGATCTGTAACCAAAAGCTTAATAGGCAATTCTTGTGAATTTGTTTTCCAAACAAGAACCGTCTGTGCATTATTTAGTGATGCGGCAAATTGTCTTTCATCCTGAGAAAATGCCACAAATGTATATGGCTGCGAATCCGTCTTATATCGTTTTAATGATGCACCTGTTTTGGTGTCTATCAAAGATATTTCTTCTTGCGTGCGCGCCAATAAGAAGTTCGCATATTGCGAAAATGCAAGTTGACGGATTTCTATTTCTGATGCAGTATTCTCCGTTTCTTCTTCAGAACTATTCTCTTGTTCTGAAGGTGTTTTCTCTTCTGCTATGGATATGCTCTTTATGGTTTTCCCCGTTGCAGCTGAATTGAAGTTGATAATTCCCGTGTATGTTTCACTGATAGCGATAAGATCCTCACCGGAGTGGATAGCTGCCGCCATTCCAATTGCTCCATCACAATGGCTGGTTGACAATAAATGACCGCGCTCGGAATTCCATTTGCATACGACTCCTTCCGCGTCGATCGTTAACACAGATTCACCATCCACAGAAAATGCAGCTGCTCTTATTCGAGAAGTTCTGTTAACATCTTTTCTTATTAAATCTCCGGTTCTTGCATCCCAAAGCGGAACACTTCCATTTTGAAGACCGCAAACAATCAAGGCGCCATCCGGACTAAACGCGGATGTCTTGACATCAGAATCATGGCCAGTCAATTCCAATTGCGGTACGGTATCATCCATCCTCCATAAGAGAAGAGTTTTTTCATAATCGTCCCCCATGTGCATATCATGAAAACCGTCGCTTCCTAACAAGAGCGTCTTGCTGTCGGGTGAAATAGTTAGAGTTTGAGGAAATCTGTCTTTTGCAGTGAAACGGGTCGAGATTTGCCCTGAACGTAGCTGCAACAGAGACAGACTATCAGATGATTTATTGAAAACGAGGAATTCTCCATTTGGGGAAAGGGCAATTGCTCTTGCGTCAAGACTGTGAGTAGGTATCGATAATTTTAGCTCTCCCGTTTTGGTGTTCCATATTTTAATTCCGCATTCGTGCTGAAATCCTCCTCTTGCGATAAGAAGGCTATCGTCCATTGAAAACATGATGTTCCACACGTCCTCCTTGAATCCTTGATATGATTACAGCAATTTACCCGTATCAACATCCCATAAACAGACAAATCCTTTATCGCCAGACGTTGCAATTGTTTTATCATCCGACGAAAAAGCGATCTCATTGACTCCGCTTGGTGCAGCAAATTTTCTGAGTTCCACCCCTTTTTGAAGATTCCAAATATGAATATCATGCCAATAATGGTCTGTATGGTATTCTTCTGAAGCCAGCAATTGCCCGCTATGCGAAACCGCGCTGCTTGACCCATTAAAGCGGATTGTTTGTACTAATTTGCCGCTTATAAACTCATGAACTCGGATCACGCTTTGCACAAATGTGGTTACGTCTTCTGCGCGTGTAACAACATATTTTCCATCCTTGATGAATGTAATCTGCCTAACAGGACCAGATCTTCCGCCTCTCATCCATAATGGCAAGTTCTCAGTTTGCAAACTATCAGAGGGCTCGAAATAACGGGGAAGTGACGTTGTGTCAAACGTTGCATTAATAGCAGGTGAAGATTGTTCCGGCGACTGATGATTTTCTTGTTTTGAATGTTGGCATGCGACGAGAAGGAAGATGATGCTTATGACGACAAATGAATGAAATCGAATGTGCATTTTTCTTCCTTTTGATAGCCGCCTAACGAACCGAGCTAAGCTGTCCACGACTCTGCGAGCAGCAGGCTCGTAGAGCTGCTGCTCGCGTTCGATTTTACGACCGGATGTGTGCCCCCAATGATTGCCAGAGCACCATCGCCTTTAGCGTGACTTGAGTCGCTGGTTAGGCAGTCAATTTGTAAAGATGAATAGAAAATTAATTTGATGCCATCAATTACCATCCTTCTTCTGCCAACCCTTTGCAAATTCAACCGTCGAATATTTGTTGATGATCCCGTTATTGTATAGGATGATAAACGATTGCTCGCTCTTGCTGCAACAAACGCCCGTCACAGTAACATCTGGATTGACACCGCCCACGCGCTGTTCATTCACGCCCGTACTCAAGTTGTAAATGCTCACATCCCGCGCATACGAATCAAAGGTAATGATCCTGGAATCATCAGGATACACAGCCATTCGGTAGAAACTGTTGTATACATTTGTGGCGACACTCTTATAGATTGCGCCGGTCCCACTATTAATGAATGCAAAGGAAGTATATCCTACGGCGATTACATTATTCGATTTATTTTGAAATGTATACCGTTCATACGATGATGAGGTTAGGACATTTTTAATGGATAACGACGGTGATATTGTTATCATATAGAACCCAACCGACGTTTGTATGATCACTTTGTTCCTATCATTCGAAACATAGGAAGTTTCATAGAAGAATGAATCCTGTAGAGTATCAATTTGCTGGACGAATGTCTTCGTTTGCAGATCGAACACATACACAAACGGTCGTTGACTTTGGTAGGCTGAGGCAAGGGCAAGGATCTTTGTATCGTTAGCTATATAAAACATATCATAAAAACCGATCGAATCAGGGATCTGTAATGCGGTCTCACTGTCAGGAGAGAGCGTAATGCTTGTCGCATAATTGGAGTTCCAGGTAAGAACCTTGTTTGCATCAGCACTGAATCGAGTTACGGAGCCTACATTCCCAATAAGATCTCCGCGATTTCTTGTCGTTACCAGGGACAGATCCGAATAGCGACGAATTTCAAACCCCCAATCAGTAACAATGGATATTAAAGTTCCGTCATCGGACATTGTCATTGAACTGGTATTCTTATTTGTCGAGACAGATTGCAATAACACGCTGGATGAATCATAACTTATTGTCAAGGTAGTAAAGTAAGAGGTGTCTTGAGCAGTGAAACCGCGAAAACGGTAATAATATTTCTGAGGGGCAACCACATTTGAATCATAGAAATAACTTATAGAATCATGTCGTTGTATTACAGAAAACAGAGAGTCTTTGTTTAGAGAACGTTCAACGATAACCGGCAAACCGTAAGCGGAAGGCCAACTTATTTTTACCGTTGTTTTTGTTATTGATTCGACCGAAATATTATAAGGACCCTGAAGATACTGTGTTGGATAAGATCCGTCATCAACTGGATACTGCTGGCAGCTCGAAAAGAACAATGAAAGTATAAAAAACAATAATATCGTCGACCAATTCATAATTAAAGAAATATCTTTATGTGTCGTTTGCGATTATTACCATCTTAACTCGAGCAGAAGCGAGCTAACTCCGTCCGCCAGATCTGCCGATGTGCAGTATTGAATTCACTATCACGCGCCGCGCGGCTTGACCGACTGGGTTAGGCGCGCCAAGCTTCTTACGCAATATTCTCACTTTCGTTCATAGTTGAGTAATACTATTCCGCAGTCAAATGCAGTCGATTTGACTAAGGTTAAGTGTTGTTTCTGAGCCAGTTCTTTGAAGATCGTCATACCCTTGCCGATGGCAACAGGATTTATGAACAAATGAAATTGGTCGATAAGTCCAGCGCTAATCAAATCCGATACGAAGGTAGCGCCACCGTATACGATAATGTCTCCGCCGTTCTTATTCTTTAGGTTTTTAACCTCTTCAATCAAGTCGCCTTTCACAATGTCCGTGTATTGCCAGTCAGATCTCGCAAGCGTTTTTGTGAAAACTAACTTATGTGTTTCTACCATTTTTTTAGCAAAAACATCAACAGTTTTCGGATCAGCCAATTGTGAAGCCCAAGTTGGAATGAATCCCTGAGCAAGTTTTCGCCCAAGCAAAATACAATCAACTGGCTCCGTGATTTCGATTATATACTCTTTTAGCTTGTCATCCCAATTCCATTCCAACCAATCCATTTCGCTGTTCGGCCCTGCAACGAAACCGTCAACACTCATTTGCATTTGTAATTTTAGAATCCTCATGATGGGTACTCCTTTTTTGGATTGTTAACGTAATACTTTTTGGCGCCGCGTAACGAACGAGCTACAGGGACGAAGCCATGGCTCCGTGAGTTACCGCTTATCGCCATAGTGCTCCGTGTGACTTGAACAACTGGTAAGGTTCGCGTGGAGATTTATCAATTCTCTGGCATGTTGTATGCGCCCATTTCAGAACTTATCATTTTCAATTCTTCGTTGTATAGTTTTGATTGTCATACATGTTTGTCTGTTCTCTAAGAGATCTTTCAATTGTTTCATAACACGATACGCGATTATTACAGTATCGAATGAGCAATTAATTTCTTTGTAGTAGAATTGCCGGGACATGTAAAGAATCTATTGATCGGAGGGTGCCAATCGCAGAATGCCAATCCGGAATTCCGATATTGTGTAGTGATCCATCCGGCGATTGTAAAGTCTGCAAAGCTTGTTTTAGATATCTGCGAGCCGGTTCTGGGATTGTCTCAGATACGGAGGAAGGACTTGGATACATTTCCGTAACTGCAGTATCCCAATTTGCTGTTGATGCAGCTGTGGTGATGCCGCCACATCTCGCACATTTATAGAACCGCCAAAATCGATGATTCTGGCCAGTGTAATCGATACTCTCAATTTGAGTTTGGTTAATTAGACTAGGAGTTTCAACACTGCAATATGGACAACGGTCAAGATCGAGCTGATTTTTTAGCAATGGCATATTTGATCCTTTTCATGAATTGGGTTAACGGACCGTAGCCGGTCTGTTAATGATCATCCCCATAAAAAACAAAAACCTCCATCCTTCAACATCGAATCCAGAGGCTTCATATTTGAACCGTCTCGCTCGAATCGGTCGTCTATTCGCAGAAATGTAACAGAAATCGAAAGGAGAATCAAGTTATAGAGGGCGACGGTAGTGGGCTAATTTGCACAATCGACCCTTTGGGAGAAGGACAGTGAAGCGGTTTCTAGACCAAACTAGCCCACTACCTGGGCGACATGACATTTCTATTAAGTAATAACATAACTTCAAACAACTGTACGATCTCGGCGTAGAGGTCGAATATCTTGTTTCGCATCAAGTCGATCAACCGGGAACAAAAGGTCGACTCATTGATATTTTGAAGCTAAAAAATCTAGTACCCGTTGGAGCAATGTCTGGTGCCAATTAGAGTAAGCATGTCAAAAAGTGTCAATGTTTACGGAACGATCCGATTAGTTTGGACATTAATGATACTATAATTCGCTTAAATCCCGCCCTCCGCTCAGGCGGCGAGCGGGGGGAGAAGAGGAAAAATGCATAAGCAGTCGATTCGAGTGGAATTGCGGTTGTGGACTTATTTGGAATTTGTATACTAATAATACAGATTTTCAAAGACATATGGCAGTCAGGTCACACAAGACTGCACAGAAGCGGCAAATCAAATCGAATTCGCCGAGTTTAAGGGAGTCTTGATCAGTGGGTTCGAGGTTCGAGGCCTGGTGGGTGCACGAAACAGTCCAGAATTCTATGAGAGTTCTGGGCTTTGTGTTTTGTGTGGTGGATGGTAAGACAGGACTTTTTTTATTTCCAAAGCTCGGTCAGATCAATTCCATATCCGGACAGGTAAAACGACCATCGCAAGTCCATCAAGTTCCAACCGATTTTGGATAGCGTACGCCGTTTCGCTGTGAAGAATCCGCTGATACCATTTTGGCTTCTGAAAGACAAGTTTCCCGGCAAAAAAGACCGACTGCTTGAACTCGCCAGAGAGCTCTTTGCAAATCCTTTCCGCTGCCTCTACCGCTTCTGTCCCAATAGACATTCGCGATCCCGATAAAAGGCCGAGGTTGGTCGCCAACTGCACGTACCGCTGCAATTCTTTTTTGGTATTCTCTTCAAGCCGCTCGACCTCGTCTGCCCCTTTGAAATTTCCCGAATCTACGACTGCTACCGACACAAATATCATTTGATGGAAATAGCCAGGAAACTGTTTTATAATATTCAACACAGAATGAATACCCAGACCATTGTAACTTTCGACGAGCAGAATAGCCGTCGGTTTATTTCCGACAAGTTCTTTCTCGGGACGGATCGGAATATTTTCCGTAGGGAGGCCTTCGAGGATGTCCGACAACGAACGAAGTTTCTTATTTACAAGACGGTAGTGCCTTCGAATAATAAAACAGAGAAGTATCAATCCTGATGTGACGACAACGGTCATCCATGCGCCCTGTTGGAATTTTTCTATCACAACGATCGTTAGAATCGAAAGACAAAGCACAAGGCCCGTCATGTGGACCGGCAAAGATTTTTTCCATTCCGGATATTTCTTGCGCTCTGTAATCCAGAATTTAACCATGCCTATTTCCGTCAACGAAAAAGTAATAAATACGTTAATGGAGTACATTGTCACCAGAGCGTCAATGTTTCCGCCGGTGTAAAAGAGCGTAGCAATGGATGCGGCACCGATAAGCATGATGCCATAATGCATGGTCAACCGGTCGGAGAGCGAGGCAAACCGATGCGGCAGCCAACGGTCGTTTGCCATATTTGCCATCACGCGCGGACCGTCGATGAACCCCGTCTGTGCAGCGACAAACAAGAGCGCAGCTTCCGACGCTAGAACAAGCACGACAAACCATGGTCCGAAATTGACTTTTTCAACCATGACCGCATTAAGGGTTTTTCCCGGCTGCTCGCTCACACCGAGCAATAGATAGATGAGCAGAATTGAACCCGCTGTTATCGCGAGGGAGGTTGCCATGTACACCATCGTTCGTTTAGCGGTCGGAACCCGCGGCTCGCGCATGATTTGAATGCCATTCGACACCGCTTCAATTCCAGTATACGTTCCGGCTCCCCGCGAATATGCACGCGCTAAGATCACGAACATTCCCCAGAAACCAAGAGTGCTGTAAGTGATATGCAGATTTTGTCCAACATGTGAGGCAATAGCCGGAGCTTCATGAAAATGCTGAATGATTGCACCGCCAAAGAGAACCAGATGGGCAATGACAAACGTAATAAAGATCGGAACCATAACGGCAATGGACTCTTTAATGCCGCGGAGGTTTAGAATAACGAGAACCACGATGGCAACGGCTTCTACCGGCACCATCCACGTTTGCCAGGCATACGGCAGGAAACTGAAGATTTGTGCGGCACCGGATGCAATCGAGACGGTAATCGTGAGAATATAATCAACAAGCAATGCGCTTCCAGATACCACACCGAATGGTGCACCAAGAAGTTTAGTCGCAACAACATACCCGCCGCCGCCGCTTGGAAAATGCTCAATAATCCGGCTGTATGCGTATGAAATGATAAAAACCGTTAATGCCGTTGCAAAGGCGAGGACAATAGCGAGTTCTGTATGTCCGGATAATGCCCGAAATGCTTCATCGGGGCCGTATGCTGAGGAGCTAAGTCCATCGGCTCCGAGTCCTACCCAGGCAAGGAATGCAATAAGCGAAATCTTGTGGAAGAGTTTTGGGTCGTGAATATCGCGTGGTGTTCCGATGATTACTTCTTTGATACTTTTCAATTACGATCCTTCGCGTTGTTAAACTAACTTGTCCCATCTGTTGCAAAATGTTGACCTACTTTCTGATTACTAACTCGTCTGCTGCATTTCGATCCCTGCATTTTCTTGCACCAATTGCTACGCAAAAGGCCCTGTTATTCCACTCATTGGAAATTCAGTGGCTTCTCATAACCCGGTCATCCCCGGTTTCCGTCAAAATGTACGTTAAAAAATATCCAAAAAAAAGCTCAATGTTGGGAGGTGTGAACATCGTTGAAAGGCAGGGAAGCGTGAGGGATCAAAAAATTGAATATTTGTGTCTAAAAATCGAACTGCTCATTTGTAAGCCAGAGACTTTTCGCTAAACGAATACTCCAGACTAACTGAAAATCAGGGTTTGCGGCAGCAAGGAACGACTTGGTCCACCGAAAAGGAATCATGAGCGGGGGAAAATGCCTTTCGGACGCTTTCTTCTTCTTTGTAGGAGTTTGCGCTTGAATCTGAGAGCATAATTGCCTGAAATACCTACTTTCTTCTTGACAAATCTAAAAAATATACTATATTTACAAGCAATTAGGCGAGAATTTGCAAGAAGTATTTAAATTGATTGCGTTAATTACCTCTAAATTGCAACACTGGTTGTTGGGATAATACTGGCGGCTGTATTCGAATTTCCTTTTCAATCACAATGCGCAGACAAACATTATGCAATCTCGGTACAATTATCTTTTTGCAATTAGTTTCACCGCTATCTTAAGTATTTTACTCTCCTTCACAGCCGAAGCCCAACAACAAACCCAAAGCCAAGAGTCTCCAGCCGCTGAAGCGAAGTTTCCTTCCACGGAGAATTCTAAGCTCATTTCGATTTTTCCAAAATTCGACATTGCGCTGGACACCGCGTTGGCCGGAATGGCGCCGATATTGAAGGAAGTTAGTCCAAGCATCAGGACGTTGTTGTTGTATAAAACGAAAATCCGTTGGCCGTTCAAAGAAGAGTTAACATATTCCGAATTTCAATTTCTTTCGAGCTATTTCGAGGGGAAATTAAAAAATGCGTTGATTCGTGACGGGAGATTTGCCGCGGTAGCGGCGCAAGATTTGAAGACGCTGTCTTTTAAAGCGACGGACAGCACACTTCAAGTGAAGAATACGTATTCTGAGGATGAAATCCATGCCTATGCGAAAGCCCATAATGTCGACGGCATTGTGTCCACAGACGTACTGGTTTCTGCGAATCAAATCATAATGTTTGTGAATATTAACGACCTTCATGGTGTTACCGTATGGAGCAAAGAGCTTAAGGCGGATTATCGGGTAATTCCGACAGATCCCGGTTCCGAACTTGCCGCACAGTATGCTTTGAAAAGAAAAACAGGTTTAATTGAGAACTATTTGACGGTCGGATTTAACCTTGGAACGCCGTACATTCTCGGAGTCAAGGATACTGCGGGCTCGGTCGGCTTTTATTCGATCGGCTACCGCCTGAACGAGATGGCGACAATTATGAATTTTCTAAAGTTTTACATAGATTCACGGCTTATAGGAACTTCAAAATTTGGATTGATGGGCGCCATTGTGATGCCCGGCCTTTCGTTTGAAATTATTGGCAATGACCAGATCGGCCCGGGAATTCTCATGCTCGATGTCGCCGGAGGGTTTGACATCTCATTCAAGAACAACGGCATTGCAGAATCGTATTACGGCGGACTTTCACTCCGGCTTAGCAGGAATATCGGAGTGACAGGATTTTACAATATCATTTCCATCAATAAAAGTTTCAGCAGCTTTGATATTGGCGGGCCGCTCTACGGGCTCCAAGTGAATTTTGTTCTTTAACGAATACGAAGATGAGGGATTGTATATGAAAAGAGTGTTAGGTCTGGCGCTGTTTTTTTATGCATTTTGTTCCTGCATCATGGCCCAGGAGAGTTCGACGACGCGCGCTGATTCGACAGCCAAAAGCCAGATGAAATCACAAACGACATCCGCGAAGGAGAGCGCGACTCCGTCCGCTCCAGCCGCAGTGAAGCTAAACACTCCAACCCTCAATATGGATGTTTTGCTTGACCTGTACAACAAAGATATTGACTTCACTATAGATTATTCCGGCAAAGCAGTCAAGCGAAATGAAGAGGAGCAACAACCGAATCGAAGAAAACGCGCCGGCGATGCAACGAACGATTTGCTGAAGCCCCAAGATGAAGACCTTGCATCGGATATTCAGGACATTGTCGACACATCAAAAGTAAAAAAGAAACAGCCGCGGCAAGGGACGTATACAAAGGATGATGCCGATTATAACAAAGCGTTGTACAGCCTTCAAGAAGCGCAGACTCTTTTTTCTGAACGCCGGTACGCGCAGGCGCTTGGCGAGATTAATAAATCAGTAGATGCCGCACCGAATATGGCGCTCGCATACGCCGTCCGCGGTTCAATTTATTATATGTTGAGGCAGTTTCCCGAAGCAAAACTTAGCTGGGAAAAAGCGCTCGAACTTGACCCGTCGATGGACAATGTGCGGGCGATACTCTATCGAATGTAATTAACTGAAAGGTCCAGTATGAATTCGACTTTCATCGGATATGTTCTTTTTGGAATTGCCGCCTACGTTCTTCTGATTGTCGGTGCGCAATCGGAGACAGTCGATGCGCTGCAAAAAGGATATATTCCGGACTCGCTGATTCACTACGTGCATATTCCGGGTATTATTTTTGTTTTTTTTGGCGTGAGTTCTTCCATGCTCATTAGCTATAACTTCCGGGAATTGTTCGGGGCCGCCCGTTCATTGTATTTCGTGTACATAAAGAACAAGTTGAATTTTTCAACGTACCTGGAAACAATAAAAGATATTGCTCAATATTCCAATACGCATGACATTGAGTCGCTCGAAGATTATGCAAATCAAATACGGTACCCTTTCCTGCGCGACGGGGTATTGATGCTCGTCAATGGATATAAGAAGGAAGAAATTAAAGAAATTCTTGATGCCCGGATAGATAATGAATCGCAGCGCGAGTTTTCTGACGTCAACGTTTTTAGAGCCGCTGCACGCTACTCACCCGGGTACGGCATGCTTGGAACCACGGTCGGATTGATTCAAATGTTTTCGACGAAGATCGACGCCGCCGCAGGCTTCGGGCCGATTCTGCAGGCGCTGGCAGTGGCGTTTACGACGACATTATACGGCCTGTTCCTTTCCAATTTTATTTTTGCCCCGTTTGCAGACAAGATCGAGAAACGGACAGATGAAGAAGCCCTTCTCAAGAGCATGATTGTTGAAGGCTTATGTCTTATCAAAGACAAGAGACATCCCGTTTTCATTCAAGACAAGCTTTCGTCCTATATTCCGCAGAGTCGTGCGCTCTCGGTTCCGGCGGTCTCGCAACTCTCCCCTGAAAGCGGAGGATGATGATGGTAAGAAGACGGATTAGGCGAAGAGCAGATGAGCAGCATTGGCAGGTCAGTTATATTGACTTGCTGACTGCTATGCTCGCTTCTTTTACACTGTTGCTATCGCTTTCGATTCCCGATCAGTCCAAACTCGATAGTCTTGCATCTTCAGTGACCGAAGCTGCAAAGCAGCAGGCAAACTTGGGCACCCTCTCAAAAGAACTGTTGTCAACTATTGAAAAAAATTCTTCCCTGAAAGGACAAGTTAATGTCGTCATGACGGACGCGGGCATCGAGTTGCGTTTCGGCAGCAATTTGCTCTTCCCCCCGGGGAAAGCCGCGTTGCGGCCGGAAGGTTATGACGCAATTTTCAGCATCGGCAAAATACTCGGGTATTTCGTCAAGGCGCGGAACGCGTTCATTTCCGTGGAAGGGCATACGGACGATACACCTCTTCGGAGCACCGTTGAATTTCGATCGAACTGGGAATTGTCTTCAGCGAGAGCGACAGAAGTTGTTCACTATTTGCAGGATACCGTATCGATTGAAGGTAAACGCCTCTCAAGCACGGGGTTTGCCGACGCCCGTCCGCAGAACAAAGACAAAGACCCTGTAACCGGCCAATTCACCGAAAAAGCACGCAACGACAATCGGCGTGTCGTCATCCGGATCTACTACCACAGCGACGTGTAGCGCTCGAATTTGTTATCTCAAACATTCTCGGAACAAATATGAAAACCCGATTGACAAGGATTATTCTTCTGCTTGTTGTATTTTTGCAGGCGAGGCTTTTTGCCGTCGATCTCGAGCTTGAAAAAAAGAAAATGGAACGAGACTTGGAGGATCGGATTTCGATGGAAATCCGCCGCTATTTTTCAGACCTCAACTTTCTCGTTACCGCGGAAGTAACGCTTGTGGATTTGTCAGCACCGGCAAAGAAAGATAAGGGCGAAAATAGGGATTTTCTTCTTCCGGGAGTATCCGGCTTTCAGTCGCAATCTCAGAATGGAGATGAATCCGAGAGGCCGCAAATTGGCGTCGAGTCTGTCATCATTAAGATGCTCATCGATAAAAATAGAACGCCTGAAGAAAGAGACTTGCTGACGAACATCGCTTTTTATACGGGCAAATTGAACAAGGTGCGGGGAGACAGGGTCGATTTGCAGGAGATGTCATTTCCCGCCAGCACTCTTCAGATACAGCGGGAACAACAAAAGGCCGAACAAGAAAAACAGATCCAGGAGCTTGAAAAGGAAAGGCAAGATGCTGAGTTGAGGGCTGCACAGAAATCCGGCAACGATTCGACATCGGCAAGGCAGCAGGAATCATTTCTCAATACGACCTCATTGCTGCTGATCGCGCTTGGTCTCTTAATTGTGGTTCTCATCGTCGTACTTCTTATGAGAGGGAAGAAGCAAGAGGCTGCTGAAGGTCAGATGCCGGTGCAGCAGATGATGCAGGGAGAAGAGAATCAGATTTCTACTGGACGACAAGCGGTTGTCGACTCGAATGCCGATTATCAAGAGGCAATCGAAGTCGATAAAGTACGGTCAAATCTTATCGTAACGTGTGCCGGCGAATCGGACCTGACATCGCACGTCATCCGGGATATGATCGCCGACGCAAATCAAAAAGACAGGCTGACCGTCATCATAGGTCAACTTGGCAAGAATGTATTGCAAGTCATGCGCGACCATTTCTCGATCGAAGAAATGAAAGCTCTTCAGACACTTACGCTGGATAGACAAGAACGGACTCTCGCAGAAACCCGGGAAGCTTTGACTTTTTTCCAAAATCAACTTGCAGTAAAAAGGTTTTCAGAGGCCGGAAATGCAAAACAAAGTCCGTTTGCCTTTCTTGAAAAATTGTCCGAGCCCCAGCTGTATTTACTGATGAAAGACGAACCGCCGGGAATTATCGCAATTATCCTATCCCAGCTTGCGACTCCGATTGCAAGCTCCATGCTGAAAAACCTCCCGTCAATGCAGCAGGGGGAAGTGGCGTTGGAGTTGGGAAAATTACGGCGGCTCACCTCGGATACCTACGTTTCGGTTGCAAAACAGTTGGCTGCAAAAGCTGCTACGATTCCGGTAATTAATAATGTTCAGGTTCAGGGGACCGACTTATTGTTGGATATCTTCGACAACATAGATGAAACGTCGGAATCTTCGATTATTGAATTCATCAAAGTAGTCAATCTTGATTTGTATAGGGAAATCACGAGCCAACGGGTTTCGTTCAACGCAATCAATCACTTGGACGAAAGAGTGCTTCGTCAGATTGTCAAGGATATTTCTGGAGACGAGATTGCGATCGCTTTGAAGAATGCCCCGCCTGAAATATCCGAGCGATTCCTCTCGGTGCTTCCTTCGAAATCCCGCATCATTCTCGAAGACAGGCTCACTTCAATGAAGGCAGTATCTCCCGATGACGAGTTGAAGGCGCGGAGAAGAATTACAAGAATGGTGAGGCAATATATCAAGGCGGGCGGCGTGCAAGCTTCAGCATTAGAAACGGGAGAAGAGACTGAAGAAGCTCAGATTCAATAAGTGCAAGACCAATCACATGTGAGAGGAGCGCTTTAAAGAAAGTGCTCCTCTTTTTTTGGGAAATTATTTCACGCTCTTCGCTGTTAAGACTATAACAAATGAATACCGTAGGCACACAGTTGCCGGATACACTGTTCCGGCTCCCATTGCATGATTATTACGAGCGCTCCCATGTTCCATTGGTTGAGCGGGATGGGTGGTTATTGCCTGGCCATTTTCGCGCGATGGAAGAGGAAATGACCTTGCTTGAGCGCAACGATGCTCTTGTTGATTTTTCCGACCACGGGCTTCTCCGTTTAGAAGGAAAAGATTCGGTCGATTTTCTCAATCGAATTTCCACTAATGATTTTAGGAATTTTCACGCCGGAGATTCTGGTCAAACGATACTGACGACCGAAAAGGGGAGAGTCATTGATTCGATTGTGGTCGTACACCGGCAAGATCATTTATTGTTGATCGCGAGCCGCAGAGCACAGGATAGCGTCAGACAATGGATCGAGAAATTTATTATAGCGGAGGATGTGAGAGTAATTGATCAAACGGGAAACCATATTCTTTTTGCCGATTTCCTTCCGCAGCGTATTTTGGCACCCTCCGGCGAAGAGAGCGCATGCACCGCCTTTCGGGTGAAATATTTTGATGTTGACATTGCAATGTACTATTGTGAGTCAGGGACTGAAGTTCCGGAGATAATTCGGCCGTTGATGGTCAATCAGGTCGGAAATGATGCGTTCGAGCTTTTCTGCGTGCAGCGGGGTATTCCGCAATTCTGGAATGAAATTATGCGAGAGTTCAATCCTCTTGAATTAAACCTCTGGAATCAGATCAGTTTTAATAAAGGCTGCTATATTGGCCAAGAAGTTATAGCAAGGCTTGATACGTACAAAAGAATTCAACGAACGCTGTGCAGAATTCGCGCCGAAGGCCGCCTTCTTCCCGATAAGGAATACCGCTTACAGGTCGAGACTAAAGAGATTGGCATGATAGTGCGCTTGGCCCGTGATAGTAAGGGCACCAATAGTTTTCTCGGGCTTGCAGTGATTAGAAAAGAATTCGCCAAACTTGGGGTAAAAATTTCCGTTGCCGATAATCCGATATCGATCGTCGTTGAGCATATCTTTGAACCGAATGGAATTCTGAATGGAAACAATAACCACACTCGCTGAAGGAAAACGGAAAAAATACGAAGAATTGCTGCCTCAGCTTGCAGCGCTCGTCAGCGATGAATCCGACCTCGTGGCGAACCTGGCAAATGTCAGCGCTGCTCTGAAAGCGACGTTTCCGCTCTATTCATGGGTCGGTTTCTATCGAATGGAAAAGGGCGAATTGGTGCTTGGTCCTTTTCAAGGAAAGGTCGCCTGTGTCCGAATTAAAATAGGGAGCGGTGTGTGCGGAACCGCAGCGAAGGAAAGAAAAACGATCATCGTTCCCGATGTGAGCGGCTTTTCGGGGCACATTGCGTGCGACCCTGAGTCAAAATCGGAGATTGTAGTTCCGGTGATGCTTGATGGACGGTTTTTTGGCGTCATCGATGTCGATAGCAACAGGATAAATACATTTGACAGGATAGATAAGGTCAATCTGGAGAAGGTAGCAAAGATCATCGCTCAAAAGTTCATCCAATCATTGTCATAGAACAAATCGTGGCGAAAAAACAAAAAAAGCTCCTTCATCCTTTACGAGCATACAAGAATCCTCAGTTTTTGAACAGTAAGGATGCGCGCCCGATCCGAATACTCTCAGAATTTCTGGAACCATTGAGCAGATTCAATTACTATCGCATTAAAGACATCATTGTATTTTTTGGATCAGCGCGGATACAATCGCCGTCCTCAGCTCGAAAAAGACTTGCAGCAGTAAAGGTGAAACTAAAAGGAAGGAAGAAGATAAATCCTAACCTTACTGAAGAATACAGAAAGGCGACAATTGCTGTAGAGATGTCGGCTTACTATAAAGATGCCGAGACTCTTGCATACCTTTTAACTAAATGGTCGCAGTCGTTAAAGGAAAGGAATCGCTTTGTTGTCTGCACGGGGGGAGGGCCAGGGATCATGGAAGGGGCAAATAAAGGCGCCTTGATGGCAAAAGGAAGGTCTATAGGACTAAACATTGGTTTGCCCCTTGAACAGTATCCTAATAAGTACATTTCACCTGAGTTAAATTTTGAATTCCACTATTTCTTCATGCGTAAATACTGGTTCATGTATCTCGGAAAAGCATTGGTTGCATTCCCCGGAGGCTTCGGAACCTTGGACGAGTTAATGGAACTGCTCACATTGCTTCAGACAAGAAAAATCAAAAAGAAAATGACGGTCATCCTCTATGGTAAGAAATTCTGGGAGCATGTCGTGAATTTTTCGCTTCTTGAAGATTATGGAATGATTAGTGGCGGTGATTTTGAATTATTTAAGTTTGCGGATACGCCACAAGAGGCATTCGAAATCCTCAGGAACGGATTAACGAAGAACTATCTTCAACATCATGTTTGGAAATAAGAGACTATGAAACAACTTGATGAGGATTCTATAAACAGGTTAAAATCATTGATTTATCTTCTTGATGATGAAGATGATTCTATTTATTCTATTGCGAAACATCATTTGTTGCAGACTGGTGAAGAAGCCTTACCAGTACTCGAAGGATATTTTCAAACTGACGACTCCCTTATGCAGCATCGGATAAGAGAGGTTTATGAAGCCATCTCTCAGACTACCTTCAAGGATCAATTCCGGTTATTTTGTGAAAAATACAGAGGAGATCTTGATTTGGAAGAAGGGGTTTTCCTGATCGCGAAACATGGTTTCCCGAGCGTCGAAATGCATATGTATTCGGACTTATTAAATTTCTTTGCTTCGGAATTCCAGTCCAGACTTGATCCATCAGATGCTCCCGAGGAAATTGCCGGAAAGATAGGGAATTACTTTTCAGTTGAAAAAAGGTTTTCCGGAAAAGAAGCAGATTATTACAATACGGACAACCATTATATCCATAAAGTCATCGAGACAAAAAGGGGAGTTCCGATTGCCCTCTCGGTAATTTATATGTTTGTGCTGCGTAGACTAAATTTTCCTGTTCAAGGAATCGGAATGCCTGGACATTTTATTGTTAAGTATGAGTTTGGATCGAAGCCGCTATTTGCGGATCCGTTTAACGCTGGAAGTATTCTCTCAATTGATGATTGCAGAAGATCTTTGCTTAAATTAGGATATGCCTTTAAAGATGAATATCTTGAGCCGGTCACCAATCGGCAAATTCTAGAACGAATGCTGCGTAACTTGGTGTTAGTTTTTGAAAAGCAAAACCAATCGATGAAAATGCAATCATTATTGCAGTGTATTGATATATTGAACAGAAATGTCTAAATTGGGAGAAGGGGGTGAATGGTCTCGACGGGGTTGAAGATGGTTAGACAGAAGCATACCGTGCTCTCCGAGTCGCACGTTAATAAAGCGGAACCAACTTAAGTGCAGACTACAACTACGCACTCGCTGCTTAACTAAACATTAACAGCGCATCTTCATGAAGCTCTACCTGACTAGTTTCATGCAAGGTGTCGACTTCAGTCGGGCGTGCTAATATCAACGCTGGAGCGATATTAGTGAAGATCGATGCCAGATAGCTTCGGGATTGGTGAGTTCATCCAACCGGCTCGAGGCGAATGTTCACGAGATGGACTGAGTATGGAGAAGGTCTAATGGTCATCACTCCGGACCGGGGTTCGAATCCCCGCACCTCCACTATGACTGATTTCTGCAAAATGCTTTGTGAGTTTCATGACTCAGGAAGACGTCCGCTGTATTGACTTTACGAAAATGTCTGGAGCAGGCAACGACTTTGTTGTCATGGACAACCGCAGACGCATCGTTTCTGACCCGAGTACATTTGCACGGGTCGTTTGTGACCGGCGGAAGGGGATTGGTGCCGATGGTTTGTTGCTCATTGAAGAGAGCAGTAAAGCTGATTTCCTGATGAAATACTTCAATTCGGACGGCAGCTATGGAGGAATGTGCGGCAACGGCGGAAGGTGCATCAGCAGGTTTGCGTACCTCAAGCAAATTGTTCCTAGTCCAGAGATCAGTTTTGAAGCACTGGAGCATATTTACACTGCTTCTGTGTCGGAAAAAATGGTCACATTAAAAATGAAGGAGCCTGCCGATTTTCGGATAAACCAGGAACTCCGTATTTCTGATTTGAGTATACATTTCCATTTTGTGAATTCTGGATCTCCTCACTGTGTCATTTTTCTCGAGGAGAACAAGGACTTACCAAAGCGCCTCGAAGAAGTTGACGTGGACGGGCTCGGAAGAAAAATCCGGAATCATGATTTCTTTTTCCCTGAAGGAGCAAATATAAATTTTGTTGACGACAACTCCTCAAGTATTTTTTTTACAAGGACATATGAGCGAGGAGTTGAAGCAGAAACTCTGGCTTGTGGGACAGGATCGGTGGCTGTTGCGTTGATTGCTAATCGGGTCAAGAATTCACCGTCGCCGATAACACTTGGTGTTCGAAGCGGCGAGTTCTTGAGTGTGAAATTCAAGAAAACAGGAATCGGGCTTTATCAGGAAGTCTGCTTAACCGGAAGTGCGCATATGATTTTTAGCGGTGTAATTAAATACGAATATTCTACTCAGTCCATCGTCGATATCCTTTAGTGCTCCCAACCTTACTCATTCTTAACCCACGTTCAGGCCGCGGAAACAACGAGAAACATATTCCCGTAATTAGAGAATTTTTCAAGGCAAAGGGAATTGTCTTCGATGTTCAGGTCACTACATGTCCTGGCGATGCCGTGAGGATCGCCAGCGAGGCGAAAAAGAACTACGCCATTATTGTCGCCGGTGGCGGAGACGGGACGGTCAATGAGGTTGTTAATGGGATAGCAGGATCGAACAACGTTCTTGGAATTCTGCCGCTTGGATCCGGCAACGATTTTGCAAATGTTTTGTCCTATCCTAAAAAATTACATGACAGCTTGCAAATTCTGACGCGTCAACATATTAAATCAATTGACTTAGGGTTAATTGAAGTAATAAATAGCAAACTGGAAAAGACGGCAAAGTACTTCATTAATGCGGTAGGCATTGGTCTCGATGCACAAGTGGCCTATGAAGCTAAGAAGATATACTGGGCTCGCGGACTAACTAAATACGCATTAGCAGCAGTGAAGGTTATAGCTCAGTATCGCGCTGAGTCATCGTTCGTAACGAGCTCGGAATTTGAGAGTGCAGGAAAACACTTATTGATCTCGATTGGAAACGGGAAAAGTTCCGGGGGTGGCTTCTATCTGACGCCTGACGCAGCGCTTGATGACGGACATCTCGACGTGTGTTTGGCAAAGGATCTTTCAATACTCAACATCCTTAAAATATTCCCGTTCGTTTTTGTGGGCAAGCATGGTCGGTTTGCGCAAATTGCGATAAAACGAACGAAGGATTTGGTCGTAAAAACACATGGAGACGTTCCGGTGCACGTTGATGGAGAGATGATGGGATTAGATAACCGGGAGATACACGTTTCAGTGATTCCCAATGGTATGTCTGTTCTGATGCCTCTTTAATTTCTTGGACAAGTGATTTTTGGCGCTGGTATGTTTTGATATAATATGTGTTATGTAAAGTTAGTCATTTGCTCAGTGAACAACACTTTCTTCTATCCTTTACCGTCCATAATTTTACTGATTGAATTGTAATAGGCACCTTCTGCAGCTTTCCTATCCAAGTTGAGAACCTCTCCTACGATAATCTTGGGTAATTCGGTCACTTTACCAAGTTGAGCAAATTCTATCTTGTGGTGTTGGCATATACTTTCGATCGCCGCGCGGTTTTTGGGATTGGCTGATATGACAATTCTGCTCTGCTCTTCGCCAAACAGGAGAAAATCTTGTCGCTTATCCTTGCGTTCGGAGAGGTTCACATTACATCCAATTTCCGGATTCTCTGCAGTAATAACGCTTTCAACGAGCGAAATCGCGAAGCCTCCTTCGGAAACATCGTGAGCTGAGCTCAAGAAGCCTTTTTGGATTAACTCAAGGCAGCACTCATGCAATCGTTTTTCCTCGTCGATATCGAAAAATGGAGCATTGTTTCCAGTCATGCCGAAGACTTCCTTTAAATACTCGCTTCCGTTCACGTCACCTCGAAGCGTGCCAAGCAGAATAATATCATCTCCGGCTTTGTTAAACGCACTAGTCGTAACGTGAGATTCGTTCTCGATAAGGCCTACCATCCCGATCACCGGGGTCGGATAGATTGCTCCCAGCGGATTTTCATTGTAGAAGCTAACATTTCCGCCGGTCACGGGAGTTTCAAAAACACGACAAGCGTGTGCGATGCCGCCGACTGCCTCCTTGAACTGCCAATATGATTCCGGTTTATATGGATTGCCAAAGTTTAAGCAATTTGTAATTCCAATAGGCCTAGCTCCTGAACAAATAACATTCCTAGCTGATTCAGCTACAGCTATTTCTGCTCCAATTTTAGGGTTCAAATAAACATACCTGGAATTACAATCCGTTTTCATAGCAAGAAATTTTCCGGTTCCGTCTATTCGAACAACCGCTGCATCTGAGTTTGGGCCAACTCTCGTGCCGGTCCTGACCATTGAATCGTATTGTTCGAAAACCCATCGTTTGCTCGCGATGTTTGGAATTGCCAGGAGCATCAAAGTTATCTCCTGAAGGTTTCCCGGTTCTTTCAACGCTTCAAGCTTTAACTCTGTGCGAACGCTTAGATATCCGGGCTCTCTTGATTCGCGGTGATATACCGGAGCACCTCCGCCCAGAACTAACGATTCAGCAGGAACATCCGCTTTTAACTCTCCATTTTTGAATATCTTGACTCGCCCGTCATCCGTTACTTCACCGATCACCACAGAGTGAAGATCCCATTTGTCGAAAATTTCGGTTACCGTTTTTTCGGAACCTTTTTTAACGACGAGCAGCATTCTCTCCTGGGATTCGGAAAGCATTATTTGATATGCGGACATGTTAGACTCGCGCACCGGCACTTTGTCAAGGTCAATGCGCATCCCGGAATTTCCCTTGGCACTCATTTCAGTTGTTGAACAAGTGATTCCGGCGGCGCCCATATCTTGTATACCCACAATCAATCCAGCCTTAATAACTTCAAGTGTTGCTTCGAGCAGTAATTTTTCTGTAAATGGATCCCCCACCTGGACGGACGGCCGTTTGCTTTCAGATTTTTCCGAAATCTCTTCGGACGCGAATGTCGCCCCATGAATTCCATCTTTGCCGGTGGATGAACCAACGATCATCACTGGATTTCCGGTTCCTTTTGAAGTTGCGGAGGCAATTTCCGAGTGTTTTACTATGCCGACGGCCATGGCGTTGACAAGAGGGTTTCCTTGATAACTATTGTCAAAGTAGACTTCACCGGCCACGGTAGGAACGCCAAAACTATTGCCATAATCCCCCACTCCTTTTACTACGCCGCGGAACAGCTGCCTCGCTTGCTCATCAGTAAGTTCACCGAATCTTAATGAGTTGAGTGATGCGATCGGTCGTGCTCCCATCGTGAATATATCGCGCATAATTCCGCCTACACCGGTAGCAGCTCCCTGATATGGATCTACGGCTGAGGGATGATTGTGACTCTCAATTTTAAAAGCCACGGCCAATCCATCGCCGATATCGACAAGACCCGCGTTCTCTTCCCCCGCACTGACGAGAAGCCGTCCCCCTGAACGCGGAAGTGTTTTCAACAAAGCAATAGAATTCTTGTAACTGCAGTGTTCGCTCCACATGACGCTGTAGATTCCCAGCTCCGTGTAGGAAGGAGTTCTGCCCAACAGCTTCAGTATTCTCTGGTATTCTTCATCCGTTAGCCCGTGCTGAAGGGCCAAGTCTTTTGTTACTTTAGGTTCTTGTTCTAAATCATGTGCCATAGAGTTATAGTATCCTATTCTATAAGAAAAAGCAATTCACCTTTATTAACGACCTGCCTGTCAACGACATGCACTTTTTTTATGATCCCTTCCTTTGTCGCGCGTATTTCATTTTCCATTTTCATCGCTTCTAATACGAGCAGCCCATCCCCCGCCTCAACTCGTTCTCCCTCCTTGACTTCACAACGAACAACCATTCCCGGCATGGGAGAACGCACTTCTGTGGCCGAGTGTTTTTTCGGTAATGCAGCGGACCGAAGAACAGCCAATTGCGTCCCAGAGGTCTCGACCCCTACCCTATAGATATTTCCATGGATTATGATCCCATATATGAGATCATTTCTAGTGATTGTACCATGAAATGACCTGCCGTTTAAGATCAGGGAAAAACGTCCCGAAGATATTTTTTGTATATCAGCCTGAATAATTTTTCCATCCAATAATATCGAGCCGTCCCCCTCAAATGACCATTTATACTGTTTATCGTTGATGCTGGCAATGAGTGTTGGCATCACTTATTCTTCGATTCGATTATATTTCCAGCGACCTTGATTTGCGGCTTGCTCTTTTCGATCGTTCGAAGACTCTGAAGTGGAACGATGCACAGCAGCAGCAATTAGTGAAGCGGCTAATTCCGTATTGGAATTGGGAGTTACTTCGTTTGGATGATAATATTTCTCGACAAACTGGTTATCGTACTTGCCGCCGACAAAACTCGGATGCGAAACAACGAATCGGCAGAAAGGGATTGTAGTTGCTACTCCGGAGAGTACATATTCCGAGAG
>Ga0265322_10000246_pt1 | contig 23461 bp, 21 predicted proteins | sample 41222metaG_FD_193584 | JGI IMG/M metagenome (GOLD analysis project Ga0265322, IMG submission 193584) | Rhizosphere microbial communities from Carex aquatilis grown in University of Washington, Seatle, WA, United States - 4-12-22 metaG | ecosystem: Host-associated > Plants > Roots > Rhizosphere...
CAGATCCGAATTCTGCGATGTTCTTTGTGATATTTGCGGTCGTCCTCGGAATGATATTAATAATTCCGCTCGGGAAGCTTCCTGAATATTTCGCACGCAGCTGGAGAATGAAAGCGAGCAACCAGATGGTCCTTGCCGTGTTCTATGTCGTAACTTATATGAGACATACGAGCAATCTTGAGAACGCCATAGATTTTGCGGCAGAACACCTGCCACCTCCGTTAAGCCTTGATTTGAAGAAGATAATATGGAATGTAGAGACACAGAAATTCTCGAACGTCAAGGAATCTCTTGATGCATATCTTGATACATGGAAGAAAGACAGCATGGAATTCGTCGAGGGCATGCATCTCATCGAATCATCATTGTATGAGAACAGCGAATCAAGGAGGCTGAACTCTCTTGAGAAGGCCCTCAACTTAGTTCTTGATGAGACATATGAGAAAATGCTCCATTACGCCCATAATCTTCAAGGGCCTCTAACGATGCTTAACATGCTTGGGATTGTGCTTCCAATACTCGGCCTCGTAATCTTGCCGCTCGTTGTGAGTTTCATGGATCAGGTCAAATGGTACCATCTGTTTGTGTTATACAATATAGCGCTTCCAATCGGCGTATACTATCTTAGCAGGATGGTCCTTAGTACGAGGCCTACAGGTTATGGCGATACTGACATCTCAGAGAATAATCCTCTAATAAAAAAACATCGCAATATATTATTCCATATCGGCGGCAAAGAGTTCCAGCTGAACCCAATATTCATCGCTGTATCTGTTTTTCTCGTCTTATTTTTCATAGGAATATCGCCGATACTGCTTCACGCAGTAGCTCCCGGATTTGATATAGGAGTCGACCAAGATTATGCGATACACCCTATAGCGAGCCCGACAGACTGTAAATCTACGGCCGTGCCTGCGACGATGAAATTCTACCTTTTAGGATATAAATGCAGCACTACCGGCGATCTGACAGGACCATTTGGGATAGGCGCCGCGATACTAAGCCTGTTTATCCCTCTAAGCTTCGGTATTGGACTTGGAATATATTACAAATTGCGCTCACAGAATGTTATAAAGATAAGGGATGAATCAAAAAAATTAGAGGAAGAATTTGCAGGAGCACTCTTCCAGTTAGGCAACAGGATAGGAGATGGATTGCCTGTAGAGATTGCATTTTCAAAAGTTGCCGACGTAATGTCAGGGACGACATCAGGGAAATTTTTTGAGCTCGTGAGCATAAATATAACGAAGCTCGGCATGAGCGTTGAAGAGGCAATATTTGACCCTAAGCGTGGTGCGGTGGTATATTATCCAAGTAGCCTTATTGAAAGTTCGATGAAGGTCCTTGTAGAAAGTACGAAGAAGGGTCCGCTCGTCGCATCGCAGGCACTGATAAACGTCTCTGAATATATCAAGCAAATACATCGCGTTGATGAAAGATTGAAGGATCTCATGGCAGACACTATAAGCAGCCTTCAATCGCAGATATCATTTTTGACTCCAGCGATCTCCGGCATAGTCATAGGAATAACGTCGATGATAACGGGGATAATAGGAAACCTTTCCGATAACATGAAACGACTCACACAAGGGCTTGATAGCGGTGGAACTGGCGGTGCATCAGGCGGACTAGGGTTCAGTCCAGACTTTTTTGGACTTGGAATTCCGACATTCTATTTTCAGGTGATAGTCGGGATATATGTAGTACAGATAATATATATAATGACGATACTTGTCAATGGTATAAGGAACGGTTCTGACAGCCTTGCTGAAAGATATTTATTAGGAAGAAATCTGATAACAAGTACAACGCTCTATTTCATAATCGCCCTTATTGTGATGCTCATATTCAACATGGTTGCAGGACTTGTGATGGGAAACATCGGAACAGTCGCAGGATAAGAATCTTTTCTCTTGAAAAGATAAAAAATATAAACTGTCAACCATAATTTTTTCTTATGAAAATAATCAAAGGCGTACAGTCGAAATACTTTTGCGATGTAATTGATGGTAGGAAGAGATTCGAGATAAGGCTTGCCGACTTCAAATGCAAACCTGGAGATGTTCTCATATTGAGAGAGCAGAAACAGGGCTCTAAGAAGTTGACTGGAAGGAAGGTAGAACTCGAAATACTTTACAATATTAATACCAGGAACCTTTATAAATACTATTCTAAGAAGGACATCGACAAATATGGATTATTGATAATGGGAATCAGAAAAAGGTATAATTTCAAAAACTAAAACTCTGCAAAGGTTTATATACAACTTGTATCCGTGATTAGTCTTTATGTCAATAGTTTACTACGGTACAAATATCGCTGATGGAGTAATTATATCGTCGCAAGGCGTAATACTCTCGGAGATAGAAAAACGCTTATTGATTCTTCAGAAAATCTCTCCAAATATCCCTTCAGAGAAATTAGAGAATCTAGCATTGCATTTGTATGGCATAAGCCATAGAAGATATACTAATCCGGAGACAATCTACAACGTGCTAGTGAGCACTACTCTTGCTGGCGCAAGAGCGCAATCAATGGATAGTGTAGACGATAATTTCTTAGATAATCATCTGATACTTTCTTTAAACGTGCCGCAAAGATTATTTGAGAAATTTCAAATGGATGGGAGCATCGATAGCTATCTTGCTTCTAGAAGGTTGCCTATTGATGGATTGTTTGAATTGCACTTCAATCAAAGTCCAGAAAACATAGAGTTGATGGTGGCAGCATTCGATAATCGCGAAATTAAACCCAGACACTCATCATTAATGTAAGCTGACAGATATTCATATACGCTTCTAGAAACTTATGCTTTGGTCTTGGTGTACTGTCCTACGCAATGATTACATGGCTTTCCATCCATCGAGCATCTGTGTGTGCAGCATCCGAAATGTACAAACCCTTTGTGATGGTTGCATAGCACAAGATTATCCGGACTCTTCTCGAAATCTCCGCTGCATATCTTACAATTGTCCATAAACTCACCTCTAAGGTATACCTATAGATACCTGTATTTAAATTTTATTGAAAAAACTGAGAATAGATATATGGTTAATTTTTTATCGTCATTTTTTGGATGTATCCCATCAAAGAAGTTATTTCCTCTTCAGAAATTTTTCCTATAACTTTTTTTCCGCCAGAAAGATATTCCTTTACATTAAACATCGGTACGACGTTATACTTAAGCAATGTTGCGCCTATCCTCTGAGCGTCTGTTAGCAGATTATTATTTTTTGGGATAGTGACCATTGTGTGCGAGATCACTTCGGAGCCATGATATCTTTTGCCTATTGTGACTATGAATACATTATCCGATAAATTTTCGCATACAAGCGCCTTTCCCACTGGAATATTATCGCTTTCCCTCAGGCTTATCTCGTCTATGCTCATCGTTTAAAGGATTTTAATCAAATATTTAATTTTATCCTTTTTTTTAGGTATAGAAAATATCCCTGGGAAATAATATGGGACGGCTGAGATTTGAACTCAGGACATCTACGGCTTCAGCGTAGCACTCTCCCAGGCTGAGTTACCGTCCCATCTCTTGGGAAAATCAATTCTTGATTTATATAGGTTATGTTTTTTTCGATGCTCGATTCCGTCGTTCTGGTATGATATTTATGGGATTCATAGATATAGATTATCTGAATCTTACATAATAGTATTAATTATATTTGGATATAGAGTAATCTTTATAAACTAATCTTACAAGATAGTATAGATTTTTGTGTGGTAGGGTATAATTTAGATTCATTGATGCGAAAGACCAAGGATGAGCTAGTCATGATGCTCCTTGAAAAAGAGCAGATATCCATCCCCGTGTCGAAATTTTCTTCTGAACTTGGACCACTTGAATCAGTGGTAAAATATCTTAGAGATGAGAAAAAACTATCTATAAAAGAGATATCAGTGCGCTTGAACAGGAGCGATAGGACCATCTGGGCAACTTACTATTCTTCTAAGAGAATATCTTCAAGACTTATATCGCGTATTCGAAATGAGACGAGAATACCAATATCAATATTCTCAAAAGAAAAATCATCGATACTGGAAACTTTGGTCTATTATCTCCACCGATATATGAATATGAGATTCGTAGAGATAGCTCAAATTTTGAACAGGGATGTCCGCACGGTGTGGACGTGTTATTCTAGGTATATCAAAAAGAATCCAAATCAAAAGATTATGATAAATATGGAGGAGAAAAAATGAAACAGGTGAAAAGAATTTTTGAAGTATTACTGTTATCAGCATTGGTTCTGATATCAGCGGCGTATGCAGGAGCAGTCCAGGATTTGATTGCACTGCAGGGAAGCGCCAAAAATCTTGGCGTGAATATCAATAGTGGAAACATCACTATTGATATTTATGACCAGCCGTCAGGTGGCAGCTTGGTCTACAATGAGACGTTTACGAACGTCATATCGAGCGGATACTTCGACGTAGTCCTCGGACAATCGAACACGATGTCCCTTGAATATGGGAAGATATACTATCTCGACATGAGTATCAACGGGCAGAGTCTGAACTTCAGCGGCTCTCCAAGACAGATGTTCGAATCAGGGAACGGACTTGTCGGAGGGCAATTCATAAAATCTGGTGCTGTGAACAGCACGAGCATCGCTGACGGCTCTATAATGGATGTCGATATATCCGGAAGCGCTTCGATTGCAAAATCAAAGATATCATCGTCAAGCACTTGGGCAGAATCTGATATACCTAGCCTTTCATCTGGTTGGTCGGGCACTGTCGATTACTCACGGATCGCTAACGCAGGTTCATTGAATATCAACAATTCGAACTATCTACAAGGACATCCAGCATCTGACTTTTTGAACAACGATTCATCATTGCAGTCTAAGATTACCTCCATAAATACGACTAGCAATATACTATCGCTTGGCTTCAATACGACGACACAACTGAATACATTATATTATTCAGCAGGCAACCCTTCAGGATATGTAGCGACTGGTGTTGCTGTCTTGACAAATTTCTATAACAAGACAGATGCAGACGCACGTTACCTTCAATTAACAGACCAAAGATTCAACGATACCTCTATCGTAAATACAGCGAATACGAATGCGATTCAGGCGAATACTACAGCAACGCAAGCGAACACCACAGCAACATCGGCGCTCAATACAGCGAACGGCAAGGCAAGCCCTGCAAGTTGCGCCTCGGGTCAGGTCGTCCAGAATACTACGACTGGCGGTGTACAATGTGTGACAGCATCAACCGGGACTGTGACTTCGATAAACGCCACAGCTCCAGGATTGACAGGTGGATTCATAACGACGACGGGAAGCATCGCTCTAAACACTACGTATACAGATACATTGTATCTGGGGATATCAGATCAGAGATATAACGATACTGCAAAGATTAATGGCGTAAACACATCGGCCAACATGTTAGCGCTAGGTTTCAACACGACAACTCAGCTGAATAACTTGTATTACGCGAGTAATAACCCGAGTAATTACATAACAGCAGGCATAACGGTATTGACAAATTTCTATAATAAGACAGATACTGATGTGAGATACGGCGGGAAGGCAGCGACAAACGTATGGTCAGGAAATAATGTCTTTACTGGAGAGACGACGTGTTTCGACGGGAACTCGACATGCTTCAACAGCACATCGAATGTGTGGTCAAGCAACGACACGTGGAACATCACAGGACTGATGCTCGGATATAACACGACGGCTCAACTTGATGCGAAATACTTGCTCATCACTGACCAAAGGTATAACGACACAGCGCTCGCTAACACTGCTAACACTAATGCAGTCCAAGCGAACACTACTGCTAATGGTAAAGCTGGCCCAGCAAATTGCGGTTCTGGCCAAGTTGCTCAGAATACTACGACTGGCGGTGTACAATGTGTGAACTCTTCTGGTATAGCTCCGATAGGAATTAACGGCGCAATACAATACAGCAATAATGGCGTGACGAGCGGATCAACAAAAGCTACGATAAATTCGCAAGGGTTTATCCAATTAAGCAATTCGAGTGATCCTACGCCTCCAAATTCTGGAGCGGTGTTATTTTCTCAGGACAGAGGTAATGAGAGCATAATAAGTTATATGGATTCATCTGGCTATGACAAATTTGTCCAACCACATATTGCTTACGACGATATAGGATGGTACCAGCCTGCACACACATCTGTTGCTGCGACTGTGCCAATTGCAGTAGGTTTGACTGTTACGGCTCCAGTAGGAACTATAACAAATCCGGCTGTCGATGGCTCTAGCGTCAAGAATACGATGATATGGTCAGTCTCGACGAGCGCAGCAGTAATAAACTCCTATGCGGAATTCAAAGGAGCTGGACTCAATTGGCTTGGTGGAAACTCTTCTCTGCCGGCGGCTAACGGCGGGTACGAATTCGCTGCAAGATTCAACGTGCCGACTGTGGGAACTACAAACAACACTATCTGTATCGGGATGTTCAATTCGATAAATGCTTTCACGAACGTCCTGAACTGCTTTACTGGTGCGACTAATGTCAACAGCATCTTCGTTGGTGTGAACTCTTCGTTGAATGTTCCGCAGACAACTCTCAGGATATGGGCGGCTAATTCCACAACTCTTAATCAGATTGTGGATTGCGGAGCGAATTATCCGATAGGAAACATCACCGCAGGAACTACAGCGGTATATGAGATGACGATGCGTGTCCTGCCAAGTAATGCAGGAGCGAGTGTATACGTCGATAGATTAGACAATACTTCGATTCTGCCGTGCGTCGCCGCAATACCAAACGGCAAGATGCCATTAGGTACCGTACCGTTAACATGGCACTTGTGGAATCAGAATGGAGGATATGCCCTTGCAGTTACTATGGGTATGAACAAAGTGTATCTGGCTAGGGATTACTGATGATGAATAGATACGAATGATGGGATAAGAGAATGGACGAATAAAAGAAAAATATGTCATCGAGAAAGGATTCGGAAAGAGAATCGACTGGCAAGAGATTGTATACGCAGTGGAATATCAATAATAATGCAATAAGATTATTGATGCTCGCGATGCTGCTTATATTGCTCTCGACAAATGTTAGCGCGTTACTTGCGTCAGGCGGCTCTACATCGATGACTTCATCATTCGGAAAGATGGATATCAACGCGACTGGAGCTTCTGATACGAGTATTGGTGCATCATATATCGCATCTGGCGTCTTCTCTGGATCAGGAGTCTCTGGATATCTTGGATTCCACTCTGACACTCCCGGGCACGGCACGTTGAACGTAACATTAGTCTCTCCAGATGACAATAGCGGAACTATCAACAGCAGTATGACATTCGTGTTCGACGTTAATGCAAGCAATACACCTATAAACTGCTCACTATATCTTGATGGTGTAATTAACTCGACAGATTATAGCGTGTCCAACGGAAATAACGCGGTCAGCCTCGACAATTTAGGGATAGGCAATCATTACTGGAATGTTTCATGCTACGATAATGAGACATACTTTGTATCTACTTCAGTCCAGAATTTCACCGTCTTGCACTTTGAAGGCTTTGACGAAGGAAGTACAGACTTATCTCAAGTCGATATACATGCTGTACCAAACTTTACAGTATCGAAATCTGGATTAGGAAAGATATCCTTCTCTAGTGATACTGACCTTAGCGGTGGTGCGGACTTGGATAGCAACATCCAGATATCGGACAAGACGATACATATCAATAGCGCAGCGCTTCCGATGCTTAACAAATCAGCAACCCTGACTTTATCCAACGTGAATTATCAGAACATACTAATATTGAAGGACGGAGCGATATGCACATCGTGCAACATAATATCGAACTCCGGCGGAACATTAGTGTTCGGCGTAACGAGCTTCTCGACGTATGTCGTAACGAGCACGAGTACTCTTGGGGTGTTTGATGATACAGATACAGTAATAAAATTCGCTGGGAACCAAGTGTACTTCTATGCTAATTACACGAATACGACATCCGGCCAGCCAGTATCTGGAACATGTAACATAACGATAAATTCGTCAGCTGTGCAGAATATGGCGTATAACGCCAGCTCAAAGCTGTACTATTATAATACCTCATTCAATAATCCGGGAAGCCTTCCATTCAACGTAAGTTGCGCTCCATCTAATTCTGCATTCGATGCATTATCAGCCTCTGACGTAGCTGTAATAACTGTGTTCGATACTAGTAAATTCGCAAACATAAAAGCGGCAACCGTTAGCTCATCAAGCTATACGGGATCAGGGCCTACGGTATTGAACGCATCTGCAGGAAACCTTACTGAACTCACCACTCATCTGAATTTCAACACAGAGGCTTGGCAAGGATATTATGGAAGGGTCGTTGGACAGATAGTTTTGGACGATCCTAACGGAAATAATCTTTACAACTGGACGGCCGCAAGTCCTACAGGAAAGATATACGCTGTAAGAAGCATAAGCGTCGATTGGCCTAACGTCGGATGCGCGAATATCCCATCAATATCCCATGAAGATACCGCTTTAGGCATACATCCGACAGATGCAGACTCATTAGACAACACATTTTTCAATACAACGCCAATACCTGCATTCTATGTAGGAAGTATACTAATAAATTCGAGCAGGGATTGCTACGCAACAAAATTATATAATGCAACATCCCAGCCGGGCGACTTTACAGAGGTATTATTATCGGACAATAACCAGATGATATATACATCGCTGATAAGCCCTAACAGTCTAGGCTTCGACAATTCCGGACATGACTTCGAGATGATAGTTGGAGAGAATGGTCATTTAGGAGACACAGCACCTACTACATATTACTTCTATCTTGAGATGACATAGAATCTATTTTATTGTGTGAGATTGTTCAGGGTATTATCAGAATATTATTTTAGATTGTTATTTCTTGAGCCATTCGACTTCTTCTTTTTCCAGTTTGAAATATTCTTCAGCGTGTTCCTGGAAATCTTTTTTCGAATTCTTGAATATAGTCCTTATGTATGGCATGTTATTAACGGCTTCTTTTATTGATGTGTGGGTCTTGCCAGCTATCTTTTCTGCAACTGTCTTTCTTTTAGCATTCCTCTGGTTTGCCATCCATATCCGTAGGATCCTGTCTGTAGGCTTGTATGGGATGTATTGATTGTATTTATCCTTTTTTGATATGGCAACGCCAACTGATAAGAGATTATATATATAGACGTAATACCTATAATATTGCCATCTTCTTATCCTTCCAAAATATACATCAGCCATAGACATGTTTTCATATGCCTTGGCAAGATCCTCAGGCTTTGTATACTCTTTTGGCATGTTCTCGTCAAGCCATAAGAATATCTTATCTATATCCTCCTCGACCTTATCGAATGCTCCTATAGCGATATCTGGATTGGTAGTCTTTAGAACTTTCAGAAGGGCGCTTATTATTGATTCCTCACGCTCACGCTCTGATGTCGCCTCAACATCTTTTCTACTGATTGATTTTGTGCCTGATGTTATGTTTTCGAGATCGTTCAACGCTGCGCGAAGGTCTCCTTGCGAGACACGCGCAAGGTGTGATAGTGCTTCATCATCAAATTTTATCCCTTCTTTCTCGCATATTTTTTTTAGTTGGGACACCAGATCAAGTGCTGTTATAGCTTTGAATTCTATCATCACACTTCTTTTCCTTATGTCACTGAATTTCTGGTCCCACGGATCGTTTGCGGTGAGGATTATTGGGAATGGAGATTCTTCAATGATTTTACTGATTGTCGAGACGCCTCCGCGGTCTTCAGTTCCTGATAGGCCATCAATCTCGTCGATTAGAATCATCTTCCCTTTGCTGAAAAGTGACATCTGCCTGATTGCTGGGAGAACTTTCTGCTCGAGGCCTTCAGTGTTCCTTACGTCAGATGCATTCACCTCGATTATTTCTAAGTCCAATTCGTTTGCCAATGCATGGATAGTAGACGTTTTCCCTGTGCCTGATGGGCCGTATATTAGCAGGGCTTTCTTTGTCTTCCTCGAAGCATAACTATCTATATTTTCTTTGACCTCTTTGAGTGATTTGTCTTGACCTATAATCTCTTTTGTAGATTTAGGCTTATACTTATGCGTGAATGTCATAGAAATTGGAAGGGAAACTGTGTTTAAAAATATGACTAAATACTTCAAGAGACCTTTGATGAGTATGGATGTATAGTCCACTTAACATGCATCTTGATTATGCTTATTCTGTGCTCGAAAAAACCGTAAATTCAAGTGGTTTTCTGGATTTTCTGTGTGGACTTTATCTCCACATCGTTTATATATGATATACGCTTAGAGAGAGTATAATTGGTGGTGATATACATGAAAAAATCTATGAAAAATACTCCTTTGTTCATCGGCAGTATCCTTTTTATCATTGCGATTGCAGTGACGGCAGCATATGCTTTTCCTGGGCTTGATATAAAGACAATGCACATGAAAGGTTATGGAGAAAATTCTACATATAACGACACAGCTACAATTGATGCGCTCAAGAACAATAATTATAACGCATACCTAAGCGCACTCGATGCAAGATATCAGGCGTTCAGATCAAGCATAACACAGGATGTCTTCAGCAAGATGACTCAAGACTATCAGAACAAGACTGTAAAGATGCAGCAGATGCAGCTCGAACAATCACAGATAACTCAAGCCATTAAAGATAATAGTTATACTGAATGGCAGAGTGCGATAAAAAATCTTCCAAAAACTTCAACATTTGCTAGCAAGATAACAGCAGCAAATTTCGATACATACGTACAATTATACAATGCACAGCAGAGCAAGAATTGGACAGAAGTCAAAACATTGTCTAACGAACTCGGCATAAAAGGTATCGGCACAGGATTCGATCACATGTCTGGTGGCGGAAAAATGCCAAATAGACAGATAATCGGTCACTTCCGGAACCATAATGCCCCGGCTCAGAACAATAATCCTGCAGCGACGCAGAATTAGTTTTCAGGAGAACATCACTAGTCGGATACATCCCAAAATATAGTGGAGCCATAACAAAATGAAATCGATTAACACATTTTTTTTATTTTTATTAGGCATATTCATGATATCGTTAGTCGTCGGATGCTCTTCAAACACTCCGACAGCTTCATCTCAGAATCAGCCAATGATACCTAACCAACCATCCGTTCCTGGAAGACAGGAGAATAACCCTCCCGTCCCAACGGGTTCTCCTCCAGGAGGTTATAATAACACATTCGATAGACAGGTGATGATGCAAAATGCGATAGACGCATGCTCAGGCCTGAATGAGAACGATTCATGTCAAGTCACATTCGGAAATAGGACGATAAATGCGACATGCAGAAATTTCAATAATACACTATCATGCATGCCCGTAAGCGGTGGAAGGATGAGAGGGAACTACACTAGAGGAAACTATACCAAATATCAGAACGGCAGTAGCAATACTGGTAGTGGCCAATAAGTCATCAATAAACTGCTTAAAGATTTAATTTCGTAAAATTTATATTATTGCATTCTTCAAATCATTCATATTGTTCAATAAGCCTGAATCAAAGAACGGCCACTTCATAGTCATCACGCATTATAAAGATAGACAATTCTATTATGCTGATTCATCCGATGCTAAGATAAAGAGCGTTGATGAGGATAAGTTTTTTTTGCATTGTCGAACAATGCTTTGAATTCCAGCGCCTATCTTCTTGCGATATAGCCTAAGAAATAATACTTATTTATCATATTTTATGAACAGCCCAGCGATATATCCGTTGAGACTTGATGCGATGTATAATATTATCTTTCTCATTTAAAGCTTTCGAGGTATGTTACTCTTCTTTTGAATCCATTGATTTGTGCGAGTTTTGCGATAGCTTTATCGAACATACTTCCGTATTGCGCTGCCTTCTTTGGCCTTTGCGAATATTTCCCGAGATAGGGTTCTGCTGCCTTTCGAAGGATTAATTTACTACCGTCATCGTTTATCTTATATTTTATCGGTATTGATAATGCATATTTTATGAGTTTATCATCCATGAAGGGAGTGCTGAATGCAAAACCTGAAGCTTCTGGTATCGCAGTGTCTCTGAGCAAATCTCTGCCGTACATATGAACTAATCCATTATAGCATTCTTCATTTACAGGATTTTTTCTATGCCTATCATATCCAGCAAATATCTCTTCAGAGCCAAGCCCTGAGAAAAAAACTCGTTCATTTTTTGATATTGAATATGCAGCCATCTCTACAGAACCGACTTCTGTACTCACAACTGTTTGGATATCTGACGAATTGCATTCAGGAATATTTGCGAGTATCTTTCTTGTCTTCTTGATTATCGGCTCGATTTCTTTTAGTGTAAACAGTTTGTATTTGAATTCGTCATCACTAAGTTTCAAATGCCTTGCAATCTCTTTTGCTACAGATATATCTTCAGGCTCCTTAAAATTTCCGTCATGAAAGCCTACACTATAACACGTAAAGTTCACTTTTATTTTTTTGCAAATGGCTGCGATATAGCTCGAGTCAAGTCCGCCTGAAAAACATACTCCGACAGAATCGATTCCCTCGACACGCTCTTTTATCGCTTCATCGACCATTGAGCGAAGTTTTTTTGTGATTGCTTCTTCCGAATCTGTTAATTCATCCTTCGGATTGACCTTGAAAGTATTGATTATCTCAATCCACTTATCTTCCGAGATCAATTCTCCGTTCTTTATAAAAAATTCGGGCTTCATTATCCGACCATCCATCTATTATAGAGTTCGAATGCGCTTATATGTGCGTTCAGTCCTGTAAATTTCATGGACTCGAGGCTTATCTCTAATTCTACAGGTATGCTTATTGGAATTTTTGGATATACCTTTCGTATATAGTACATTAGAACTATCTTTGTCTCTTCCCCTTCAACTTGTATAGTGGCTGTTATGCCTTTGACTTTCTTATCGTTCCCGGCTACGCGTATTCGTATAGTCTTATATTCAGGATTTTTTATCACTATCTGTTCTTGATCTATATCAAATGATGCGTTGCTTGCATATCTGAACATTATATTCATACTCTCTCTGATAGGCTCCTTTACGGCATTCAGGTGTATCGCTTTTATCCTGTGACCATTTACCTTGTAGCTGGTAAGAGAGTCAATAAGTTCTTCCTCGAGGCTCTTTTTTATCATATCGATAGGGAATTTTAGAGCATTATATACTTTTCGAAAAGTCATCCCTTGCTTCTTCTTTGGATTAAAACTGTCATATTTTAGCCTTTATCCGGATCTTTTTTTGGACAAGTGTTCGAAAATTTAGAATAATAATAAAACTTATATATCTATCGATGCAAATATTTCTATGGTAAAATCTTATAAGCTATATCCGACTGCAAAATATTATTTGAAGTCGGTGAGAAGCCACAAGAAGCCATACTATGCCAAAATTCTTGGAAAGAAGATAATAATCTATCCTGACGTCATGTCTCCAAAATATGATTGGACCCCCAATTTTCATATTCAGAATATCCCGGACCAGAAAGGCAAATCCTGGCTAGAGATAGGATGTGGCTCTGGGGTATTATCGGTATTTGCAAGCTTGCAGGGTGCAGCCAGCATCACTGCTGTTGATATAAATCCGGCTGCTATAGAAAATACTGAACGGAATCTCAAATTGTATAATTGCAAGAATTATTCTGTATTCTATTCTAATGTATTCAGCAATGTGAAGGGTAAATTCGATACGATTGTTTTCGCAGCGCCTTACAACGGTTCAAAGCCTCGCGATATGCTAGAACACGCCCTTTCTGATTATAATTATAGAACATTGAAAATATTCTTCAGGGACGCATATAAATTCCTGAATAAAAATGGTACAATAATACTAGGATTTGCTGATATAGGCGATGTTAGACTCGTGGACAATCTTATAAAAAAATATGGTTATTCTATATATACATTGAAGAGCGCTGTACGCGTCATTGTAAAGAATCAGAAATACAATTGGACTGTTTTACTTTATATCTTAAAATATGGTTCGGCTCATGAACTAATAACAGAACTTGGAAAGAAAGTACGTGTCGATATACGTCTTAAAACAGCCTTCGGAATGCCTCTTAAGGGTGCATTATTTGAGCTGGAAAAGGTCGATGATATAACACAGAGCGATAATCGCATGCTGAGCATCGGTAATGATGGAATTGTGAAGTTAGCTGGAATCTCTAAAGGCCTTTATCTGGCAACGGTGTTTAAAAATAATTCTGTCATGGAGTATTTGCTTGAGATAATGTCAGATGTAGATTCTATTTTACATCTTCCTATGCTCTTTGGCATTGCGAATTCAAAAAAGATTTTACCTGAATCTATTATAGAAAAGAACATCTTGGAATTCAGGCTGAACAACATTTCGACAACGATGTGCTTTAAGTGCGGGAATGACCTTAAAGAGAAAGCCACGTACCATTGTTATAAATGCCATAGATTCTACTGCTCAACACATAAGGCTCCGGAAAGCCACAACTGCACAATATAAGATTCGATAATATCCATATTATTCTATGCACTGAACATCCTCACGAATCTTATTTAAATTCCCTATGATTTCCCATACTATTCCGTTCAATGTTCTTAGTTTGTGAAGAACATCCCTGGAGGTATATTGTGGAAGAAATCAACATTTGGGAATTAGGAAATAAGATAAATGCGAGGATTACGCCAGATTTTCTTAGAAAGATAAATCTTGAGATAAAATCTAAATTTAGCTCCAAGCCTAAGTTTTATAGAAGATTGATTGAGTATCATGATGTTCTTTTTGACTCTTTCAAAAATAGCTTAAAATCTTCTAATAAGTTTTTCATAAATTTATCGTTATTGATGTCTATCTGTAAGATTCTTAGAATATCCTTAGAGGAGCTACAACATAAAATTATCGCTTATAAAACCGCTAAAGGAGTCAATTATATTGAAAATCCTATCTTACCAATCAAAATCACTCCAATTTTCGATATGCTTATAGCGCATCATATCGGTGATGGCTGTTTGATGAATTCTCACGGCAATAGGAAAGATTATTTCTTGTATAGGCAATATAATAAAGAATACAGAGATTTATACATTAGGAAGATTGAGTCTGTATTCGGGAAAATTAAATACAAAAACGATTACATAAATGACTTGGAAACAACTCAAGTCTATGCTCCTGTTGTCGTCTCTGAATTAATGTATACACATTATGGATTAAACCGTCGTAGCTTTATATCTGAAACCGCAAGAATTCCAAAGCAGGTATTTGATAAAGATTGGAAGAGTAAACTTGCTTTTCTTATTGGTATAATTATTGACGAGGGTCATGTCGATTCCTGTTTAATAGTTATACGCTTAAAGAACGTGAATCTAATCAAAGATTTATCAAGATTGTGTGATAATTTGGATTACAGAAACTCCGTAAAAATAGAAAATAATAACTACGCTTGCCTTTACATTTTATCGTCCAGTTTAAGTAAATTTTATAAAGACTATCTGGTTCTTCTTACTGAATATCCTGAAGTCGATTTGGGATATAAAGGTATAACACTCAAAGAGTTCATCGATAGGATAAATAAGCCTAAAAACTATCGTCCTGGCAATAAAGATGTAATATTGAACCTTTTATCGAGAGGACCTTTGACTGTTAATGAACTTGCAACTCGCCTTAGGATGACGAGACAAGGAGCAAGATACTTAATTCACAAATTAGAGAAAGAAAACAAAGTCGAAGTAAAATCAATAGCAAAATTCGCAAATTGGAAATACGGGGTAAAAAATGCAAGTGGGGGTCGTAGGTAAACCAAATACAGGCAAATCAACGTTCTTCAAGGCAGCGACTTTGATGGACGTCCTAATTGCAAATTATCCGTTCGCGACAATCAAGCCGAATCACGGTGTAGGATTCGTAAAAATAGACTGTGTTGATACTTTCTTCAACACTCAATGTAATCCTAGGGAGGGATTCTGCATCGAGCATAAAAGGTTTGTCTCTGTCGATGTGATTGATGTCGCTGGACTCGTTCCCGGGGCACACGAAGGAAAAGGCCTAGGAAATCAGCTCCTTGATGATTTAAGACAGGCAGACGCCTTGATACATGTCGTGGATTTTGCTGGCGCGACAAATGAGCGTGGAGAACCATCGACTCCCGGTTCAAGGGATCCATATGAAGACATAAAATTTCTAGAGGAGGAGATAGATTATTGGTACCTAGGCATACTCAATAAGGGATGGGAAAAATTTGCAAGACAGATAATGCAGGAGCATTCAGATGTATCGAAGGCTTTAGGAAAACAGTTATCAGGGCTGAAAGTTACAGATGAAATGGTAGACGATGCAATAAAGAGGCTTCAATTAGACAAATCGCATGTCGATAAATGGACGGAAAACGACCTATTTAATGTTGCAAAGGCTCTGAGGAAAATAACAAAGCCTATGATAATTGCCGCAAACAAGACGGATATACCGATAGCTCGGGAGAATTATCGTTGGATAAAAGAGAAACATCCTGAATTGACGATTATTCCGTGCAGCGCAGAATCAGAGCTTGCGCTCAGAGAAGCATCGAAGCTCCAATTGATAAAATATATCCCTGGAAACGATGATTTCGAATTTACTGATGCTGGAAAGCTGTCTGAGAAGCAAAAGTTTGCCTTGAATTTCATAAAGGATAACGTACTCTTGAAGATGGGTTCGACCGGCATCCAGCCTGCAATAAATGCAGCTGTCTTTGATGTCCTGAAATATATAGCTATATTTCCGGGCGGTTTGAATAAACTTACAGATCAATATGGACGAACGCTTCCTGATTGCTTTCTTATGCCTCCAGGCACGACAGCGCTCGATTTTGCGTATCGATTGCACAGCGATTTCGGCGACCATTTCATAAAAGCGATTGATGTTAAAAAAAGGCTTCCTGTAGGAAAAGACCACATTCTCCAGACTGGCGATGTGATTGAGATACATTCAGGGAAATAATAAGTCGAGAAATCTTTTCTAAATAATTATGTTATTATCTTCAATATATCTTCAGGTTTATCGATTGTGAAATCTGCAATATCTTTTTCTCCACCTGATGCATGACCCCATGTGACAAATATTGATTTTGCGTCGAGACTCTTTGCTGGTTCAAGGTCTGATGATTTATCACCTATGACATAGTATATCTTCCCTTTTTCTTTGAGCATTTTCATATTCTCTTCGTTTTCGACACCAAGTATCGGCGGCTGGCCATATATATAATCAAACTTTAAATCAATTCCCGATATAGCTATCATCCCTGATATGATGTCTGTTCTCACACCAGAGACTATTGCAAGATTATAGCCTTTCGCCTGAACGCTCTTTAAGGCTTCTATGAATCCCTTTGGGTATATGTTTTTCTTATATTCTTTTGCTACCATGAACATACCTATCTGGAAAAGGTTTGTAGATATCTGGTTCTGGAGCTCCTCACCTGTGAGTTCTATAAAATCCAGGTCGTTCTCCCTATATGTTATCTTTGCGTTCGGGAGTATGCCAGTGAGGTTTTCGACGAATTCCCTATTTGCCTTGTATAATTCTTTAGGATTAGCATGTTCATGAGATGATGGCAGGCTGCGCTCTAGAAATTTTGATCGAAATTCATTTGCCTCTTCAATCATCTCTGATTTTATAAGAGTACCTGCAAAGTCGACCATGATTATTTTCTTTGCCGTCTCATCTTCGTTTTTCATTTTAAAAATCTTGATTAATACAATGATTAACAATCAATCCAGTATTATATCATCGTCATACGCCTCTTTGACGATGTGCTCTTTGCCCTTGAATTTATCCCTGATGGGCTTTAGAAGTATGTTTATCTCTTTGGCAACAGCATTCTTCAGGTCTTGCGGATGTAATTCTTTTATGAATGCCTCTCGTAATTCGTCTTTAGTTTTGAATGTTAAATTTCCGCCCCATTTCTCTGGTCTCTCTATAATCAAAGGCTCACCCTTATCTTCTTTCTGTGTCATTATCACCGTCAATGCGAAATCGAGGACGCCGTTCTCAGGATTCCCTAATTCACAATATGCATTCTTGAGTTTTTCTTTGATGATTTTTTCATTATCAAGCAGGTCTATCTTTGAGACCTTATTGGAGCTTGACATCTTGCCGTCGGGGGTCAACCCTCTTACGAATGGTATCATGAGTTCAGTCCTTCTCCTGTAACCAATCTGCGGAAGGTACTCTCGCGCAAACACAAGTATCTTTCTCTGATCGACAGCTCCAATCTGGATGTCGACTTCAAGGTATTCTTCATCAAGCGCCTGCATCATAGGATATATGAGTCCGGAAAGTTTCGGATTGTCGCCCATCTTCACGACGTCCGACGCGGCCTTTGTCGTGTCATGCACCGATGCTAACGTAGACATCTTAAGCACGTCAAGTATATACTCTTTACTGACCTGGAAATCAGAGCCCTTAACTACCTCAAAATTCTTGAGGTCTCCACCCATAGCTTCAATCATTGCAGGGATGACTATCTCATAATACTTATATCTTTTTTCTAGCAAATCCCATGGAGTGTTATCAAGAGCGCCATGAATGTCCGCAAGCAAAACCTTTACCTTGAACCCCGCCTTCAGAAAATCTGCAAGTTTCTGGACCCACGCGAAATACCCTATGTGAGGCCTTCCTGTGACGGAAGTTCCTAGATATACTGAAGGGTGTTTTTTCTCCTCAAGCAATTTCAGGAGCTCTTCCTCTGTGATTATCTCCTGCGTATTCCTCTTTATCAGCCTGAACCTTTCGTTTGTATCCATGAGAATAGTATATGCTGCAGTGTTTTAAATTTTGCGATTTGTGAGCATTAAAAATTTGAAAGATAAAAATAAAAATTTAGAATTATTCCTTGTTGTAGGTATACACCGCTACTCCTACAAGTACTGCCCCGAAGAATATTCTCCATGCGCCGCTATAATCTACAGGCTGGACATCCTGGACAACATTCCCTGTCAATACGCTGTTACCTGTATTCTGCCCTGTGATAACATTGCTGCTCGTATGCCCTCCAGCGCCCATAAACATGTACACTATCGCGACAACCGCAACAATGCCAACGATTATAAGTATATATATTGGAGTTTTGTCTTCCATTTCGTCACCTTCACCTTATCATATCATGTTTTTTTAAATATTTTGTGTATAATTCAAAATCTTTTGAACTCTTGAATTCCTCTAATTTTTCAGGAGGCAATTGCGTAAGCCAGTGATGAATACCATAAAGCATTTCTCTTAGGTCCGAGTCGCTCATCAGCTCTTCCTGCCCGCTAGTTTCAGTAGCGTGATGAGCACTTGAAGCCGGTTCTGACACTGGAACTTCAGCGTCGTCATCAATATCCTCTTTCTTGCTGCCCTTTGAGAAATTAAGTTTCTTGAAGAATCTTTTTAGGATTCCCTCTCGCTCTTCGTGGATATCCTCTTCCACCTCTGCTTCTATCTTATTTACCTCGCTGAGCCTTGTCTCCATCTGCTCGAGTTCATGTTTATCCTGAACTGTTATATTCTCAGATTCAGCGACCTTTTCGATGTCTTCTTTCATACTTTCCTTGACATCCTCGTCTTTTTTCTTCTGACCATTATTGGATTGGAGCCTTATATTACTCCAGAATGGCTTACTTCTCTTCTTCTCATTGATGTACTGTCCTAAATCGTTATTTATCTCTTCTTGTGTCATAAACCTCACCGTATATTAACATGTTGCCTGAATAATATTTAAAGTTATTGATTTTAACCGACTTAGCACTGCTATGCTTTAATATAGCAGCAACGTTGATTAGAACATCTGTATTATCGCTGTTGCGGCGTGCCTTATTATATAGAATAGGTCTGTAGACGCAATAAGCTCCCTTTCCATCAATAAATGTATTCCTATATATAGGAGTATCAACTTTGATAATTTTCCGAGGCTCTGGTATAAAAGGTATTTTCTGAAGCCATAATGTGTCGTGCCGACGAACGTATTGAATTGTTCCATCGGGAAGAATGGTATAAAATTTCCCCAGAATAACCATGCCCCTCCATGCTTGTGGAATTTTTCATGAAAACTTTTGAATTTTTTCTTGAAGACATGTTTTTTTGCATAGTCCCTAAATAATGAACCGAACCAGAAATTGAACATCCTACCGAAGAATATTCCGAAAAAACATGCAAGGGTGGTTAAGAACGGGTCAGCGCCCCTGAGTATATAGAACAGGAAAAGAAAATCATTTGGAAGGGCGATGAAAAAGAAAGTTCCAACAAGGACGACGATAAAGAGCCAAAGTATAGACATCTTGTTGAGCTGCATAGTTATGAAATTGTATGTCGTACTCAGGTCAGGATTGCTCTTTATTATTTTTAGCACGATAGGCTGAAGGACAACTGCGAGCACGGCTATAGCGAGAAATACTCCTATAAATCTGATTATTCTCTCATGCTCTTTTATGAAATCTATTATTCTACGCATGTATATGGGGAAGCTGAGATTCGAACTCAGATCCACCGCTCTGGAGGCGGTTGTTCTAGCCAGGTTATACTACATCCCCTTATTGTATATTGAACTATATATAGAATATTAAGAATGGTTTATAAATTTAGTTTTTGCTATCTAGAATATCTTTATAATTGACTTTCTTGTTCTTTCCGTATTGCTCACTTATAGATTCTGGATTATTCATCATATAAAATACCTGATCAGTATCCATATCGATTTTATTTTCGCATACGACGCATTGATGTCTCGGTTTTACAGAGGCTATTATCACATCTAAAGTCCCTTCTGGAGCCTCATCAGACTCTTGAGGTATCAATACGACCTCGCCGTCATCTGGGATATACGCGTGCCTATGATATCCCCTTATACTATACCACGCATCTATTAAAAATCTTGGAGTTTTCATCTTGATTATATATATCTTTGAAGATTTAAAATTTTGTCCTTTTTATAATTATATAGGGTAGCTTTAGATTATTATATGCTATACGAGATACTTTTGAATGAAGTCTTCTAAGCATCCATGTTCCCAATTTCTTATCTCAAGATCGTCTGAGCCGAAGTTTACGGCGAATTCAGATATATCTCTTCTATTCATATCTAATAATTTATAATAGTACGGCAACTTTAATTCTGTTGCCGGAACTATGGCGCTCATAGAAGATGAGAATACTACGACATTATTTTTTCCTTCAAGATTTTGTTTATAGAACGGCACGAAATTGCCGACTTTGTGTCCGCTGAATTTTGGTGTACGGTCCAATTTTCTTGTCTTAGCTTGAACCTCTAGGAAGTATTTTTTCCATTCTTCTCTGCTGCTTGAAGGCATCTCCTCAGGAAAATCAGCGTTGAGTATGTATAAATCGAAATCATGGCTTCTGACTATCTCTGTTCCCGTCTTAAAATCTTGGGCAAACGTGGTCCTTGAGAAAATATCTGTTATATCAAGACCTGGTTCTTTTTTATTCTGCACGTTTTCTATAAATGGGAAAAAGTATGGATTATCATCAAGCCAAAAAATGTTTTTATATTTCATGACGCATTATATCTCCGCGTTATAATTATCGTCGTCATCTTTTAGAAATCTTATGTACGTTGCTTCCGTTGTATCGCACGCTTCTTGCATCTTATTTTCTCTTCCTTACTTTCTGCTTTACGAACACCATAACAAACACAAGTATCAACACTAGTGCGAATATTACTAGGTTGACATATGTGCAATATATGTTGTAGAGTTCAAGAACGCCTTTTCTAGGTACTGATCTCACTATGAATGTCATGTTAGGGCTTGGCGTACTTGTCCCATAATTGTCATATGCGACTATCCTGCCGTGCTCTGTGCCGCTCCATCCAAGGTTTGGATAGAGTGTTATTACGTTACTATTGACTATGGATTTTATGTTCTGTAGTCCAGTCATGTTATAGTGCAATGTGTTATTATCCTGATCGATGAAGAACTTGCTTGCGTCAAGCGTATATTTATCATTCTGTAGCCATTCGAACCTTAATTCTGAGGTGTTTGTCGTCAGATTGTATACCTGAGACTGCGTCTGTGGGAATCCAGCGAATGTTATTACAAGTATCAAGGCTATCAAGAACAGCACTATAAGTATTATAGCAGCTGATGTCTTGCTCTTCAACCTGTTCCAGAAATTATACTGGTAGTGAGGGCCGTATGTTGCAAATAGTATTATAAGTATTATCAGTATGACCATAGCGACTACTTGGTATAGGCTTATCTGACTGCACATGTTTCCATATGCGAAGTATTCGAATGCCTTTGTGAATATCGATTTGTCTTTAAGTGTTACAGAAACGGCATCGCTGTATGATGCATCGCTATCTACGTTCTCAACGATTAGGCTTCCATTGTACTGCCCTTCTTTGAGTCCTGCAGTATTTACTGCGAGTGTTACTGTCTTTGTCTTTGAGACGTTTATTGCGATGTTTGTATCATCAAGATTGAGTATATTCGAGCCATTCCAATATACGACGTATTTTCCGTCCGTAATGCCGCTGTTTTTCAATGGTATGCTTACGAATTGTGTCTGATAATTTACCCCTACGTAGGATTTTTCAAAACTTACTGCATGGCATGATTCCTTGTCATAGCTTTGTATCCACGTGTCATCGCTTGCTGCGAGACCATTGAACATTGTCGCTGTGACCTTTACATTATACAGTTTATTGTTCTCTTGGCCTAGTATTATGAGTTTTACAGAATCTCTCTTTCCAGGGCTCACTGTAAGTATGTTCTTTGATAATTTTACTCCTGATGGATTGCCGTCAAGTGTCAGATTGTATGTTTCCTTGTACATGCCGTTATTTATTACCTCAACATCATAGTTGTATAAGTATTCAGAGCATGTCTTCAGAGGATATTTTCCGCTATTGCCATCGTCGTATATTACGACCTGCGGCTCGTAGCATGGAAGGAAGTTTAGCTGGAATTTTTCCGTCTTTACGATGTCGCCGTACTTTGGTGTTACGACTATCTCGACATCATAGTTCTTATGCTCGTATCTGAGTGTTGAAGAATCTATATTGAACGTAAATGTTTGCTGCTGTCCAGGCTTTAGCGTCACAGTATTGACGTCGTTTTTTACATATGATGGCATGCCTTTTATGTCAAACGTGTATGTATTGTCTGTAGCGCCCGTATTCTTTATTGTGAATGGGATGTTTATTGACGATACCCTGTTGCATACCTGATAATTTGTGAGGTTTGCCTGATTGTTTATTTTAAGATCGTAATCATAATCCTGTAATATTATGAGCTGTGCAGGAAGCTCTGCTGTCAATTTGTTATTGACAGATTGTACGTCGAATGTTATATCTTTGATGCCGTATACTGAGCAGTCAGGCTTCACTGATGCTGTGACTTGGGCAGTCTGGTTTGGCTCGAGGAAGAAATCCTGCGAGTTATATGCGATATACTCGTCGTAATTGCTGCTTAATGCATACTCTTCCTTGAATGG
>Ga0265322_10000252_pt1 | contig 23319 bp, 20 predicted proteins | sample 41222metaG_FD_193584 | JGI IMG/M metagenome (GOLD analysis project Ga0265322, IMG submission 193584) | Rhizosphere microbial communities from Carex aquatilis grown in University of Washington, Seatle, WA, United States - 4-12-22 metaG | ecosystem: Host-associated > Plants > Roots > Rhizosphere...
AGATATGAAAAGCGATGGATTATTCATAAAAAAGCTCAATGACCTTTCAGATCAACCAGACATAAAGAATATGTATTTAGTCGTCGGCAGAGGTTGTGATACAGATGGTGTACAAGGTGATGGCGTCGTAACAGTAGATAATGCGCTTATAAAAAACTTTCCAGAAAATAATATATTATATGTAAATGGAACATGTTCAGGAACTAATCTTTTACATAACGATCTATTGAATGTGAACGAGTATCCACAAGTGTATAAGTTTGTAAAAGAAAAGTTGGGATGAGTTATTCTAGAGTTTATAATCTTAGATTTAATGGTTCTACTTGAGTAGATAATTACCTAATCTTTTTTTTGTTTCTGCTAACAGTTTATCTGCTTCGTCAAATTCTTTTTTATACTCTTTATAATCATAGTCTCTTATTGCGCCTAACGTATATCCTCCGCCTAAAAGTATGATTTCATCTGCTAATCCGTCAGGTTTGCCCGCTCCACCATCGGTTATGTATTGCGATTTTCCTAAAAAATTGTAATAATCTAATTCGTATTTTTCATAACCATTATTGGGATCATATATTCTTGTTAATTCTATAGTATTGAAACAGCCGACTCCTCTCATTATACTATGGGAGTGGAGTTCGATAGACTCGTGATTATTGAGTTTATTTTCTCCCAACAAAGTTCCATAGATTACTGCACTACTTGCGACGACTACTGCTAATGTTTTTATGATAGGTTTAATATAGGTCATTTTCTCCTCCAACAATACTTTATTAGATATATCAATAAACTATATAAACTATTACTACACCATTGATGATGTAGCATGAGTAATTTAATGATATCAGATCTTTTAGAATTAGGATTAAGTTTGCAAGAAGCAAAAGTGTATATAGCATTACTTAAATTAGGAGAATCTCAGACGGGAAGATTGTCTAAAGAATCACAAATATCTCCTTCACACATTTATTCTGTTTTAGAGCAATTACTTGCAAAAGGTTTTGTGAATTATAAGATGAAAAATAACATAAAAATTTTTATGGCTAGTTCTCCAGATACATTTAAGGATTTATTTGAAAAGAAAAAACAAGAATTACTGAATCAAGAACAAAAGATGCATAAGGTAATTGCTGATCTAAAGAGCATTAATAAAACTTCTAAAATAACTGAAGAATACAAATATTTTGAAGGCATAAAAGGAGTCAAAGCGATGCGTCATGAGATAAATAACTTGATGACGTCTAAGAATCCAATAGTCGTTTATACTGCAAAACAGGAAAGTTACAAATGGTTAGAAGCAGTATATCACGATCATAGTACTGAACGAAAAAAGAAAAATGTGAAAGAATTGATGATTTTTCCGAATGAAGAAAAAACTAATACAAATAAATCTAAAGATAAATTAAATGATTTCAAATTTATGGACTTAAAAAATGAGGCGGAATGGGGTGTAGTGGAAGATACTTTCTTCTTGCAATACGTTACTGGAAAAGAACCAAGAGCATTCATGATTCATGATAAAAAATTTGCGGAAACATTCAGGCAAGTTTTCGATCAATTATGGAAAGGTACAAAATAATGGACGTGAATTAAAATGATACTAATAATAAACATATGTAAAGAAGAAATGCATTATCTGGAATTTGTAAAACCTATAGAAGATGTATTAACAAAAGCAGAAGAACCATTTACCACAATGTCTTATACGAAGATATCTTCAATGTCTAAAAAAGAATTAGATAAAGAATTAGATTCTTATCATAGAATAATCATTGCGGGAACTTCACTTAAAGATATGTCTTATTCAAAGAATCTTTCGAAATTTAAATTTTTATTATCCTATAATAAACCAATACTCGGAATTTGCGGAGGGATGCAATTGCTGTGTATGAGTTATGGATGTAAACTTACAAAATGTCAAGAGATAGGACTTACTAGTATAAATTTTAATGCTAAATTTTTAGGTGTAGGTGGTTTAGAAGAAAAATCAAGAGAAGTATATGAGTTACATAATATGGGCGTAAAAGACGATGCCATACTAAAAAAGAATTTTCATGTATACGCGAAAACTGAAGTGATTCAAGCAGTTAAACATAAACATTTCAAACATTATGGTATATTATTTCATCCAGAAGTACGTAACAAAGATATTATACTTAATTTTTTACGTGAATAATTTATTTGAAGAAAAATTAGAGAGAACATAATTTAAAGAGGAATCGATGGTAAAAAAGAGGAATGTTGTGAAAAGAAATGTAATTATTATTACTTTTATAATTATATTTTCATTGACTGTAATTGTTTCTACAGTATTAGCAGCCTCAACACATTCTACAGTTGTTAAGAATAATCTTGGAAAGGGGAGTTTTAAAGTTCATAGCGATGTAAATACAAAAATGGCAGAGGATGGATTAGTTGATGTAATTATAATGTTTGATAATACCTCAGATTCTAGTTCAACGCAAAATGTAGATATGACTAACACCCGAATTAAAACGAAAAGTAATACGCAGATTTCTTCGACTGCTAAAACTACTCGTGATTCGATGATGTCTCGTGTTAAAGGTTTTAATAAAAAACATGATTTGAATATTATCAATGGCTATTCTGGAACATTGACAAGCCAGGGATTAGAAGATTTAAAAAAGCAAGCGCAGGCAAATGGCGTGAATATAAGAGTGTTTGAAAATAAACCTAACTATTTGCACGAAGATTTCTCATATGATAATTCTTTACAATCAACGCTCGCTCTAAGTACAGCAGCTGTTGGCGCGAATTATTCTTGGAACACGTTAAACATAACTGGTCGTGGAGTGATTATTGCGCTTGTTGACGGCGGAATTGATTATACGCATCCAGATTTTGGAAGTTGTACGCTTGATTCTATCCTTGCAAATAATTGCAGTAAGGTAGTAGGAGGATATAATTTTGTGGATAACAATAATGATCCTATAGATGTATACGGTCATGGAACTCATGTTGCTGGAATTATGGCGGCAAATGGTTCTATTGTAAAAGGCGTTGCTCCAGAAGCAAGAATATTGGCTGTAAAAGTATGCGGTTCAGGTTCAAGCTGTCTTGATGACGGCGATATAATTAATGCGATGCAGTGGGCAGCAACTCAAAACGCTTCAATAATGAGTCTTTCACTTGGACGTTATGCTTCTGATTGGGACATTGGTGGTAATAATGGTAAAGATCCTTTTTCTACAGCAGTCGATAACTTTGTAGCTCAAGGAATAATTATTGTAGTAAGTGCTGGAAATGATGGTCCTGGAGTTTCAACAATTAACACTCCTGCAGCTGCAGAAAGAGCTATAACAGTCGGGGCAGAAAATGATTATAATACTACAACTATTTCTGATGATATTATGTGGAACGGAAGTAGCAGGGGACCGAGTGCATTTGGAAGATTAGATCCAGAATTAGTTGCTCCAGGAGTTAGTATAACTTCCACATATCTTAAAGATATATTTGGAGGATATATTTCATTGACTGGAACGAGTATGGCTGCACCTTTTGTTAGTGGAGCAGCAGCCTTATTGCTTGAACAAAATCCATCATTAACACCTTCGCAAGTACGCAGTATTTTAATGCAATCTGCTGGAAATATTAATGATAAAGTTTTCAAAAAAGGCGCTGGAGTTTTAGATGTAAAAAATGCTTTGACAGATAATGTTTATGCAATAATCAATTCCACCAATCCTTATCAAGAAAATGTTGTTAATGATAGATGGGAATTTGTGGTAACACCTTACTCGACAAATTATGCGACTATTACAATAATAAATACTAATAATTATAATATTACATTACATTCTTTAGTAGAATCAATAACTAATCTTGAAACTGATGATATTCTAAATATTACGCAAGTAGGAATTCCCGCAAGTATCAATGTTAGTAATAATTCTAATTATTCATTCTCCATAAATTTTACACTCAAAAATCTTAGTAGTACTTATGCCACGACTTATGGTGGAATAATATTCTTGAATGGAACAGGAAATAATGGTACAGCAAATCTTAGTAAAACATTAAGAATTCCTATTGTAATAACAATTCCTGTCACATCTGAGAATAGATATTTGTCAAGACAAATGACTAATGGCCCGTATAGTCCTATAGACGGTACATATACTCATGAAGATGTTTATTATTATTGTTATTATGATGCTCATCCTAAAAATATTAATGTCTCTATAAATTGGACTTTAGGAAGTGATGATTTAGATTTATATTTGTATAATTCTACTGGAGACTTGATTGCTTTAGATCATGACGGCAGCAAAGTTGATACAGTCTCTACATTGCAAGCAGGAGCATTTAATTGGTTTAGAATTGATGGTTGGAGTTATACTCCGCCTGTAATATTTAATATTAATATAACAGCAGATAATCATCCTCCAGTATTCCAAGGAATTTTGGCTATTGGAGGAATTCTTAATGATACTAATACCGTTTTATTCTATCGTCCGAGTAATCTCACTTTTAATATAAGTTATTCCGATATAGATGGCGATGCCGTCGTTGTATCTATCAATGATTCTGGATACATTTTAGTAAATCAATCTCAAAATAATTCTGAAGGGTACGCAGTATTTAGTAAACTATATTCTTCGAATTTAAGTAGAGATAGTACGGTTTTACTAACTTTTACAGATAGTTATGGAGCGCAAACAACTCAAGTAATAACAGTTTTATTACGTTCATCAATAATTATAGATGATTATTATCCATCTACCGCTACTCCTGTATATATTCACCAGAATAATACTTTGAATTTCCGATTGGATGCTCATGATATGAATAATAATTCTTTAAATTACACTTGGTATGTTAATCATACGGTTGTTGCTTCTACACAAAATTATAGTTTTGATGCAAAAATCTATAATGCATCATCTTCCAACGTAAGTGTATTGATACAAAACAATGCTTCTATAAATCAAAGCAATGAAACACTTTCATGGACGGTATTTATAGATGGAACTGCGCCAATCATAACTATTCAAAATCCAACACCTTCGGCCGTGTATACTAAATCCAAAATCAGTATAAATTATACTGTATCAGATTTACCTGCCTATTCTTCGTCAGGTGTTGATAGTTGTTGGTATGTTATTAATGGTACAGGAATTAGTGGAGGAATTAATTACACGATAAATACTCCAAACATAACTCTTGTTTCTTGTAGTAATACTTCAATATATTTAATTAATGGAAATTATACTCTTAAAATTTATTCTAATGATACTACAGGCAATGTAGGTTATTCTAATGTGACTTTTGAAGTGGCTGATACCACTCCTCCAAATATTACTGGAGAATCTCCAGGTGGTCCAATAGCATATACTACAAGTGTAACACTGTCAGTAAATACCGACGAGAATGCAACATGTAGATATGCTTCTTCAGATATTTCATATAATTCTATGACGGGAATTTTTTCTGACAGTGTATTGCAACATACTGCGGCTTACTCTGTAAGTTCCGATGAGATTGTTACGCTTTATGTACGATGTTCCGATATGTCTAATAATATGAACAATGATTCTATAGTAATTTATTTTACTGTAGGATCTAAACCGCCTGACGGTGGAGGAAGTGGAGGAAGTGGAAGTGGAGGATCAGGTAGTAATGGAGGAGGAAACAGTGGTGGAGGATCTGGAATTGGCGGATACGATCCACATCCTGAGTCTATAACAAAAACATATGACGCACTAAGAGAAGGGATAACAAATATTACTATAAGCAAAAGTGATTTGCCTGTATCTCAAGTAACTTTGAATAGTAGCATGAATTTGACTAATGTAACAATAACGATTAGTAGAACTGATACTCCTGAAAAAAATTATACATTAGATGACGTTTATGCATATATATTAGTGAGTCAAGAAAATATTCCAGAAAATGCTTTAAGTAGTGCAGATATATATTTTAGCGTCGGCCAAGGATGGTTAAAAGAAAATAATTTGACTAAAGAAGAAGTAGTTCTTCTAGCATATTTCAAAATTAATGATACTTGGAATATGTTGTCAACAGAATATCTGAACGAAGACGATTATAATATATATTATATATCTAAAAGTTCAGGCCCTGGTTTATATGCGATAGGTATTAATCGTACACAAGCTCACGGGAACCCTGTAATCGAGCCACCAGAACCTAATAAAACTAAAAATGTTAGTGCAGTGCCGCAATTAAATTCCGATGCAACTAATTCTGGAAACTCTGGAGGAAGTTCTGGCTCAAGCAATATTGTTAATAATTTAGTCAATTCTATAGCAAAACAAAAAGATTTGTTGTGGATACTTTCAGCTTTAATCAGTACATTTTTGGTTGTTGTAGTTTCTCTCGTCATCTTAAAGAAGGCCGCAACAAAACATTATGAGAATGAATTAATTTTAGCTACTAATCAAGAATTTAAGCAAGCCGAAAAAGTTATTACTAAAGAAGAACCTAATGTTGCTGACATTGTACGTAAAGAATTATCGAAAATGGTTGGAGATAAAATTTCAGAAGCTAAAAAACAAGATGCAAGAAGTCAAGAATTGAGGAGTAAGGATGTAAATTCTGGCATTAGAACCACTCCTGCTACGCCTATTGCTCCTGTTCCTTCAAAAGATAATAGCGCTATATTAAAAAAAGGTGTAATAAAAAAATAACATAAAAAATAAATAATATTTATTTGAATTCTTACCTATAATTCTATCTGTTGTTCGCCAAGAGCAATATGTTTAACATTATGTGCACTTACAATATCATGCTGTATATTTTTGAATTTTTCATCAATCACAAGTTTTTTGACTTCATCTTTCAAACTTTTTCCATTATCTTTTTTACTTTTCCAGATAAAACTATTCAGCGAACTAATATCTTCAGTTGTTAGTGTAACATTCTCGTGTATCTTCCATTGTTGTACAAATGGTTCGAAATGTATATCTCCACCTCTTAATTCTTTGTATATTCTATATGTTATTAATGGAAGTATTGGTGCTAACATTTTTAGCAATGCGTCTAGAACATGGTTCAATGTGAATATTGCTGCATTCTGCTGGTCTTTAGTATATTCGTTATTCTGATTATATGCTCTATTCTTTACTAATTCTATATAGTTCGATGCAAATTCTTCCCATATGAAGTGTCTTGTTAATACTGTTGGGTTATGGAAATCGTAGTGCGGATATTGCTTATGACATTCCATGACGAGCAAGTTGGCTTCATTTAATATCCATTTATCTAATTCTGTTAAATGCGGTTCAGCTTCTGTCATGCTCTTAAATTCAGATTCCTTAAACATTGAAATGAATTTAGACACATTCCACAATTTACTTATAGTTTTTCCCGCTCCCTCAATTCTTTCAAATGAACATCTAAAGTCTGTTCGTTCAAGATTTCCTTCAAGAGCCGCCCATAGTCTAAATGGTTCTGCACCAAATTTTTCAAGTATCTCTTTTGGATCAATACCATTTCCTGCAGATTTTGACATCTTTTTACCATTTTCATCGACGATGTGATAATTTATCCATACATCATCAAAAATACAATGGCCTGTCAGTAAATAATCTTTTAGTAATGTGTAATACAACCATGTTCTTGTAATTTCTTTACCTTGAGGTCTCAATGAACACGTTGGATTATGTTTAAAGAATTCTAGGTCTCTTGAATATTTCAAAATGTATAATGGACTTATTGATGAATCAAACCATGTATCAAATACTCTTTCCTCCCCGCGGAATCCTGAGGATCCACATTGTGGACATTCTTTTAGTGGACATTTATCTTTCCATGGTTGATGATAAATTCCAGTGCCCTTCTCTGGAATATATATGTACTTACAATCTTGACAATACCATAATGGAATTTCAGTTGCATAATATCTTCGTCTAGATATTGGCCAATCAATACTTACACTATTTATCCAATCAATCAATATTTTTCTAGATTCTTCTGCATAAAAGTGTGGTTGCTCTGCAATTTTTAACATTTCATTTCGAAAATCTAATTGTTTCAAATAGAATTCTTTCATTCCAATAAATTCAATTGGATCTTTACTTCTTTCACATATGGGAGTTCTATGTTTTATTCTAGTCTGTTTGACAACTAAATCTTTTCTCTTCATCTCTTCAATAATTGCCCTTTGAGCTTCTTTTGCCGGCATTCCTTTAAATTGTCCAGCATATTCATTCAATGTACCGTCTTTATTTATGGCAATAGTTGCTTTTAATCCATTATCTCTAAAAAATCTTATATCTGTAACATCTCCAAAACTACACATCATCATAAGACCCGTTCCCTTGTCCATTTGTGCAACGGGATCGGCTTTTATAGGGACGACTTTTTCAAACAATGGTGTTATAGCATTTTTGCCTTCTAGATATTTGTATCTTTCATCATTGGGATTATAACATATCATTTCACAAGTACATATTAACTCAGGTCTTGTTGTTCCTATAATTATATCTTCACCAGTTTCTTTTACTTTGAATTTTATGTCGTTAAAGAATGCTGGAAGTTCAGCGTAATCAATTTCAGCGTCAGCTATTGTTGTCTGACATCCTGGGCACCAATTATTTGTTCTATCATCTTCATATACTAATCCTTTGTGCCATAAATCTATGAATGTGTCTTGAGTTAATGAACGATAATCAGAACTATCTGTTTCATATATTTCTCCAATTCCTTTTCCTTTATTCCATGAATTAAATCCAATTCCTAGTCGTAAAAATGAGTCTACGGATTCAAGAGAACATTCTTCAAGCATCTCTTTACATTTCTCTATGAATACTTTTCTTTCAGTATTGGTAACTTTCATGCCATAACGTTTTTCAGCTGCCATTTCAATTGGCAAACCGTTTCTGTCAAGGCCTAATGGAAATAATATTTCTCTACCGTTCATCCTATTGAATCTTGCAAACATATCCATGAACACGTATGTAGTTGCTTGACCAATATGTACGGGAGTATTAATATAAGGAGGGGGAGTATCTATAGAGTATACTTTTTTACCAGAATTTTTTTTGAACTTGTACCGTTCTGTGTCTTTCCATTCAGAATAAACTTCTTTCTCGCACTCTTTATTCCAGTTCTTCTCATTAAATACCACTTACAACACCGTCCATACATTTCAGACATAATGTGATGATATTATTAATGCTTTCTCTGACATTAGCACCTAGCGAGCCATCGAATTCAATAATCGATAATACTAGACTCGGAAACACATTAAATAATATGCTATGCGAGCGTGCTAATGGCGTCAATGATTAATAACATCGAATGTCCATAGTATAATATGCGAGATTAGATAGAGATATTTAAAGGTTGCTTTTTTTCTGTTATATTTGTTGTCTTAAATATTTTGAGTTAGTATCTTGAATTTTCAGTAAACTTTAAATACTGCGTTCTTTATGGTCTCTATAGTTAAATAATTCGTAGGTGAGGAAAAATGAATAATTCTATTTACAGAGTAATGTTAATTTTTGTAGTATTGTTAATATCTAGTTCTGTCGCGCTTGCAATCATACAATCAGACTTGGCTGATCAGGGAAGAGGCGTTAAAGATAGATCTTCCGGAAATCTATTAGCAACAGGAGACCTCAGCGTCGAGATATGGGACTCTCCAACGGGCGGAAATATTATATATAATGAGACGTTTGCAAATGCTATATCAAATGGCTCATGGGATGTATTGCTTGGAGACAATGGTGCAATACCATTATATTTACAATTCAATAAAAAATATTATAAAGATTACAAGATAAATGGAGAAGATGTTTCGTTCACGAATTCTACAGGCAGGACAATGGATAGACAACCATTCTATTCGCCGTTAGGAGGCATAAATTCTACAGACACAATACTGAACACCATGTCTAATACTGCTGGGCTTGCTAATTATGCATTTTATTCTCTTTCACAAAATCCTGGTTATGCTCTTCGAGATACTGGTTCTATTACTGGATGGAGTATTACAGCAGGAAGTAGTGGGCAATTGCAATTTAATATAGAAAATGATACTAATCCTATAAGTACTGCAGTAGTCATAACAAACGACGGTAATGTTGGAATTAGAACAACTAGTCCTCACTCAACTTTAGAAGTAAATGGTTCTGGTATAATGTCTTCATCACCACAAAATTCTGGAGGATTTTTTATAGCAAATAGTTCTGGAATAATGCGGTGGGCAATAAGGGGAACAAATAATGAAACAGGTTCTAATATGGGCGATGATTTAGCAATAATTGCTCGTAGTGATGATGGTTCAAGTCTAGCAACAGATTTATTTATCAATAGAAGTAATGGAAATATTGGAATGGGAACAGCAACTCCTGCTACAAAATTAAGCGTGTTATCTTTAGATAATACAAATAATGCAGCTGTTCCATTAATATTGGTTGGTTCTGACAGACAAGATTATAGAGCAAGTATCGATAGTGTTCGCGGCGTAGATAGCACTCATCTAGGTATGGCCTTCAGTACTTCAAACGGTATTTCTCCTGCAGAAGCTATGCGTATTCAACCATCTGGCTATGTTGGAATTGGAACATCAACTCCTGTGGCGCCTTTACAAGTAGGTGATACATCGTCAGGAACTCCATATTATGATACAGATTATTACGGATTATTCTTAGATGGTATAGGATTATTTAACAAAAATCAAACAGCAAATCCGTACCAATCTGAATTAGCAGGTGATATATCGTCCGTATCTATTATTGGTAATCAATATTTTACAGGTGGATGGCATTTGTTCGACCCAAACAGAGCTCCTGCGCAAATATCTCTAGTCAGTTATGATAATAATTCATATATATTTTTTGGAACAAAGAATGTAAGTACTGCAGGAACTGTTGAAGCAATGAGAATAGATGGTAACGGTAGTGTTGGTATAGGAACGACAAATCCTACTCAGAAACTTGACGTCAATGGTAACATCAATGCATTAAATTATTCTGCTGGTGGTAGTATGGGTATTACTAAAACTATTAGTGTGAATGGTACCGCAGGAACTTGTACAATAACTATAACTGGTGGATTAATTACAGGGACTTCTTGCTAGGTGAATGATGAAAAGATTATTTTTATTATTTTTCTGTCTGGCATTATTACCGATAGTATTTACTATAGGCTTACCTGTTGTATATGGATATAATGCAAGTTCAGCGTCTTATACTATCGGCTCTTTTGAACAAGGCATAGCTGGAGGAAATTCTAATAGTACTTCATTTAATATGTCAAGCACTTCATCTTATCAGACTGGAGGGCAATTATTGTCTTATCATTATTTTGGAATTACAGGATTTTTGGATTTAACGAATACTGCGCCATCTTCTGTTTGCGGCAATGGTTTGGTAGAATCTGGAGAATCTTGTGATAATGGTGCTGCTAGTAATGGTGCCTGTCCAAACTCTTGCAGCTCTTATTGTACTGTAAATTCCTGTAGTAGTGGTGGAGGTTCAAGCGGAGGTAGTGGATCGAGCGGTGGTGGTTCTGGAGAATACTTAGGATTTATTCCTTCCGTGCAGGACACATCATCTAATGCATCAAAATCTTATACTGTATCAAGAATTTACGATGTATTACCGTCTGGAACTAATAATATAGAGATAGACATGCCGCAGATTCCTTTCTATGAAATAGTATTGAATACAAATGCTGATTCTAAAAATGCTCAACTTGAAATAACAAATATGGATACCGTGCCAAATAGTTATAATTTTTCCAAAGTCAACGGTTATGTAGAGATATCGCATACAAATATTGATAATTCTAATATAGTAAATGTAAAGATACATTTTAAGGTCGATACACTTTGGTTATCGAATAATGGTTTGTCCAAAGAAAGTATAGTGTTGTTGCGTTATAATACTTTTACAAATTCTTGGGATGAATTGCCTACAAGACCAATAGGTTCGAGTGCCAATTACACATATATCTATTATGAATCAATTAGTCCTGGGCTAAGCCTTTTTGCTATCTCTACAAAGACTATTCAAACACCAACACCTGTTATTTCTAATGTAGTAAATACTAATCCTGTTAATAATAATGTTAATGAAAATAATCCAAATACTGCTGCTGTTTCTGGTAATCAACCTTCGGGTAAAAATACTAATACTAAATATAATCCATTAAATTGGAATACCATAATTTCTAATTTATCAGAATCATCAAAAACTATTATAACAATATCTGGAATAGTATTATTAATTATAATACTTTTATCAGTAATTGTTCATAAGGCAAGAACAGGTAAGACAAGACCAGGTATTGTTCAAGGTAATTCTTCTAATATGACTCAGGCTAATCCCTCAACAGAATTAAGAATTGAAGAATGGATGTTTAAAGAAGAATTACTTGGGTATAATAAAGAGAAATTAAGACAAGCATTATTAAATAAAGGTCATAACCCTAAAGATGTTGATGAAGCATTGAGAAATGTCGATAATAAATTATCTAATACTCCTCATCCATTACATCCTCAACTAGAGCTGCAATTAGAACAATGGATATTAGAAAAAGAGCCTCTAGGGTATAATAGAGAGCAATTAAAGCAATTCTTATTAAATAAAGGCTATGACCCTAAAGATGTTGAGGTTGCAATAATGAATGCCAAGAAAAAATAATGTTTGAAACAACGTTTTGATAATCTTTTTATTTATCTATCCAAACGTCCATGCATGTGCTTGTATGCCTTCTGTAAATACTAATTTTAAAACGTGAGTACCATACTCGCCTGAATATATCTCATAAAGCCTTGGCTCTGTAACATTGATATACGCTTGACCATTATCGTAATTTATATCAGTTCCGGCGACGTCTTTTGATATTGGTGCATCATCGATATATACTTGTATTGTTCCTATTCCATCAAGCACTATGTTAGCATTCTTTGCAGTAAACTTATAATACATTATCGAATTATTGAAAGATACAAGACTATCCTCTTTATTATACCAAGTATTTTCAACGTAAGCAATGTCTTTAGATAATTTGTTAACATCTTGTTTTGGATAAGTATAATTCTCGCCAGGTCGGAATCCGATGCCTCCAATATTTTCTCCTCTAGGTGTAGCAAACTGCCATCCAAGATATGTTTCAGGACTATTCTCAGTCGTCGGGGTCTGGTCGACCATATCACTCAGCGACTCGTTCACAGGAGTGCTATTCTCTGAGAGTAGCGTCTGTATTTCTTGTTCTCTTTCTCCATAATTTCCTTCTCCTATATAATCAAATCTGATATTGCCTTCTCTATCGATTACATATTCGCGTGGCCAGTATTGATTCTGGTATGCTGACCATGTTCCATAATCGTTGTCGAGAACTACAGGATATGTTACTCCATATTTCTTGACTGCCATTAAAACATTATCATAATTTTTTTCGAAATTGAATTCAGGAGTATGGATGCCTATTATTACCAATCCCTTGTCGTGATATTTATCATACCATTCATTCAGATAAGGTAGAGTTCTCAAACAATTTATGCAGCTGTATGTCCAGAAGTCTACAATGACGACTTTTCCTCTTAATGATTCAATTGTCAGGTTATTATCTGTATTAATGTAACCTGATATGCCTGTAAGTTCTGGAGCTTTCTTATATTTAGAATTTGCTAAATTATTATTTATAGTACTTGTTGATAAATTAGTATTAGGAACTTTTGGTTTTATAGACTCGAGATAGACTATGGCTAGAACTATTACTAATATTACTCCAACTAATAAATAAGTTTTGCCTTTCATTTTATTATATCCTTCATCTTTTTTATTTTATTATAGTTTTATTTTTATATTAGTTTTATATTGATGGTACTAAAAAATATGCTATATAATTCAGATTATCAGTAAACACCAAAATTCCAAGTATCAATAATAATATTCCTACAACGATATTGAAATATTTCAAGATTTTGCCTGAGCGTTTTACGAGCGACATAGCACTTTCAGTAAACAATCCTACCAACAAGAATGGTATTCCAAGGCCAATTGCATACGCCAGTAGTAATATAAATGATGATCCTGGCTGTGATACGGCCAGTGCAAATACGCTTCCAAGTATCGCTCCGACACACGGACTCCACCCTACAGCAAATGCTGCGCCGAATACAAAAGATGTAATATATCTTGAATTGAACCTTTTGACTTCTAATTTATGGTCCATCATCAAAAAAGGGATTTGAATAAGTTCAAGTATATGCAAAGCAAATATTATGATTATTACTCCGCTGATTCTACCTAGCCATATTCTCACAATATATGATGATGCTGAAAGTATTGTATTCAATAATAAACCCAGTACTGCAAACACTACTGAAAATCCTAATACGAAAAACACGCTACTAAGAAATGTTTGTGTTCTTGATGGTATTTTTTCAGACGTTCTACCAGATATGTAAGCCATAAACCCTGGTATTATAGGCAATATGCATGGACTGAAAAATGAAACTACTCCTGCAAACAATGCCACAAAAATATTTATGTTTGCCATGTATGGGTCTCCAATCCGTAGTTATACTATGATTTCAATTACAGTAATTCCAATATTTCTTTGCTGTGATTCTTAACACTGACTTCATCAAAGTGTTTCATTATCTTTCCTTTTTCGTCTATGATAAATGTCTCTCTTGATGTGCCTAAATATTTGTGGCCCATAAAACTTTTTTCTCCCCATACGCCGTACATATTAACAACTTTCTTGTCTGTATCTGCAAGCAATGTGAATGGAAGTTTTTTTCCAGTAACAAACTTTTTATGACTCGAAACATCGTCTGTACTTACTCCAAGTATTATTGCACCTTTCTTTTTATATAAAGATTCATCGTCTCTAAAATTGCATGCTTCAATTGTACATCCTGGAGTATTATCTTTTGGATAAAAATATAGAACGACTTTCTTTCCTTTATAATCTGATAATTTATGTTTCTTCCCGTCTTGATCCAATAATTCAAAGTCTGGAGCTTTTGCTCCTTCTTTTAATTCAGTGGTTTTTATATCTGTGGATGTCATTTTTTCACCCTGATTATCTTCATAACTTGTCTGTGTATTACTGGATTTGCAGCAATAATTTCAATGCTATCTTTCATTGTCCATGGTTTGCCATCAAAATTTGTCGTAGTGCATCCTGATTCCTTCAATATCAGGTAAGGTCCGGCTATATCCCATATTCCTCCTCCGAGATTTGGAGAAAAGTATAATGCCGCTTTTCCTTCAGCAACGAGCATCATGTCATATGCTCCTGTCCCATATTCTGAATGCCAATAATCATATTTCTCTGAAGATTCATTGAACAATCTTATCTGCTTTTTTCTTTTACGCATAATCTGTATGTATCCTGTGATTCTTTGATGCGTAAGACTTGTTGCTGTAGAGCATCTTATCCTTTTTCCATTCTTATAAGCGCCCATTCCTTTCGATGCAAAATATAATTTATCTGTATAAGGAAAATATACTGATCCGAGTATTATCTCCTTATTTTTGACTAAAGCGATTATCACTCCATAAAGCGGTATCTCCTTTTCGAAATTACCTGTACCATCAACTGGATCGATTATCCATGTGTATTCTTTATCCGTCTCCTGCACTTTATTTTCTTCGGATATTATCCCGTGCAATGGAAACGTCTTTCGGATTGCATCGACTATTATCTTGTTGCTCGCCAGATCTGCCTGTGTTACGGTATCATTGTCATGTTTTTTTGTATATTGGACTTTTGCTTTGCCAAAGTATTGCAATGTCTTTTTGCCGGCCTTGACAATTATACTTTTCATAAACTTTTCAAACTGTTTCGTATCGTCCTTCTTCATTTCAGTGCCTATTTCTTCAAAGCATCTTTATACTTTTTCTCGACTTCTTTCCAATTTATTATGTGGAAGAAATTTTCAACGTATTCTGCACGTCTATTCTGATATTTTAAATAGTATGAATGTTCCCATACATCTATCATTAATATTGGTACTTTGCCCTCTGACAATGGACAGTCTTGGTTTGCTGTAGAAATTATTTCTAATTTTCCTTTATTTACGACTAACCATGCCCATCCTGAACCAAATCTATTCAGTGCTGAATCTGTTAATTGTTTCTTGAAATTATCAAAAGTTCCAAAATCTTTATTTATTGCATCGCTCATAGTCTTTGTTATTGGAACATCTTTTTTGAGTATTTCCCAAAACAAATTATGATTATATACTCCACCACCATGATTCTTTACTGCATTTCGTCCAGCTTCTGGAACTTTACTTAAATCCTTTAGTAATTCTTCAACTTTCAATTTTTGAAGTCCAGCAAATGGCTCAAGAGCTGCATTCAATTTATCTACATAAGTCTGATGGTGTTTATCATGGTGTATCTTTACAGTCAATTCATCCATGTATGGTTCAAGTGCGTTGTACGCGTACGGTAATTTTGGTAATTCGTGTTTCATGTTTTCAATCCTCCTATAACTTTCTTTTAGTATTTCTTTAAGATAAATTTATTTATGTTCTTTAATATCAATTCATGTCCGATGCTATCAGGATGCAGTCCATCTTTTAATTGTTTTATGTAACCATCTTTCATAAGATTTGGGTGGATATCTATAAATAAGACTTTATGTTTAGTGGCAACTTTTTTCAGTATTGCATTATATTCTTTTATTTTTGAATTTGTATAGTTATATTTTTCATATGGATTTGTTTTCTTGTCGTCAACAGGCGTTATACCTATAATTATTATTTTATCTCCATATTTTTTTGCATATGATACACAACTATTTACGTTAGTCAAAAATTGTTTTTGAGTCGTTTCAGGTTTATCGTTTTTTATGTTTATTCGCGAATCATTTATTCCGATGGCAATTATTACAATGTGATAATCTGTCGGCCAGAAATGTTTACTCCTTAATTCAAGTTCTAGTTTTATCCTCTTTACAAGATTCGATGAAGTATCTCCGCAAATCGCCAGATTATAGAGGATGTTATGTCCGCCTAGAGGTGCAAATTTTTCCGATAATTTTGCAGCCCAACCTTTATTTTGTTTGGCGTTTCTTCCGCATGCGATACTATCTCCGAATATTATTATCGATCTCACTTCAATCCTTCCTGGTATCTCTTTTATTTTTTGGTTTTAATATCATTTCCATTTCAGGTATCATCGCCCCATTTCTCATCTTGTGTTTCTCGTCTTTAAATCGTTTTCCGTTGTCTACAAATCCTATTCTCTCATAAAATTTGATTGCTTTCTCATTGTATTCAGCGACACATACAACAGTTTTATTTTTTGGATTGAAATACTTCTTAACTTTATCCCATAACGCATATCCAATGCCCTTACCTTGATATTTTGGCAATACATATATTGCACCTAATTGGTTCTTTTTTTCAGAGACTATTATATTGCATAAACCTACAATTTTATCATCTATTTTAGCAACGAATCGTATCAAACCTTTTTTAGGTTTCAGAATGTCTTGTTTTCTTCTAGATAATTCTTCTTTTTTATTTCTATTCCTATACTTATATTTTATATCTTCTACAGTTATCTTATATTTCTTATTAGGATAAGTATCAAGCCAAGTCTTATAATACACTTCTGCTGTACTTTTAGCATCTTCTGGTTTTGTCTTTAATATTCGGATTTGGGATTTCATTTTTATTTCAATCCTTCCCAATATTTCTTCATCAGTTGTGCATCTTCCTCAACATTCGGACTTTCATTGATGACTGCGCCTTTTATTTTGAATTCTTTCCACACTTTCAATAAGTCTTTCCAATTGAAATCTGAATCTTCCAAAAACAGATGTTTCTTTTCACCTTTTGCACCATATTCAATTCCAGACATGTGAATATGCATATTGTCAAGGCCTTTTCTTCCAAGTCCTGTCTCAACCATTGTTAATACTTCTCTAAATTCTTCAGTCGTATTATATTTTCCATTCGTACGTGCATGTAAATGCGCAAAATCTATGCACGGCAATACTTGTTCTACTTCTTGCGATAATTGTATTAATTCTTTTAAGTTTCCAAATTGAGTTTCTTTTCCAGTCGTTTCTGGTCTTAGCCATATATTATTTCCAGAATCTTGCAATTCCGAAACCAAATATTTCATTTGTTCTTTTGTTCTATCATAAACTTGGGATTTATCATTTTTCAAATAATATGCTGCATGAAAAGTCATCGACCATGCACCAGCATATCGTGCCATCGTCGCTCCTTCAAGTATTCTTTTCCTGCTTGCAAGGATAGTTTCTATGTCTGCAGCATTCAAATTTATGAAATATGATCCGTGGCATGTGAATATTATTTCTTGGTCTTTATTTGATTCGAGCAGTTGTTTTGCAATTGCTGGAGTTAAATTAATGTTTCTTACAAATTCTAATTCCATAGCTTCAAGCTTTAACTCGTGAAGTCTTTTGATTGCATTTAACGTATTTCTCGGATTAGTGCTCAGAGGAATCCCTGCTGTTCCAAAATGTAACTTATCCGGATTTTTTATTTTTATCTTGGATAAATCTATGGTCATTTTTACCTCGATATTATCTATATACTTAATTTAATTTTTATGCTTCAACTTTTTTACTGTGCTTTGCATCATATTCGTCAATTGCTTTTTTTACAGCTTCATTCGACAATACTGAACAATGTAATTTTATTGCAGGTAATTCTCCTAATTCATTTACTATATCCTGCTTTGTTAAATTCCTTGCGTCGTCTATGCTTTTGCCCATTAATAATTCTGTTGTTACTGAACTGCATGCTATTGCTGATACGCATCCGAATGTCTTGAATTTTATATCTTCAATTATTCTCGTCTTAGGATTTATTTTTAGTGTAACTTTCATCATATCTCCACATTGCGGGTTTCCAACTTCTCCCATTGCGTCTGGATTTTTTATTTCACCCATATTTTTTGGATGTTTGAAGTGTTCCATTACTTTTTCTGTGTACATTTTATTTTCCTCCGATATGATTAGCATCTGTTCGCTCTATCCTATCTTTTATAATAGTATTGACATTCCCATAAGGAATGCCCTTGTCAATGAATACCGTTAAGTCAATATTCGCTCACCTTGTGATGCTAATAATGTTAACTTATTCCTCTTCAACATGATCATGATGATCTTCATATTCTATAACATCATATTTTTTGCCTTCATGTAATGCGCTGAATTTTCTTAATTTCTTGACGATACTTCCGACTGTTTTTATGGTATAATCAATTTCTTTTTCAGTAGTATATTTTGATAATGTGAATCTGATTGCTCCATGTATTATTTCATGTCTTAATTTAATTGCTCGCAAGACGTGACTTGGTTCAAGACTTGCTGATGAACAAGCAGATCCTGTTGATACACATATTCCTTTATCACTTAAGTGCATCAATATTCCTTCTCCCTCTATAAATTCGAATCCGACATTAACATTATTACATAGTCTATTCATTAGAGGACCGTTGAGTTTAGATTTAGGGATTTTTAATAATCCATCAATAAGTCTATCTCTTAGCTTCGTCATTTTTTCTATATCTTCATGTTTTGCTATTTCAAGAGCTTTTACGAATCCTACAATCCCTGGAACATTTTCAGTTCCTGGTCTCTTCTTATATTCGTGAGAACCGCCATATGTTATAGCTTTTATTGGTGTTCGTTTTTTAATATATAATGCTCCTACACCTTTTGGACCATGAATTTTATGTCCGGAAAATGATATCATATCAACATTTATTTCTTGAACGTCGATTTTAATTTTCGTGAGTGTTTGTACTGCATCCATATGAAATAATATTTTATGTTCTTTTGCAATTTCTCCAATTTCTTTAATCGGCTGTATTGTTCCAATCTCATTATTTGCATGCATTATACTGATTAATTTAGTGTAAGGTTTTATCGAAGATTTTAATTGGGTTAAATCTATTACCCCCTCTTCGTTAACTTCAATATATGTTACTTCAACGCCTTCTGCCTCGAGTGCAGTACATGTGTTTAATACTGCAGGATGCTCTATATTTGATGTAATTATGTGAATTTTATTATCTTTATTATCAGCATTTGCTTTGCAATATTTTACAACACCCATTAGTGCAATGTTATCCGATTCAGTTCCTCCTGATGTGAATATTATTTCTTCAGGCAACGCATTTATGTATTCTGCAAATTTTTTTCTAGCAGCGCTTAACGCTTTTTGTGCATCATTTCCCATATGATGTAATGACGATGCATTACCATAATTTTTGGTAAAGTAAGGGATCATAGCTTTAACTACTTCCTTATCAGTCATTGTTGTTGCGCCATTATCCAGATAGATGTTCATTTTATACTCCTCTATTTTGCATCTCTTATTATTTCCACCACAGCTACGGTGTTGTTTTTATTATCTTTGATTGGTTGAGTTGTTATCTTGACTTTCTTTTTAGACCATGCTCTTATAGATGACGAGGAATTTCCCGTCTTAAACGTTTTTTCTACTGCACAATCTTTGCATTTTTGTCCATCAGAGCAACAATTATCTTTGTTGGAAGTATTTTTTTGGGAATTGCTCCATATTATTTTATCTTTATCTTGAATGTTTATGTGTCCATCCATGTGTTGTAATATACTTTTAATGTTGTTTGATATATCATCATTATTTTTTAGAGCATTTAGGAATGGGCTTTTGGATATTTTCCAAACTTTAGATTTTCCTATTGTTCTATATTCGACAAGCCCTTTACTTTTTAGCATTTCTAATCTTTTTGCTGCAGTATGTCTGTCTGCTTTTATGTTTAGAGCAATCTCGTTTATTGTAATGTCTTCTTCTTTATCTTTCAATAAATTCAAAATCTTGTGCTCTATAATATCCATAACTAGGTGAGAATCTTAGGATTTATAAATCTTATTAATGGTAACCACTAATGGTGACCTTCGTTAAATATCTATACATATCTCTGATCTCTGCATTTAATATTTTACTTGCACCTATTAACTCTTATATTTCATGCCTTCTTGAGAATGAGAATTATAATTTACATTAGGTATTCTTATAGGTCGATTGTTATATCCTGAATTATCGTTGTTGCCGTTATTATTTCCATAAGTGTTATTGTTATTTTCGTTACTGTTTCTGTTATATTGAGGTAATTCTTTCATTTTTAGATTAGGATCGGCTTCTTCTACTTTATCTTTCTTTATATCTATATCGAACTTTGCTCCACAATCGCATCCACCGGTAAATATCTCTTTATTCTTATCGTACTGCATTATACTTGGTTCTTCTATTTTATTACTATGCTTTTGAACTCTTTCTTCAAATTCAGATAAATCTTCTTTGAATATTGGTACAATGTGTGCATCTTTATGTTTATTTTTATGTAAATGCCAAGCATTAGAATCTTCGAGCATACCTCTTAACATCATCTCGAATTCTTGCTGGTTCATATCGATTTTTTCATCAATATGTCCATATTCCTTGGCTTCAGTAAAGAACGTCATTCACACCTCTGATAAATTGAATTTAATGAATTGGCTATATAAATTTAATTAATGTTATATCTATATAATTAGAATATAAAAAGTAGAATTACTTCTTTGGATTATAAAACATTTTTACCATGAATGGAATGTTTTGTGGATGTCTGTCTCCTATTGCATAACCAAATAAAATACTATTTTCATCTGCTGTATACACTTTTACTTTAGATACGTCTCCATGAAATGTTAGTTTATCTACTTTAGGAGTTAACAAGAAAACTATCTTATCATCAATGCTATTTGAAAGAGATAATTTTTTTATATAGTCATCATAAAGAACTTCTACAAACACACCTTTAGTTAAGTAAAGTTTGGGTTTAGAATTAGATTTTAACACTTCTAAGACAACAGGAACTGTATTATTAGATTCTCCTCGTATATATAACTCAACCTCTTTCTCACCAAGTACTAAGATATCAAGATAGTGATTACGCGTAGCTCTTTTATCTGTCTCGAAAGGAGCAATAAGTTTCTTCATATATTTCTGTTCATGTTCCGTTCCCTTATATTCAATATCTAAGTGCATAAAGGATATAATTGCTATATTAATTATAAATGTTTCTATTTGAGGATAGTGACTAATATACGTATATTATTTTAGAAAGCACACCATCACTTTCTCTCATTAACAACTAAATCATAGACTTCATCTAGACTTACGAGTCTTTCATTGCCTGTAATCATGTTTTTGATTTTTATCTTCTGTTCTTTTAATTCAGTTTCTCCGACGAATGCTACGAATGGAATCTTTAATGTATTTGCATAATCTAAATTTTTACTAATTCCTTTTTCCATTAAATCTAAGTCGACATTTAATCCTGCTTCTCTTAATGTTGTCGCTATTACTAGAGATTCTTTGAATGTTTGGATTGGTATAATATAAATTTCTGTTACGGTTTTTTTTATTTCTGGACTACTTAATTTTAATGCGTCAGTAATTGGTTCTAGTCCAAATGAAATTCCGACTGCCGGGTATTGTCTATTATTTGAAGCGTACATTCCAATCATATTATCATATCGTCCGCCGCCACAAATACTACTTGTGACTTTGCTATTTTTTAAGAATCCTTCAAAGACAGTTCCAGTGTAATATCCAAGACCTCTTGCAAGCGAGATATTTAAAATAATTTTTCCATGCTCGACAAATTTCAAATAACTGAATAATTCTTTTAATTCTTTCAATCCCTCTACTCCTATATCTGATGTCATCATCGGAGTTAGTGCATCAAGCATTTCATCAATACTTCCTCTTAATGTAAATACTTCAAGCAATTTTTCTATAGAATGTTTATCGATGAATTTATCGACAAGTTCTTTTCTTACAACATCCTCGCCATATTTTGTAATTTTATCAATCGTGATTATTACGGTTTCACGTTTCTCAGGCGGAATATTACAATAGTCCATGAGTCCAAATAATACTTTTCTATTATTGACTTCTAAGTATGCATCTAAATTTAATTTCTTAAATGCTTCTATGGCTAGTAATAATAGTTCTGATTCTGCCTTTACGCTACTAACTCCTGCTACATCGACATCACATTGCCAGAATTCTCTATATCGTCCAAGTTTTATTGGACCATCTCTAAATACTCTTCCTATTTCATATCTTTTGAATGGCATTTTTAGATTCGGATTTAATGCAATAAATCTTGAGAATGGAACTGTTAAATCAAATCTTAATCCTAACTCTCTATTTCCTTGATCGGAAAGTTTGAATATTTCACGAGCAGCATCACTTTCATTTCCTGCAGCGAATTTTGCTGTAAGAGTATCAAGTCTTTCTATAGAAGGTGTCTCTAGTGGAGAAAAGCCGTAGCTCTCAAACACGTCCTG
>Ga0265322_10000253_pt1 | contig 23284 bp, 18 predicted proteins | sample 41222metaG_FD_193584 | JGI IMG/M metagenome (GOLD analysis project Ga0265322, IMG submission 193584) | Rhizosphere microbial communities from Carex aquatilis grown in University of Washington, Seatle, WA, United States - 4-12-22 metaG | ecosystem: Host-associated > Plants > Roots > Rhizosphere...
TATCCTTGCATTATTGGATGTAGTCGGCAGTATAATATTTTTCTGGAAAAAATTCAAAAGACCGCCAAAAACCATAAAGAAAGTCTTATTCATAAGACTTGAGCACATTGGAGACATGATAATGTCGACTCCATCATTTGAGACATGGAAAATAAATTATCCAGATTGCAAAGTACATGTGCTGTGTAAAACGGTATCTAAGCCAGTCATAGAAACTAATCCTAACGTGGATAAAATAATAACATATGATCCCTCATGGATGATAAGAAGGGAGAATGACTCAAAGAATAGTTTCTGGAAAGTCGCAAGAGAACTAAAAAAAGAGAATTACGATATCGTATTCGAAATGCATGGCGATCCAAGGAACAATCTATTGGCGTTTATGACTGGATCATACATCGTCGGATATGGATGCCGCGGAGCAGGTTTTCTGCTCAACAGAACAGAAAAATACAACAAGGATATACATTCAATCAAGAGAAATCTAGAGTTAATAAAACCGTACTGCAAAAAGATCACAGAAAAAATGCGCATATACACAGATAAAGATTCTATAAGAAGATGCAAGGCAATAATGAAAAAATATGGACTATTAAAAAACAAGTTCATCATAATAAATCCTCGTTCAGGAAGAAGAGAGAAAAATCTCGAGCCTGATGAGATAAACGCGTTCATGAAAAAATATAAAAATTATAAGATACTAATAAGCGGATCGATGTCAGAAAGAGAATATAACAATCAATTCGTAAAAGGAGAAGAAAAAAATATAATAAATATAAGCGGAAAGACAGATCTGCTCACGCTCACAGAAATCGTCAAGAATGCTACTCTAGTAATCGCTCCAGATACGGGCATAGTGCACATCGCAAAGGCTGTGGGCACGAAGTGCGAAACAGTTTACAAGACTACAGACAAGAAAGTGTGGGGTTATTGAATTGGGAAAAGAAAGATGCAACCTATGCAACAGCACAGACTTTAGGCTCGCCGTAACAGCAAAGGACCGCATGCACGACATACCGGGCGAATATGAATATTTCGAGTGCAAAAATTGCGGACTGCTTTTCATAAATCCGCAGCCGCCAAAAGAAGAGGTCTGGAAGCATTACCCGAAGAATTATTATTCGTATAGCACACCGAACATACCTTTCAAGAAGTTCCATGTATTTCTCTACAAAGTATATTTCTCGAAGAAAACCAATATATTACTTAAAGTAATATTCATGCCGTTCAGAAGGATACTTAGAACGATAAAAATCGTTCCAAACGGAAAGATACTGGATGTTGGATGCGGCTCAGGAAGCTTCCTCAATATACCAAAAGAATTAGGATTCGACTGTTATGGAGTTGAGCCAGGAAATTTCAACAAGGCATACGCAAAAAGGAATGGTTTCAAGATATTCCATGGAAAACTTGAGGACGCAAGATATAAGGATGATTTCTTCGATGTAATAACCCTCAATCACGTGTTCGAGCATGTTGATGACCCGATGAAATGCATGAAAATTCTGAAAAAAATAATAAAGAAAAACGGCATCATAAGAATTGCTGTTCCGCAGAAAGATTCTTTTGCATATAGGACGTTCAAGAAATATTGGGTGCAGCTTGATGCTCCAAGACATTTTTTCCTCTATTCTGAAAAAACGTTGAAGATGTACGCAAAAAAATCTGGATTGAGGATCGTGCAGTTCAGGTACATATCCTCTCCTTTCCAGATAACTCAGTCTATGGATTACTGGGCAAAAGAGAAAAAACATCTCCTGCTAGCAAAGATATTTGAGAGCAAAATATTTTTCATGATGATGTTCCCTGTATCTTTTCTATTGAATAGACTTCACACTGGCGATTCTTTAGAGGTCATATTATCAAAGTGATATAATCTATAAGAAAATAGCAGATGGATAATACTGATCTACCACCTTCGCGGATCATGCTTTTGACTTCTTTGAGAAAAACATCCTAATCATCGAATTCATCTCATCGACCGTTATCAGCCTGAACAAGAGAAGCGCAAGTCCATAGAACAGAAGCGATACGGCTACAAGGAACACAATCTTAAGGTATATGCTCGCAAACATCATGTTCTTAAGGAAACTTACAAGATACATACATATTGAGCAGAGAACAAATATCAGGATATATCTTTTGTAGTCAAAAGGCATTTCAAGCCGCCTATACAAGAATATCGATGAGAGTAAAAAAAGCAGGATATAGCTTATTGATGTGGCTATCGCCGCTCCCATTATCCCATAGAATGGGACGAGGATGATGTTTGCGATGACATTGAATATAGCCGCTGATGCCCAGATTATAGTATTTATCTTAGGTCCTGTGACACCAAACAAAACACTTAGGTTGAAATTAGATATGCCATAGAATATCGCTCCGATGGAAAGTATCATTAAAGCAGAGCTTGCAAGGACGAAATCCTGACCGAATAGTATCCTCAACGCAAGTTCAGGATATAAAAAAAGTATCATCCCTATAGGAATAAGGAATATGAACAGGTATTTCGTTATCTTCTCTATTATGAACTTTAGCGAGCCGACGTCTTTTTTCAACCATAATTCGCCACTCATAGGCAATATCACGATCCCCGCGGCTATCGGAAGATACAGCATAAGATTGATTATGGGCAAAACAGCATTATACAATCCTACTTCCGAGAGTGACCTGAAGTATGTCAATACCAAAGTATCAGTCGAAGCTATGAGAAGAAACCCGAGCGAGAGCATTGATGCCGAAAGACCGAATAAGAAAAGTTTTTTCACAGGAAATTCTGATTTTGATTTCAGGCTGAAATAATCTGGAAAGACCTTCTTGAAAAACAAGAATCCAAAGATGGCTATGAGTAGTATATACGTCAGTATATACGCTACAACAGGAACGACAATTCCTGAAAATAGAAAAAATCCTGTGAGGCATATGAAAAAGACGAAAACGCTTCTCATAAGGTTATGCACTGAGAAAAGGACCTGATTCTGGAAAGACCCAAAAAATCCCTGAAAGAGAAGCTCTAAGCAATTTAGGAAAAATGAAACTGCAAATAACAGTATGATATATATCTTTTCAGTATGGAAATATCTCTCTGCAAGAAAACCAGATAAGATTATCATGAGTATGGAGACGGCAGCAGCTGTGAAGAAATTTATCTTCAGGGATTTTGAGACGATGCCCCTGACCTTTCCCTTATCCTTTTTAGAGGCAAGCCTTGGGACAAAATAATAAAGCGACTGTGACAACCCCATATCTTTGAGCAAGAACAGTATCCCGCCAAAAGCTACGAGCGAAAAGAATAATCCGAAATCCTCAAGAGACAATCTCCTTGCCAAAAGCAATCTGAAAAGATATGAAAATAAGGCTGCAAGAGTAGAAAACAAAAAGACAACAAGCACAGCAAAAACTGTCCTTTTTGTATAATTTCTCATCGATAATATATTGTCTGGTTGTTTATAAATATTATTAAAATCAATTCCAGATAGTATAATAAACCTCAAGGATTACAAGACCATATGACAGACATAAATTGACTGAATATTTTACAGGATAGAGATAGATTATCAAAGAGAATATACAACAACAATATTTATAAAATATAGAGGAAACATCATACCATGAGCAGAATCAAAGTTTCTATAATAGTCGCAACCTATAACGCAGGAAAGCGCATCAATCCTGTCATAGATTCGCTCACGACCCAAAGTTTTCGTGAAAAATATGAAGTTATCCTTGTCGATGATGGTTCAACTGACGATTCTCTCGATATACTTAAGAGGATTGAAAAGAAAAACATCAAGGTGAGGGTGTTTTCACAAAGGAATAAGGGTGCTGCCGCCGCAAGAAATTTCGGGATAAAGAAAAGCCGCGGCGAATACATAGTCATAAGCGATGATGACGTTATACTCGGCAAGGACTGGCTGAAAAAGAACATACCGATACTCAAAAACAAGAAGAAAGGGATAATATACTCTGTTATAAAGAACGTGCCAAAAAAAGATATGACTGCACTTCAAAGCCTTCTATTCGACTATGCCATGACATCAAGGGATGCAAACGAGAATAATGAAGGGCTCATGCTAATGACTAACGCTGTCCGAAAAGAGATATTCAAGGAGGTCGGATTATACGATGAAAGCTTTGACTCTTCTGGCGCAGGCGCTGATGTGGATCTCGTCTACAGGATACTTGACGAGGGATACGAATTGGCATTTTCAGATGTCAAATCTATACATCTTGAAGAGAATCAGAGATTCGACCTGAAATTTTTCATAAAAAAACCATATTCATGGGGCAAGGCCTTGGCAAAACTTGTGATAAGGCATAAATCCAAGCATATGGATATAAAGAATAGGATAATAAGCTATCCATTCGCCGTCCTTGCTATAGCCGCTGCGATAATTCTTATAATATTAAATCACAATTTTCTTATCCTTATACCTATAGGATTGCTCATCTATATCTATCTTAGGCGTAACATGATAAGAAAGCTCCTGAATAGGGGAAGAAATATATTCGAGATAATGTTTTTATGTATACTTGATGTCTTGCGCGTCATAATATATAATTTAGGGGCTACAAGTTATTACATTTTCAAGAAGTGATAAAAAAGTAAGTAATGAAGAGTAAATTTGTATACAGGAAGTATATCTGTATATGGGAATATAATTTGAAAAAAATAACATGCAATCTCTGCGGAAATAAGGATTATGTATTCATGTATAGGATAGATACAAAAAAGAGCCATTTCGATGTCGTTAGATGCTCGAAGTGCAGGTTAGTCTATGTTAATCCGCAACCTTCTTCTAAAGAGATAGAGAATATGTATGATAAGGATTATTTTCATGGTCATGGATTTGATGAGGGTATAGATTACGCTCTCAGCCTAAAAAATAGAGAGGTGTGGTATCCGGTATTCAATTCAAGGCTTGATAATATCGAGAGATACGTAAGAAAGAGTAATATCCTCGACATCGGTTGTGGATTCGGTGAATTCATGATGATGGCAAAGAAGAGGGGCTGGAAAGCCAAAGGGATAGAACTGTCAAAATATGCTTCAGGCGTTGCAAAAAAGCTTGACCTCGATGTATTCAATGGGAGCATAGAAAAGGCAAAGTTCAAGGAAAAATTTTCTGTTCTGACTATGTTTGAAGTGGTCGAGCATCTTCCTGATCCTTTAAAGACATTGAAAGAATGTGGAAGATTCATAAAAGACGACGGCATATTCGTCATCCAGACTGGAGACGCAGACAGCATGTATGCAAGATTCAAGGGAAAGAAGTGGCCATATCTTCTTGCAGGGCATCTGCATTATTTTTCCAGAAGCACATTGACAAGTATGCTCAAAAAAGCAGGGTTCGATGTAATTCATATATATAATGGCGATGAGATATCTCTTGGGGCAAGATTCGAGTTCATACACTTGCTGAAGAAAAAAGGTCTCATGACGAATGCCGAATACGTAAAACAGATATTCATGCAGGCTATAAGAAAGATTGGCGTTGGCGGCATGACCGTTTACGCAAAGAAATCCTGATCAGATTATCTATATTATGTGAATCATCAGCTTAGAACAAAATCATAATTCACTTTCTTATCTCGAGAATCAAATCGTGCCTTAAGACTGAGAAAGTCTTCTCGAAAATCGACGTGAAAACGTGGGCAATTGGACCCTTCTTCATTATGAAATTTCCGAACCTTACAAGAGGATTTTTCCAATGTCTGACAAGTACCGGGAAGTGTCTTCTATATATCTTGTATCCTGAGACGTCAAAGCACATCATTATATGTTTGAATGTGTGTGTCGTGAAATGGGTTTTATGTGTCCAATCATTATAGAATACTGAATTCTTGCCTTCTGGGACAGTCACGAACACTATCCCTCCTTTTTTTGTTATCCTCAGTAACTCACTTAGGGCAAATTCCGGCTCTTCTAGATGTTCAAAGACATTAGAGCAGAATACTCCATCAAAAATTCCGTCCTTGAAAGGAAGTTTCTCTGAGAAATTTCCATATCTAACCTTCATCCCTTTCTTCCTGCAAACCTCAAGCAGTTCATCGTTGTTGTCAAAACCCTCACAGTAAAATCCGTTCCTTTCAGCCTCAGCTATGAATAAGCCATCGCCGCATCCTGCATCAAGAAGTCTTTTCTTGCCATTTTTCTTGAAGAATTCCATAAGGTCAGCATATGTTAGTTTTGTAGACGTGTACTCTAGATCTTTTTCCGTGGAATGCAATCTAGTGAAATAGTTCTTGTACAATTTCGATTTCACTTTCTTCTTGTAGTCTTCCATAAAATCTCCATATAAATTTCGAGCCGCACTATATTTAAATAGTTTACTGCATTATCTACAGCTTGTTAAAAGAGTAGCACACTGTCATGACGCCTGCTTTTCTTATGAATACTAAGTCAAAAAGAGATAGGATGAGTGAGGGTATGAAAAAGATTATGGAGAGCAGGCCGTTATATATCAGAAGCATCAAAATAGGAAATTTTCCCAAAGAGAAATCATTACCCCTCTTCTGATAATAGTATAAAAAGTTATGTATGCCGTTGAACACATTCAAGAAACCCTGAAGGTATCCAAACATCGTATAAGAAAATGAATAGAAATCACGCTTTGGGAAAAAATTATATTTTTTGAGTAGGAGATCCATAGACTTCCTTGAGAATTGGTTATAATGGCTTGATTTGTCGAAATAAGCCCAATCCTTTCCGAATAAATTATACATCAAAGAGCCTGAATTAGGGACAGATATTATTAATCGCGTATCTTTTTGCGAATGCTTTTCTATATTGCGGAGCAATTTTTCTGCCTTATCTATAGGGATATGCTCTATAGAATGCCAGAATGTAACGACACTTATCTTCTCTTTCAAATTGAGCGTGGTGCTTATATTCAGGCGTAATTTTTTCCTTGAAAAATCTATCGATTCTTTTGTTATCTCAATCCCGAGGTGTTTTCTGAAAAATTTTTTGTTCTGGTAAAGAAATTTTCCTGAAGCCGAGCCTATATCAACAAGCACATCATGGGATGCCATGCTGCTCTTAAGTACGCGCGATTTGAAAAGGTCAAGAGAATTTGTAGTATCAGGATTCTCAGAACTCAGGTCGTCATTTATTATATACTTTGTAGAAGGTTTTGATTTGTGATATTCGTGGCCGCAAGAAGTGCAAGAAATATACGGCTCGACGGATTCTCGAAAAGTCTTACACCCACATATTCTGCATGCTTTACCGAGAATCATTTTCTGGCGATTATTATTATGTTCCAACAATACCTTTTCATGAATGGAAATAATCTTAGCAGCAGATGATCAACCTTCTCAAGCCTATTATAAGTCTTTTCAAGCCTCTTGTGCTCTATCAATATCTTCTTCCAATATCGCTCCTTGTTCGGATGCACATGCTCGACAAGATAAAATCTTATGAAAATCCAAAGTGACATGAGCCACGTCGCATGATACTCTACGCTTGAGAAAAGTTTCCTGAATAATTTCAGATCAGACATCTTTACAGGGGTCTCATCCTCTGTTCGAACTTTCGTTGCGATGCGCCTATATACATTCAATATAGGATTATGCGCCAAAGGATCGAATGAGACAAATATACCACCCTTCTTCAGGACTCGTTTCGCTTCAAGTAATGTCGATTCATGATCCACATGATGTATTAGGTTTGCTGCATACACTATATCAAAGCTGGAATCCTTGAATGGAAGTTTGTCGCTCGGACACCTTACCGTCTTAAGTTTAACATGATGCCTCTTTGCAAGCTTTCTTACTACGACAAGCATCCCGCCTGAAAGATCCGTTGCGATGACGTCCGCTCCTTTCTTTGCAAGATATACCGAAGCTTCTCCTGCTCCGCATCCAATCTCGAGGACTTTTTTGCCTTTCAGATGGCCAAGTTTCTTCAATATAAGCCTGTTTTCAGGGGCTGTGCAAGCCTCGAATGATTCGTCGACCATGACTTGGTCTATGTCTATGGAATCTGCCCATTCATCATGAAATTTCTCCTCTTTCTTGAATATAGTGTTTTTACCCATCATTGCACCTTTTCATTTCTTTAAATTTTAAAATCCTTTAGCGTTAGATTATACCGCTCATTTATAATTTTTTTCATCGATGTTCGTCGCGCTCTCTACTATATATAGCGGTCTCTTCTTTGATTCCTCAAATATGCGCCCAATGTATTCGCCCATGACTCCCATCGTCAATATCTGGACGCCCGAGAGTAGTATCAGCAAGACTATTACAGCAGTTATACCCGAAACAAAGTATGATGTAAAAAGTCTGAGGTAAAGTAAGAACAGCAATAAGAGCATACCCGACAATACGACGACGAACCCAAAATATGTCGCAACTCTCAAAGGCTTATCAGAAAATGAGAATATACCATCTTTTGCGAGTTTCAACATCCTTTTCAATGGATAATGCGTCTCTCCAGCGAATCGCTCATCGCGCTTATACCTGAAAGCGAAACTCTTGAATCCAACCCAAGGAATCATTCCTCTTAGGAATCGATGTCTTTCTCTCATCGAATTTATCGTATCAACTACCTTTCGTGTTATAAGCCTGAAATCACCTGTATCAAGAGGTATTTCTATGTCGCACATCTTGCTCATGAACCTGTAGAACATTGAGGCCGTAGCTTTTTTGAAGAATGTGTCTCCCTTCCTTGCAATCCTTTGTCCATAGACTATATCGTATCCGCTCTTCACTTTCTTGTACATGTCAGCTATTATTTCAGGAGGGTCCTGAAGGTCTGCATCTATTATGACGACGTAATCTGCGTCAGTATAATCGAGCCCTGCAGTCACAGCCAATTGGTGCCCAAAATTTCTTGAGAAATTAATGACCTTTACGAACTTGTTCTTTCTTGTGTACGAGAGAAGAAGTTCCAGGCTCTTGTCCTTCGATCCGTCATTGACGAATATCAATCTTATGTCTACATGTCGCATCTTCTTTTTCAGAGAGAACATCCTCTTCATGAGTTCAGGGATACATTTCTCCTCGTTATAGATTGGAATTACAATGTCTAGAGTGTCTTTTTTCATATTTTCCACCTATCGCATCTTTTCAAAAAGTTTTCCCCACAGCATTATATTCGCCTTCCTAGGCAGGAATTTCGAAAACATGAGCAAGACGTTCGTCTTGAAGTCAAGTATGACGACAGTCTTGTTGTGCCGCACTGCCGAGATTATTTTTTCGGCCACATATTCAGGCGTCTTTAGACCCTTACCCTCTTCTCCTTTTTTAACGTTTGCGGTATTTTGGAAGTTCGTATTGGTGCCTGATGGAGAGAAGGTTATGACATTATTTGTATCCTTCAGTTCATAAGCTAACGACTCGGACCAATTCGAGATGAATGCTTTTGTTGATGAATACATGAGCATGCTCGGGAGCGGATTATATGCGATGCTGCTTGCAATATTTACGATTACGCTGCCCTCCTTTTTTAGTTTATCGAGAAGCAATTTCGTGATAAGAAGATGCGATTCTATATTGACGAGCAGTATATGCTTTATCTCTTTTAGGTTAATATCATTGAATGATTTCCTGTATCCGATGCCTGCGTTATTGACGAGACAGTATATAGGATAATTCCTTATCTTTGCTACAGCGGTATATATCTGTTTGCTTTCGGAGAGATCCGCCTTTATTATTATCACATCAGATGGATTCAAGGAGAATTCATAAGATATGACATCTATATTCTTATCTATGAGTATAAGACGCCTCCCGCGGGCTTTTAACTTTCTTGCGAGCGCAAGCCCTATACCGCTATTCGCGCCCGTTATTACCCAGTATCCTGAGGAGTGTATGTTCGTAGACATCACATCATCGAGACCTACAGTGAACGGGATTGACATTGAGCCCTTGAGTAGCTCGGCCTTGAACCTTTCATCGACGACGTACAGGTAATCTATGAAAAGGTTGTTTATAGGGACCGGAAGGACCGAATGGATCTTTTTTATCAGTATCTGAATTGGAGGGGATGGCAATTGGTTAAGATCTCTTTTCGATACCTTTCTCCTTATTATGTTGAATATCTCGCCGAATGACATGCTCTCTGTCTCCGCAAAGTATGTCTTTCCGACGGCGTCAGGATTGTTTATGCAGTTGACAAGCGATAATGATAGATCATCTACGTGAATAAGTGAAACCTTTCCAGGGAAATTGAATTTAATGATGGGATTATTCTTGTATGCCATCGTCACGAAAAGGTTTATGTGAGACTTCGGGCGCATGTTCTCACCATAGACCCATGTAGGTCTTATGATGGTATAATGTATCCCGCTGTTTCTTATACACTCCTCTGATTTCAGTTTAGATTCGCCGTATTTTGATCGAGGGGATGCTACGCTGCCTGCATTGAGAGGCGAAGAGCAGTCGTCTTTGCTGTGCCTGTCCACAGCGCCTATAGTGCTTATGAATATGAAATCCTTGAGCTTCTTGCTGTCCTTTAATATGTCGACTATCTTTCTTGTCGGGATGAAATTTATGCCGTCATAGTCGGCCTTATCGCCGAAAGTTGCGTTTGCAGCGATGTGGAATACGTACTCGCACTTGAGGATGATATTCTTGAATGATTCAATATTCTCAAGGCTTCCTTCAAGGGTTTCAAACCTCTTGTCGGAAAAATCTTTTTTCGTCCTCATCAACAGAAATATGTGGTCTGTTTTTTTGGCCCTGCTTCTAAGTTTTTCTATGAATGATGCCCCTACAAAGCCAGATGCTCCTGTAACAAATATATTCATGTTCCCCCTATGTTAACATACCTGATATACAACGCCTTGATGCTTAATATCGTATATTATTTTATATATCTTACGGAAATATCAGAAATTTAGAAATTAATTTTTGGCCAAAGACTATTTTTCTTGCGCATCCTGCGCGTCATAAAACTCTATCTCTGCCTTCACAGCCTCTGACTCCGTGGCCTCTGGTCGAGCTTCTGGATGGCTTATCTTGGAGACTATCTCAGTCGTCTTTACTTCAGCGTCCTCAACAGGCAACGGATCCGATCTTGATGAATGATGATTCTGTATAACGACCGGCTTGAATGCCGGGTCGCTCGTCTGCCAAAGCTTCTTTGGAATGTTCGGGACCATCGGCCATTTCTTCTTCTCTCTTAGAGGCATTATCCTCTTCTCCTTGTATATAGGATATTTCGATTTCACTTCATTGAATATCTTCATTATCTCTTCTTCAGTCAATGGGACGAGACTCTTCGACTTGGTCTTCATCTGAAGATACAACCTTTCAAGGAGTGCAGAGTATGATCTTGCCGATAACGTCATCTCAGGATAGCTTCCGTAATTGCATCCAGGACATTTTGTCGTAATTTCAGTGACCTTGCTGCGTAATTCCTTGCTCCAGTATTTCTCTGGGAAGTCGTCATCATATACATATATCATCTCTTTAAGTCGATGGTCGCAGCATGGCGCGAACCTTCCATCAGGGAGGACGGCAAAATAAAGGTTCGGAGAGTCGCAGACATCGTTATGACGCCAGTTAGGCTTTCCAGTAGTGATGAAGTGATATATCGAATCAAGATATGCGTCAGAATCGAACAAGTTGTATCCCTCTCTCTTCTTTCTCTTCAGTCTTTCTATGAGCTCTTTGACTTTCGGATAGTCTTCCGGCTTGAACTCGAAGAACTCGTCGTATCCCCTGAAATTCAATGGATTGTCAGTCTTTGTTATATGGACAGGGACCAATGAAAGATACCAGCCAATCCTTGTCGCAAATTCAAGTATAGCATCTATCTCGTCAACATTATATTTCGATAATACGCAACCGAATGCGCATAATGAATCGTTCTTAGGGAAAGTCCGTGAAATGTATGAGACCGTCTCCAGAGCGCCTATTGTAGAACCCTTGAATGTATTTATGTAGTCGAATAATTCTTCATCAAGCGAATCAAGGCTTATGCTGATGTCTCGCGCGCCATACTCTACACATTTGGCGAGCTTGTCTTTTCTCGTCTTGTAACCGTTTGTCTGAAGCCTTACATCCATCCCTCTTGATTTGAAAGCCTTGACGATAAGGTCTATGTCCCTATGCATGAAAGGCTCTCCGCCAGTGATCAGGACTACGCCTGTACCTATCTTCTTCAAGTTCTCTGCTATCTTCTCAATCTTATCGTTATGGAATGGATCAACATCCTGATTCGCCTCAACGATATTGCACATCTTACATTTGAAATTGCAAACCTTTGTTATATAGAATTGCACGTAGAAAGGTGAATTTTTCGTAAGAACGGCCTTTGCCATCGATAGCTGTGTGTGCAGTGTAAACTTAGGCATATAACCTCACTATTCAAAGAGGAATAGTTTTTTTATAAACTTTATGATTTACCATATTATAGATATAGTCCATAATATATAAATAACTACATGATATATTATAGTATACTATCACCGCAAAATGACATAAGATAGATGAGAAAATGACGTTACATAAAGGCTTATTCGCAAAATTAATAAGCGATTGCGAATAGTCAAAATATATCCACCGCATACTGAAATGGCAGTTAAGACTAACAAATTCACACATGAAAAAATACGACCTTCACTTACATTCTTACTACTCTCCATGTAGTTATAACCCTCCAAAGGAAATATTGCGAAGAGCAAAACTTGCAGGATTAAATGGAATCGCAATAACAGACCATCACACAATGAAGGCATACCCAATCCTGAAAAAACTGAACAAGGATAAAAATTTCGAGATAATACCTGGCGAAGAGATAACGACACAGTATGGAGACGTCCTCGCATTATACATCAAGAAAGAGATAAAAACAAAAGATTTTTTCGAGGTTATAAAAGAGACGAAAAGACAGGGAGGCATAATAATCATCCCTCACCCTATAACATATACACGCTCGATGTCCATGAGATATCCTATCAATAAATTGAAGGGGAAGATAGATGCTATAGAGATACATAATTCCCGGAACACAAAAAAACTTAACAATGCCGCAAAGGTCGCTGCAAAAAAATACGGATTTGCAACCGTCGGATCAAGTGACGGCCATTTGCCGACAGATGTGGGGAATGGATATACTATATTCGAAGGCAATCTTAGAGATGCCATAAAAAGAAAGAAGACGATTGTAGGCGGAACTACAAGCCAAGCGTTCTGGTCTCTCGGAATATCAGTACTGTATGAATTTTTTGTCTATCCTATAAGAAAACATTGGTTAAAATAATCCTCGATATGCCAGTATTCTATTGATACGAGCAGACGATTGGTTCAGCAATCGAACCAATATCCGAGCGGCAACCCGTGGTCATAATATTCTTTATGCAAAACGCATTTCGTCGTAAGAGAATCCCATAAGATGCTCGACTTGCTTATCTGAGGAAAATCAATGACGCAGACGTGCTCTTTTGAATCAACGATGCTCTGGACTGCTGCCGCATCATTCTCTGACTCGAAATTTATCCCCTTGACACGTATGAAATGGCTCTGGTTGTTCTGGACAGAGATGCCGGCGCTATTCCTGAATACATAATAATAATCTGAAGCACACTCAGTTCTAATCTTTACATTTATGTTATTGATTGATGGAGATGTCGGGCTGTAGGAGTATTGGATGCTGAAATAGAATGCATATGATAATGATATTACAAGAATGGCAAGGGCCACGCTACTGATTGTCCCGTCGAAATTTTTCTGATTTTTCTTTCTAGTATCTCTTCTTTTATTTTTATATGATCTGAACATAAGAACTATCATGATAACCGAAAGCAAGCCGCATATGATGAAAGGGATTGCTATATTAAAGAACGGCACGTAGAAACCCATAGGTCCGCTCGCGCCGTTTATCGGCACAAGAAAATCCCATTTGAATTTCAATACATTACTTATCCATGCACTCTTTGGATAGAAATCAAGTATCCTGTGAGGAAGAAGATCGACAAGGAAATATACTATTGAGAGCGCAAGTCCGCTAATCGCCGCAAAAAGTATTTTTCTTGTCTCGAATATTTTTGATAATGGTATAGATATTGAAAGAAGGGCTAAAAGCATAAGAAAAGACGCGTACCTGCTAAGCGATGCCTCGTTGTACATGTAGAGCATACCAAATATCTCAAGTATATGGAATAGGACCATGAATATGATATACTTATCTTTGATGTCCTTCTTCTTTGAGAATATGTTCAGAAGGAAAAGCAAGACTATCGGTGATATGAAAATAAAAGATGTCGCTATTTCTAGCAGGAACGGTAGTTGGAAACCTGCTCCAGAGATGCCATGCGGATCCACTCCAATTAACATTATAGGCTCTATAACAACACCATATACACCCCACCATCCGAGAGCGATATAAAGTATAAGTGCAAGTATCGCTATGCCGATTATCACTCCAATAGCAAAAAATATCATGTTATAGAGAAATTTTTTGAAATTCATTCTCTTGATATACAACATGAAATATCCAAAAACGAGTACGTTGCACACAGGAACGAATATCCATGGCAAGGGCTTGAGATATACCAAAAATCCTGAAAGGATTCCGACAATAATGAAATATTTGTTATCACGGAACTCTTTTTCAATGAGCTTCAACGTAAAATACATCATCGCTATGAATGCAAGACATATCACAGTACCATCATTATCAAGTATGACAGACGTGAATACGGCCCATGGTATCACTGAATATAATATACCAAATATTATCGCAGCCTTCCTATTAAAGAACTTATCAAGGAGTTTCATCCCTAACAATAATATTGCAAGCCCAAATATCAATGAGACTATGCGAGCTGATATCACAGAAGGGCTAAGGAACGCTGCGAGCTGGTAGAATACTATAGGAAAGTAATGGGATGGATAGAATACCAGTTCGTTTGCAAACCCAAAATTCTTTGCATTATCTACGCCGTTATGCGCGTAATAATAAAAGACGTACTCATCTCCATATATGTCGTGGCTCAACGCCGGTATCCTTAAAGTGAAGAACAATACAAGTATTATTATAAACATATAGTTCTTTTTCAAAAACGTAAATATATTTTTACATGTATCGTCATGTTTCATAAAGACCTACTCATGCCTAGTGCAGGGCGCAAAATTATTCATCATATGGTCAATTCCTTCACGCCGAGATCACGTACGTATAGATTGTACCATATCTCAAAGTTCAATAACGTCCATACCTGGCGCGACTTATAAAGATTTATGTTATCGCCTATCAATTTTTTCCTATAATCATCATTCACTATACCGCTCGGGTTCTGATCGAGGAAATCCTGTATACGAGACATATCCTCTCCGAACCACGTATCTATAGGCGCAAAGAAGCCCTGCTTTCTCCTCTTTATTATTGACTCCGGCATTTTTCCCTTAAGATATCTCTTGAACGATTTTTTCAGTTCCATATATTGAACCTTATCTTTCGATGGAAGCCTTGAATAGTATTCAACTATTTTATTGTCTAGGAGTGGTACACGGCATTCAAGCGAATTTGCCATCGCCATCTTGTCCGTCATCATAAGGACGTCCTCTACAAGAAAGTTCCTCGCCTCAAATCTCATGACGGCGTTCATGTAATCAGAATCTATATTGCTCTGAGCAATCTCTTTTTTCAGGCCAGTCTCGTTTATATCCTTGAAATTCTTTGCAAGCAGAAGCTTTCTTTCTGCGTCGCTGTTTATCGAGACGAAATCCTCATAGAATTTCTCCTTGTTGTTCGAATCCGATACTGCCTGGCTGAACCTTTTCACGCCATCCTTGCCGAATGAGGCAAGATATGGAGAGTTATACCTCAAAATGTTTATGAACGTCCCGCTCAATCTGCTATTGAGAATTTTTTGGACGGAAAATTTTCTCATGACTGATATCATCTTCCTGTTCTGCATGAATTTGTAATGCTCATACCCACCGAATATCTCGTCGCCACCTGCGCCGCTGAACGCGACTGTTATTTTCTTTTTTGAATGCTTGGACAATAAGAATGTGGGAATGGCTGCAGGGTCAGCTATCGGGTCATCCATGTGATAGCAAGCAAGTGGCAGAATCTTAAGCACGTCCTTGTCAACGTTATATTCGTAATGGGTTGTCCCATAATAATCCGATGCTATCTTTGCATACTTGTGATCGACCGACCTTTCGTCCTCGCCGAAATTTATCGAGAATGTCATAATCTTTTTGACATCGTTCTTTTTCATCATAGCAACTATCGCCGTGGAATCTATGCCGCCTGAAAGGAACACTCCGAGCGGAACATCTCCTATCATCTGGTTCTTGACGCTCTCTGTTATGAGACCGTCAAACGTATCATCAGAATATGAAGAGCCAACTTTAGTATTTGGTATGCCCCAATATTTTTTTACCTGTAAAGTCTTCTTCCTAAGATCGTATATCATATATTCTGAGGGCCCTAGTTTTTTTATGCTCTTAAAAAATGTGTCATTAGAATTATTATATCTATATCTGAAGAACCTGTTGACGGAATCCATATTCAGTTCCCTTTTGACTTCTTCATATTTGAGTATCGCCTTGACCTCTGAGGCAAATATCAGTCTTTTATTCTCGAAAGTATAGTATAAGGGTTTTACCCCGAGCCGGTCACGCGCTATGAATAATTTTTTTGCGTTAGAATCGTATATGCAGAAGGCAAAATCTCCAGTTATCCATTCAAGGCACCTCTCGCCATATTCCTTATACGCATATATTATAGTCTCTGTATCGGTGTGTGAATTGAATCTGTAGCCGAGATTTTCAAGCCTTAGCCTTAACTCTTTGTAATTATATATCTCGCCATTGAATACTATTATCAATGATCCGTCTTCGCTTGACATGGGCTGGTTTCCTTTTGCAGAAAGATCGACAATGCTTAGTCTTCTATGACCTAGCGAGACATATTTATCAGTGTAGCTTCCGTAAGAGTCCGGGCCGCGATGGGATATAGAATCGCTCATTAATTTAACAAGACTCTTATCTTCCCAATCAAAACCTAAAATTCCGCACATATCTCCTCCTAATTGCTGCTTTTCATATCAGCAAGGAATCCGAATAATAGAATCTGTACACCTGAGAGCACAAGCAGCGCAGAGATAAGAGATAATCCTATCCGTGTGTTAAGTCCTGTGGCAAGAATAGTGTATATCACATATAATCCTACAAGCACGCCAAAGATTATCAGAGAGAGTCCAACGGAACCAAAAAATTTCAATGGCTCATAATCTCTATATATCCTGAGGATATTTATCCATGCCTTGATGGCATAATCGAAAGGATTCTTGAATAACCTGCTTTTTCTCGTCTTGTTCGTCGTTATAGGAATTTCAGCTATCTTCATGTGAGCTTTTCCAGCCCTTATCAATTGCTCTTGTGTATATGTGAATCGGTTTATCTTAGGAAGCTGCGCGACCTCTCTTGTGAACGCGCGAAATCCAGTCGTGCTATCTGTTATCTTCGTCTTCAAGAGACCTGAAAGGACCTTTGCAAATACGATGTTGCCTATCCTGTTCATAAAAGAGCCCGAGTAGTTTCCCTTTTCGAATCTTATGCCAAGGACTAGATCGTTTCCTTCTTCTACCTTTTCAATGAGCGCAGGGATATATCTTGACGGATATTGTCCGTCTGCATCTGTATGAACGATTATATCAGCTCCGAGATCAAGGCAATGTTTCATCTCTGTCTTGAACGTCTCTGCAAGGCCGTAATTTCTTGGATGTTTCACAACGATAGCATGTTTCCGTGCTATCCTTGCAGTGTCGTCAGAACTTCCATCATCGACAACTAAAATCTCAAAATTATATTTTTTCTTCGTCATCACACTTCGTATATCTTTAAGAACAGCATCAATACTCTTAGACTCATTGTACGCAGGTATCGTAACGATTATCTTTTTTTTCATGTTTTTTTTTTGGAATATATTTGAATACTACCTTGGTGGATGATTTATTTTATAATTTTATAAACTTTTGTATTTGTAGTATTGTCCTCGTAGATGAGCTCTGTTTTAAGGCTTTCGGCAACATTATCTAGCTCTTTGGAATCTGAAAGAGTATCTATCCATATATAGTCTACCTTATTCAGTTGATTATCAGGGAAGGTGTATCCTGAGGCGTAATTTTCTGTGTAGTATAAGAATCCCTTATTATCGGAAAGGGCTGTATTATTTGTCGGATATACTGAATAGCTATGAAGATAATATGTCAGGCACGAGTTCGCCGTCAGGACATTCGAGTATTGAGGAATTATATGTTCTACAGAGTCAGCATCGCTGCTAATCCCCCTCCATGTAGAATTATTGAAATAAGTCTTCACGACTGAAGTTGCGAGGAATGCCGCTATAAATGCCACGAATAGTATTTTTATTATAAGGATATAAGTATTATTTTTCTTTGATGACTTTGATGCTCTCTTAAAGAATTTCAATTCTAGCATCGTAAGGAACCCGATTATCATTACAGCAGCAATAGCAGGCAGTGCCTCAAAGAAATACCTTGCATGTGTGTCTGCAGTCGATGAGAATACATAAAAGACGCATAAAAGAAGCGACGGTATTATCCATAGCGCGAAAAACCATAGATTGAAATTATCATCTGTAGATCTGTTAAGTAGAGATTTTCCGGATTTTTTCTTTTGCTGCCACTTGATAATAAGCCATGATCCACCTATGAATAATATCAGTATAGGCAGGGTCGCAATGAACCAGGCGTAAAACATGTACTTAATGTATCCTAATCCTGAAAGATAATCTACATTCCCGCTGGGAAGCCCAAAAAGTTCAGTATAGACTGTCAAGGCCTCTCGAGGCAACGAAGATATCTTCTCACCAAAAGTGAAACTTTGGAATGGTATCGCTTCGGAATAATCTGTCCTGCCATGGAATACTGAATTGAGTATTGGCCAGATAGGATTATGGAACTCTGTATATGTATAGATATATTGCGGCGATGATAATATGACAGCGAGAGCTATGACAGCAAGGGAGCAGAGTACTGGGCGCCACTGTGATGTCTTCTTGTTACCATTATTGCTATGATTTTTTCTGATGACAACCTTATCTTTTCTATTTTTATTCTTCTCATTGTAATAATGGATATATGCTATGAGAGGGACTATGAAAAATCCATTTATGTTAGTTAGGAGGACAAGGGCGAGAGCTACTCCAGACAAGAGTTTTTTATCTTTGAGGCTTAGATATACCGTAAATAAGACCAAAAAAGTAAGCAATGTTTCGACGTACGCCTGGGTGCCAAGCTCCAGAACTATCGGAAGGCAACCGAATAATACAGCTGATAGAAATGCAGCCCTATTACTGTATATTCTCTTGATTATTAGGTAGAGAAGCCATATCGAGAGTATAGAAAATATCACGTTAGGCAATTGAAGGATAAAATTTGAAGCAGGCAAATAAAGAAATCTTCCAAAATCATAGAACATTCCGCTTACAACGTGGAATAATGGAGGTCTTGAGAAGGCATCTCTCTCAAGATTCACAAAAGTAGGGATTGTATATGTCTCGCCTATATATTTAGATACAGAGAGGTGCCAGCATGCGTCGCCCGATGGATACGTGCCCATTAGGATGCATACTTTAAAGATTAGCATCGCTAGCATGAAGAAAATAATATATTTAGTATACTTTTTGTCTGTATCCATAATAAGCTAGATGACGAGATTTCTAAGACTTGTTATAATCATCAAAATATACTTTGCTGTACTCGGCAAGGCATACCTTCCAGTCTCTCATGTAATTTATCTTTCTGGCATTCAATTTCAGGTTGACAAGTTTCTCAGAGTATGGTCTTGGCGCATAGAATGTCTCCTTGAAATAATCAGACGGGACTATCTTGATAGTTATCTCATTCTCGAGGTCCAGCAATCTTACGAATTCTTTTGCCACGTCATACCTGCTGCAGCTTCCGCCGCATACCTGATTATATAATCCATAATAGCCTGTATCTATGACCTTAAGCATCGATCTTGCGAAATCAAATGTATATGTAGGCGTCCCTAGCTTATCATCGACGACGTGAAGGAGCTTCTGACCCTTCTTTATCTGGTCGTATATCTTCTTTATGAACTTCTTGTCTTTCTTTATGCCGCCACCCATCATCCAGCCTGCCCTGAAGATGTAGTATTTTGAGACGTGATTTCCTACAAAGAGTTCGCCATAGTATTTTGATTTTGCATAGTAGCTCAAAGGGTTCGGGGCGTCGAAATCAGTGAATTCCTCTTTCTCACCGTCAAATATTCCTGCGGTGCTTATGTATATCATAGTACAGCCGTGCTTTTCGCATAGCAATGCTACATTCTCTGCTCCGAGAGCGTTCGTCAACCAGCAATTCTCCTGGTTGTTCTCGCAATATTCTAGGTCAGTGAGCGCTGCGAGGTGCAACACTATATCTGGCTTGAATTCCAAGAACACTCGTTCACATTCATGGATATCACGGACATCAAGATGGCTCAGCCAAGCTTCGTTCAAGTCAATGTCTGTTGCAAGTATGTTCTGGTATACCTTCTTGAATTCTGAATATACTGCATCGCCAAGCATGCCTCCGCAACCAGTTATAAGAACCTTTTTCTCGTTCATCATATCCCCCTAATTATATCGACTGCGAACAGTTTACTGAAAATACGGGTAGTTTATCGACCATATAAAATATATTGGTTATAGACACTAAGACTATTAATAAAGTTTATGCTTTAAATAAGCAATAAGGCTCTTCAGAAAAACGATTAAATTTATAAAAATGCCGCGACTTGTAATCAAAAAGATATGCCATCACAGGTAAAGAAAGATACATGAAAAAGAAACAAAAATTTGTCGATATAAAAGGGAATTACTTTGATTTATACAAATCTAAGAGTCCCATCATGCAGAAGATAGTCAATAATTGGTTCCATAATACATACCTCGGGGTAAAAAAGACAGGATGCAAACAGATTCTCGATGCAGGATGCGGCGAAGGACACGTCACAAACTATCTATACAAAAAACATCTGAAGATTCAGGGAATGGATTTTGACAGGAAAGTGTTCGAATATCCAAAGATAAAATTCACAGAAGGGAGCATGTACAAAATCCCGTTCAAAGATAACTCGTTTGACGTCGTGACATCGACATTCGTTCTCGAGCATCTAGAGCGTCCAGAGAAGGCAGTCATGGAATGCAGACGCGTCGCAAAGAAATACTGCGTATTCGCAGTCCCGAACGAACCTATATGGCGAGTCGCTAACATCGCGAGATTGACATATCTCAAAGATTTTGGAAATACGCCAGGGCACATAAACCACTTCGGCAAGAGGCAATTCAAAAAGATGCTCAAAAAACATTTCAGGGAAGTTACCGTCAAGAGAGGGATATTGACCCTCTATGCAGTCTGTAAAAAATAATCCTAAAAAAATGAAGAAATTTCCATCAATATCATTTTTCTGTCCTGCGTACAATGATGAGAAAAATATAGAGAAAGTCGTCAAGAGAGCTGACGCGTTGCTCAAAAGATACGCAGAAGTATACGAGATACTAGTCGTCAACGACGGAAGTCCAGACAAGACGGCAAACGTCCTAAAGAAGCTCAAGAAAAAATATTCTCGGCTCAGGATAATCACGCATAAAAAAAATCAAGGATATGGAGCCGCATTAAGGGATGGATTTGAGAATAGCAGATATGAATTAGTCATGTACACTGACGGGGATTTCCAATACAACCCGCTGCAGTTTTCTAGGCTTCTAAAATTCATCGACAATTATGATCTGGTCATAGGATACAAGATACATAGGAACGATTCTACATATAGATATATACAGTCGAAGATATTCAACATCTTCATAAGCGTGATGTTCGGACTGGGATTCAAAGACATAAACTGTTCCATGAAGATAATACGCAAGAAGATATTGGATAATATAAAGATAGAGACAGACACAGCTTTCATTGACGTTGAGATAGTCTTCAAGGCGAAAAGGCTTGGGGCAAAGATAAAAGAGGTCGGTGTAGACCATATGCCAAGGCTTCATGGAGAGGCAGGCGGCGTAAAATTCAGGGTCATCTGGCCAACGATAAGGGATATGACAAAATTCTTCTTCAGAAGGATAACAGGATCCAATGGGCAACGCTAAAAAAACCAAGGCAACAAGGAAGAAGACTATTTTAGGTATAAACATCCTCTGGCCGGCAGCGATAATATTTTTCATAGCAGCATGTTTTGCAATGTGGAATCTCGCCCACGTATCCATGTCGAGCTACCCTGCAAACGACCTATGCGAGCATATAGCGCTCATAAAATTTGCAAGAGAGTATGGATTCTTCGGCAGCGTACCATACTGGAACAACGGGGATTTCTATGTCGGAAAGATAAACGGCATAACATATTATTCTATAGGAGTCCTTATCAGTTATTTATTCAGCGATTATAGAGTAGCCTTCATATTAAGTTATGCGCTCATGTTCATACTCGGACTCATTGCGTCATTCATATACGGAAAGGTCAAAAAATACAGTCTAAAAAAGAGCCTGCTCTTCTATATACTGTTCTTCTGTTCTCCACTCGCTATAGCTTACTTCATCGGCCTTGGAAGCCCGGGAAGTTTCATCGGATGGATAATGATACTTCTAATGATTGCGATATTCGAGCATTATAAAGATAGGCCTATAGATTGGGGGTTTGCAACAATCATACCAGTATATGCTCTTGCAATAATGAGTCACATATATATCTTCATACTATCCTCGATAATACTCTTATGGTTCTTCATATGCCGGACTAAAAGAATAAAGGAGATATTTTCGAAAGACAATCTCATAATAATATTCTGCGGGATGGCAAGCCTTGTCATAACATCATTCTGGTGGATATACTTCTTTTCATTATATAACAGAATAATTGCCGGAAACAGTATCCCATATCCATATCAAGATCTTAAATATATATTCGCACTCGAGCCGTACGGCGCAATGTTCACGTTCATCATCCCTATAATGTTCCTTTTGCTCATATGGTATCAAAGAGAGAAGGTCAAACAGAATTATCTATATTATATAGTGCCGCTGGTAATAAGCGTATTAATGATAACAAGGACATTGTCTTTCGTTCCGGTCCTGAACAGAATTGGCCCTGAGAATATGTGTCTGTTAATCTATCTATATACTCTCATATTATTATTTGATGCAAATATAACAATGCCAAAAAATTTGGCAAGGTTCACGAAATTTGTGGCGATAGCAATCATAATTTCAACTATGCTAGTTGGAGCGATGTTTGCATACACGTATTATTATTCCAATTCCCTGAAATTGACGCCTCTTGA
>Ga0265322_10000254_pt1 | contig 23258 bp, 23 predicted proteins | sample 41222metaG_FD_193584 | JGI IMG/M metagenome (GOLD analysis project Ga0265322, IMG submission 193584) | Rhizosphere microbial communities from Carex aquatilis grown in University of Washington, Seatle, WA, United States - 4-12-22 metaG | ecosystem: Host-associated > Plants > Roots > Rhizosphere...
ATAAAGGTTGCGTACTCAATAATAGAACAACTATTGCTACTGGTATCCCAAGTTTTACAGCTGCAAATTGTCCCACACCAATCGGAAGGCTGACTAGACCGAATAGGAGCCATACGCGCCATAGCTTCCAATTGATATTATACTTCTTTTTTAAGAATACGAACGGCGCCAAGATTACTAGGGTAAAAATAAATGGAAGAAAGGAGATTTCGACTATTGACATTCCAAAATTAGCAAATATCTGCCCACCGAACGTTATCGCTCCAGAAAGAATCGCTCCAATGATTACGAACCAATATTCTTTATCCATAAAATTACCTTATATTATGCGTTTATCAATTTTTTCATGCACAAGTCATCCATCCATAAAGTATATAAAAGATATTACGCTCTTTTTCTTATGAAATTCGACCTTCAATCTCCTTTTAAGCCCGCTGGCGGCCAGCCCCTCGCAATTAAGCAATTAGTTGACGGATTCTATAAATTTCCTAGACAGACACTCCTAGGTATAACTGGTTCTGGTAAGACTTTTGTTATGGCGGAGGTTATTTCTAAGGTTCAGAAGCCCACTTTAGTTATTGCGCATAATAAGATTCTTGCGGCGCAGCTCTATACTGAATTAAAAGAATTATTTCCTAAAAATAGGGTTGAGTATTTTATCTCGTATTATGATTATTATCAGCCTGAATCTTATATGCCTACAAGTGATGTGTATATTGAGAAGGAGGCTACTGTGAATGCGCAGATTGAAAAGATGCGATTGCACGCTGTCTCTTCTTTGATGTCTCGTAATGATGTAATTATTGTTGCGTCTATTTCATGTATCTATGGTTTGGGCGATCCTGAAGATTTTAAGAAGATGAGCATTAGTTTGGAAGTTGGTTCGTCTTTAACTCGTACTAATGTTATTACTAAGCTTGTTGAGATGCAGTATGAACGGAATGATAATTCTATTGAGCCTGGGAAATTTAGGGTACGCGGGGCTGTGATTGATGTGATTCCGGGATATGAGGATAATATTATTAGGATTGAGCTTGATTCTGATAGGATTTCTAAGATTTCTGAATTGAACCATGTTACTAATGATGTGATAACTACGTTTGACAAATTGACATTATTTCCGGCTAAACAGTATGTTGTTCCTGAAGAGAAACAGAAACGGGCGATTTCTGAGATTAAAGCTGAACTTGAGGAGTATCTGCCTAATCTTGGTATGCTTGAGGCTGAACGATTGCGTAAAAGGGTCAAGTATGATATTGAGATGATTGAGGAGATGGGATACTGCAACGGGATTGAAAATTATTCAAGACACTTTGATGGACGTCCTAAAGGTACTGCTCCGCATGTATTGCTCGATTATTTTCCTAAAGATTTCCTTCTTATTATTGATGAATCACACCAATCAATCCCGCAGGCGAATGCGATGTACAAAGGAGATTATTCGCGTAAAAAGAACCTAGTTGATTTTGGATTCCGATTGCCTTGCGCGTTTGATAATAGACCTTTGAAATTCAATGAGTTTGAAAAATATTTTAATCACACAATATTTGTCTCAGCAACACCTGCAGAGTACGAAACAAAGAGTTCTGGACAAGTTGTTGAACTGATTGTGCGACCGACTGGATTAGTTGATCCTCAAGTTGAGATGCGCCCTGTAAAGGATCAAATCAAGGATATGATTTCTGAAATAAAGAAAAATACTGCGCGAACGCTGATAACTACCTTAACTAAACGTATGGCTGAAGATTTGACTGACTATCTATCAAAAGAAGGGATACGCGTACGTTATATGCATTCAGAAATTGAAAGCCTAGAAAGAATTGAACTTGTTCGAGAGTTACGTGCTGGAGAGTATGACGTACTTGTAGGGATAAACTTACTCAGAGAGGGATTAGATATACCTGAGGTTAGTTTGATATGTATCTTGGATGCTGACAAGGAAGGATTCTTACGAGATGAAAGATCTCTTATACAGACTATTGGACGGGCGGCACGAAATGTAGATGGGCGAGTAATACTTTATGCTGATCGCGAAACTAAGTCGATTAAGAATGCGATGAAGATTACTTCTGACAGACGTGAGACGCAGATTGAATTTAATAAGAAAAATGGAATAATTCCTACTACGATTGTTAAGAAAATCGCTGAGAAGAAGATGGACTTGAGAGGTGTAAAGCACATGGCTGCGGCTGATGTCTCTCGAAAGTTGATTGAACTCGACGCTACGATGAGAGTAGCGGCTGAGAACCTAGACTTTGAGAAAGCAATCGAACTTCGAGACACAATCGAAGCCTTGAAGCATCAGCAAACCTCTGCGACGGAACAGAAAGAGTATTCAAGACGTGCTAATCCATAAATGTTCGAAATATTTTCTATAATTATTTGCAAGAATTTTATGTTTTACTACAAATGCCAAAGGTTTTTCGAGCCATAATACATTGGCAACATAATCTCCATAAATATATATTACATTTAATCCGCTGAGATTCTTTGGTAATATCTTATATTCATAATATTTTGATTTGGTAATTGGTTTAAATTTAGATTCATGGATAAGAAGTAACTTCCATTTGCATTTCAGCTGTTCTCTTTTTTTATTATACTGCGGCCAGAAATATGGCAATCTGTTTTCAACATCACCAGTTGCCCCAATAAATAATATTTCTTTGTATTCTAGACACTCTTTAAGGATAGTTTTTATCCCTTCTGTTCCGCGATAGATTTCCGCTTCTATCTCCGGGTCGGAAATATCAAATTGTCTATTCAACTCAGGCAGGATTTGTTGTATTTCATTTTCCTGCTCTGTTAATCTGGAACGTTTTTCATCTATATACTTTAAAAGATTATCAGGATTTTTTGCCTGAAAATATTTAACCTTATTTTCAACAACATAAGTTACAAGTCCTTTATCAATAAGTTTGTTTAGAGAATCATAAACATTTTTCCTAAAAACCCCGGTCTTTTCTACTAATTTTCCAGCGGGGGAGACTCTTAAATTTAGCAAAGCTAGGTAAATTTTTATTTCGGTATTAGTAAGTCCTATATCTTTTAGTAGAAAGGTATTCATATTATAAATAATGAACACCTATTAATAAATGTTGTGGTAGCACATCGATACTACAAATAATTAAATATTATAACTACATTTCAGTAGTTATGAAAGAAAAGTCACTTGTCGTCTTAGAAATGGAAATAAAAAATCATCCAATACTAAATCATCCATTCTACGAGTTATTTAAGGCGGGTAAGATAAATAACGAACAACTAAAAATCTTTACAGAACAACAATACCACTTTTCTGTAAGTTTTCCTAGATGTATTGCTGCAGTATATTCTGCTATCCCAAATTATGCAATCTCTAGGAAGCTTATAGATCACTTCTTAATAGTTGAAGGATGGGGAAGCAATATAAGTGAAGCACATTCTAACTTATTTAGGAAGTGGATGGAGTATATGTCTCTAAGTGAAGAAAATTGCATAGAAGGGTTGCTTCCAGAGACTATTATATTCAATAAAAATCGGATAAGGCTATGTAAAGATAATAATTATTTTGTAGGTTTAGGAGCTCTGGCGTTTGGTCATGAGCTATTGAATCAAGGTATCTTTAGTATATATTATGAAGGTTTACAAAGGAAAAATATTCCGAAAGAGGCACTATCGTATTTTTCTGCGCACACACGTGATGAAATAGAAGACTATAATGTCCTAAAGGATATGATTTTACAAACTGCAAAAGAAAAAGAAGATTTTTCTAATGTTCGTTTCGGAGCAACAAAAATTATTATTAATAGGGAAAGATTTTTGGATAGTTTAATGAGAAGAATGTGAAATTTTAAGGAGAAATAAATGACTAAACCAATTATTCTAAAAGGCTCGGCTATATATTTGGAATTAAATGGAGGCCTCAGAGATTTGGATTATATTATGCTAAATCTGCCTTTTTCATGCAATTATGATTGTGTAAAATGTTGCAATGCCGAAAGAACCTCCTATAACATCGAATAAAAATTATCCTTCAATGAAATATCCGCGATAATAGATGAGTCAAAAAATTTAGGCGTTAGAGTGCTTGTTATGGCGGGAGAGGGCGAGCCAATAATCAGTAAAGATTTTAGAGAGATTATTAATAAGGCAAATAATTCGGGTTTGATTCCATACATATTTACAAATGGGAGTCAATTAGATAAAGACACTGTACATTTTCTAAAAGACGGTAATGCTACTATAATAGTAAATATGGATTCTCTAGTTGAAGAGAGGTATGAAGCACTTACAAAAGGGAATTTTAGTAATATCATGAGAAATATAGCCTATCTGAGAGAATCATTCAGAGATAATATAGATCATACAGAAAAGTATGATATAAGCAGAATCGCTATAAATACTGTTGTTTCTCCGCATAACGTCTTTGAAATGTTTCCAGAGGGCGATGAGCCTATGAGAAAATTTTGCGGTAGCGACTTTGCATTAGTATATAACCTGCCTATATTTATAGGAAATGCAACACAATCCGATTTTCAAATTAGAGAAGGAATTTTAAAAAAAATACAAACGCGAACTTCAAAAAACATTCCTTTAGGAACAACCTCAGATGGTTTGTGGTGCGCATATATGACAAATGGCATAAGTATTGGAAAATCAGGAGAAATACTCACATGCGCATATTCTTTGGAGAGCGCAGGATCTATTGAAAACATAAGAGCAAGAGGATTAGCATATTATATAGGGAAAGCAAAGAAGGATACAACAAATTTTTACAAGACAGAAGGATATTCTAGATGTATACTGCGTCATCCCAAATATACTCAATTTATAGAACAACTAAAAAAATAGGGTCGTATCTTTGTATCTACTCACTCCCCCCACAAGTTAACCATGCATAAGGTTTATAAATAATATTTATATCCATGAATGATGCAGGATTCTATCATCATACGAGGGGCAAGGGAGCATAACTTGAAGAATATCAGTGTGGATATTCCGAGGAATAAATTAGTTGTTATCACAGGACTCTCAGGAAGTGGAAAATCGACATTAGCGTTCGATACTATTTATGCCGAAGGCCAAAGAAGATATGTTGAATCTCTAAGCGCATACGCACGCCAATTCTTGGGGATTATGAAAAAGCCCGATGTGGATTCAATTGACGGTCTTTCTCCAGCAATTTCTATAGAGCAAAAAACAACGTCTAAGAACCCTCGAAGTACAGTCGGCACGGTAACAGAAATATACGACTACCTCCGTTTACTCTTCGCAAGGATTGGAATAATGTACTGTCCTAAATGTAATTCTCCAATTAAGCCTCAAAGTGCTGAAAATATTGTGAATCTTGTAATGAGCGATAAGAAGAAGATAATGATACTTGCCCCAATCATAAGGGGACAGAAAGGGACGCATGAGAATGTATTTGATGATTTAAAGAAAGAGGGATTCACAAAAGTAAGGGTCGATTCAAAAGTATACAATCTAGAAACAGTTAAGGATGAAGTAAAACTTGTAAGATATGAAAAGCATTGGATTGAAGCCGTAATAGATACTGTAACGACAAATGATGATGAACGATTAAGAATATCAGAAGGGATAGAGCAAGCATTACACCAAACTAAGGGAAGAATCATAATTCTAGATACAGAAGCAAAACAATCATCAAAGAAGGAAAAAGAATTAGAGCGTGGCATAGGAGAAACAATTTACACGACGCATGGCGCCTGTCCGAACCATCCAGAAATCGTATTCGAGCCATTAGAACCTAGAATGTTCTCATTCAACTCACCATTCGGTGCATGCCCATCATGCCACGGACTAGGCGAAATAATGCAGATATCAGAAGACTTAGTCATACCAGATAAAACTAAAAGTATAATGGACGGAGCCCTAGCTGTTTACGGCAGGATCGATATGTCATGGCGTATTCAACAAATTGCAGCGGTAGGAAAGAAGCATGGATTTGATGTATTCATCCCATTAAATAAGTTTACAAAAAAACAGATTGATATCCTAATGAATGGAAGCGATGACAAGATGAACGCTACATGATCAAACGGTGCTGAAATGAACTTCAAGAGAGGATGGGAAGGAATCATCCCACAAACAATGAGATTATACAGGCAGACCGAATCTGAATGGCGTAAGGAAGACATGGAAAAATTCATGATAACAAAACCATGCAAGATATGCAACGGAAAAAAGTTGAAAGATGTCGTGCTTGCGGTTAAGATTGCAAAAAAATCTATCATAGACGTTACAGATTTTTCAATCGATGAAGCGATTGAATTCTTCAAAGACCTCGATAAATCATTAAATGATAAAGAGCGATACATCGCAAAACAGGTCATGAAAGAAGTAAATGAACGATTAGGATTCATGAAGAACGTCGGATTAAATTATCTATCATTATCGCGTGCAGCAAGAACGCTATCAGGCGGAGAGGCGCAGCGTATACGTCTAGCGACGCAGATAGGTTCGAACCTCATGGGAGTCTTATACATTTTGGACGAGCCATCAATCGGTCTCCATCAGAGAGATAATGAAAAATTAATCAACACATTACGACGTTTGAGGGATATTGGTAATACGTTAATCGTTGTCGAGCATGATGAAGACACAATCAGAAAAGCAGATTATGTAATCGATATGGGCCCCGGCGCTGGCATTCATGGCGGGCACATCACGGCAAAAGGAACAGTTGCCGAGATTTCTAAAAATCCAAAGAGCATCACAGGAGATTATCTTTCTGGAAAGAAGAGTATTGAAACTCCAAAATCTAGACGAAAACCTAAAGATGTAATAAAAATCGTAGGCGCATCAGAAAATAATCTAAAGAACGTTAGTGTAAACTTGCCGACTGAGGTTCTATGTGGAATCACAGGCGTATCAGGCTCTGGCAAATCTACGTTAATGAACCAAACAATAATGCCTTTCATGAGAAAATATTTTGGTGAACAGGTAGATAGGATTGGAAAATACAAATCGATAACGGTTCCAGACAGCGTCTCAAACGTTATAATCATAGACCAAGACCCAATCGGAAGAACTCCACGTTCAAATCCTGCAACGTACACTAAAATCTTTGATGAAGTGCGCTCGATTTTTGCCGAGACAAAGGATGCAAAAGCGCGAGGATATAAGGATGGAAGATTTTCGTTCAACGTCAAGGGCGGACGATGTGAAGGATGTCAGGGCGATGGGGTAATCAAAATTGAAATGAATTTTCTGCCTGATGTTTATGTTGAATGTTCAGAGTGTAAAGGAAAGCGGTACAATAAGGAAACATTGGAAATCTTATACAAAGGAAAAAATATCGCTGAAGTTTTAGATATGACTGTTGAAGAGGCGGTTCCATATTTTGAAAATTTCTCTTCAATAAAGCGAAAGATAGACACGTTAATGGAGGTAGGCTTAGGATATATCAAGCTCGGTCAGGCATCGACAACACTTTCAGGCGGAGAATCACAGAGGATAAAGATAACAAGAGAACTCGCAAAACAGAAAAGAGGAAATACTGTATATATGCTTGATGAGCCGACAACCGGGTTACATTTCGAGGATGTGAGAAAATTAATCTCAGTTCTGAATAGACTCGTAGACAAGGGAAATACAGTATATGTTATCGAGCACAATCTCGATGTTGTAAAATCATGCGATTACATAATTGATTTAGGTCCTGAGGGCGGCAATCACGGCGGAGAGATAATTGCAGAAGGAACGCCAGAACAGGTCGCAAAGAATGTGAAATCTTACACAGGGCAATTCTTGAAGAAGATGATTTGAATGAAATGCATCCTATGCAACAATGAGATAAAGAATTACAACGAGAAGTTTCATCATTTAAAGATTAATGATGAAAAATCTGTCGATATATGTTCTCTATGTATGGATAATATCGTGAAATGGCAGAGTACAATACTTGCGGATTTATTTCCGACAAAAGCAATGAAGAAGATGAATAGAAATAATCATTAAATATCTCAATTCTTCTTAAATCTTTTCGAAATTACACCACCTATATAATATGCTGACCCGAAAACTACGATTCCTGGCAGCAAGAATATGCCAAGCGATGGCACGAGAAGACCTGTTCCGATGGCGCCTATTGTTCCAGCACCTATGGATTCAAGCAATCTCACAGCTTCAGGCACAGAATTCTCGACATTTCTCTGCAATGCATCTATCTGCATGATCATCTTTCCTTCCTTTAATATCTTTATCTTTCTGTCCTCTTCAGATACTAATACCACGATATTGTTTCCTGTGGCCGCTGATATCCCCGCGCTGTGCCTCGTCCCGAAGTTTTTTATCGTCTCTTTAGAATGTAATTTCACGCCATAAGCTTTCATAAATCCTTCACTATCTATTATCACTGCGCCGTCCATTAGTGCGAGTGATTCAAGAAGTTTAGGATTCTCAAGGACATTGAATGATGGAACATCCTGATTCACAAGCGGGAAATACTTTACATTACCGATGACGAACAGCGCTCCTTCACCACGTTTTGCAATCTTCAGCCCGACATTTATCAGTAATTCTTCGAGTTGACTTAATTTTCCTCTAGGTTTTTTTTGTGTCATAGTATAAAAGCGTATACCTTCTAATTATAAAATTTATGGATTTGTGATATATACATCGCATATCGCACCTGTATATAGCGTGCCTAAACAGGCCTTTATGACAATATACAACAACGATTTTTTCCATAACCCATTTAAACCAATTCTTTCTACATGAATCATGCTCGTAATCAATGATGGAAAGCTAGACTATTCGAAGATCCCAAAATCTCCAGGATGCTATATCTATAAGGACGAAAAAGACGAAATAATCTACATCGGAAAGGCAAAAAACCTTGTAAATAGAATCCGCTCATACTTCTCAGGGAACGACCAATCGGTAAAGACAAAGCATCTAGTCTCAAGAATCAAGTCAGTAGAGTGGATTGTCGTCGATAATGAAGTCGAAGCGCTTCTATTAGAAAACAACCTAATCAAAAAGCACAAACCAAAATACAATATCGATTTGAAAGACAACAAGAGATACGCATACATTAAGATAACTAATGAAAAATTCCCAAGAATCTTATCAACAAGGCTCGTCACAAAAGATGGAACATATTTTGGACCATACACAGACGGATACCAAAGGGTCCAGCTCATCAGAACAGCAGTTTCAATATTCAAAATAAGAACATGTCAAGTGCTTCCTAAGCATGCATGCTTAAATTTTCATATAGGGATATGTACTGCTCCATGCATAAAAAATGTTGATGAGAAACAATATGCCGAACAAGTCGCTCAGGCAAAAGAATTCCTGAAAGGAAACATCGACACAACGGTAAAACTTCTCAAGGAAGAAATGAATACATTCTCAAAGGAATTAAAATTCGAAAAGGCTCTAGAGAGAAAGAGACAACTTGAAGCTATAAGCACCATCTATGACAAGCAGAAAGTTGAATTAATCAAGGGATACGACCAGGATATAATCGCGATGTTAAAATATAATGAATTTGCTATTTTCGAGATATTCACGGTCAGTAAAGGGGTCATCTCAGGAAAGCAGGAATACCAGATTGAGTATTCAGAGGATGTGTTTGAAGAATTCTTGCGAAGATATTACTCATCAAAAAGAGTTCCGTATGAAATCATACTCAATCAAAAGATAGAGGATAAGGGAGTGATGGAAGAATACCTTTCAAAACTAAGGAACGGTGCAGTAATCATCACGATTCCAGAAAAGGGCGACAAGAAAGAATTGATAGATTTAGCATTGAGAAATGCATCAATAAATCTTGAGGAGAATAAGACACTTGTAGAGTTGCAGAATGTCTTGAACATTCCTGAATATCCAAAGATAATAGAATGTTTCGATGTATCAAACCTTGGTTCTGAACATATAGTTGCTGGAATGACAAGATTTATCGACGGAAGAAAAGACAAGTCAGGGTATAGAAAATTCCTGATACGCTCAACCCTTGGAAAGCAGAACGATTTCGCGTCAATTGGTGAAGCTGTATATCGAAGATACAAAAGACTCAAGAATGAACGCTCAGAGTATCCTGATTTGATAATCATCGATGGAGGTCTTGGACAACTTGGAATGGCTGTTCGCTCATTAAAAGCTCTAGGACTCAAAATTCCAATCATCTCGCTTGCAAAAGAGAATGAGGAAATCTACACGCCAAACGAAAAGGTATCATTGAAATTAGACAAGAACACCAAAATGATGCTTTTGCTAAGAGAAATCAGGGACAGTGTCCACGATTTTGTTCTAGGTTACAACAGGAAGAGAAGAGAGATGAAATTAAGGGGAGAATTTGAAAATCTCGAAAAATGATTAAATATAATTTTGTTATTATTAATAAGTAGTTAATATATCCCCAAAATCATATACTTTATAAATAGGAGGTTATTCCATATACTAGTAAAGAATTTTGGTAGAGCTAGCTCATTTCTAATTAATGACGCTTGCTCACAATCAAGAGCATCGTCGAAATTTAAACATTCGATATGTATCATACTGATTGGATATAAGAATTCTTACGGAGAAAAAAAATGAAATTTGAAGAAATGAAATTGAAGCCCGAAATATTTAGGGCTTTAACAGAATTAGGATTTACAGAAGCAACTGAAATCCAGGAAAAAACCATTCCAGCAATAGAGAATGGAAAAGATATTGTAGGACAATCGCAGACCGGCTCAGGAAAGACGGCAGCGTTTGGAATCCCAATACTCTCACATGTCGTGAACGGTCAAGGCCTTCAAGCTATAATACTCACACCAACGCGAGAATTATGTGTTCAGGTGAATGATGCAATAAGAAGTTTCGCAAAATATACTGGGACAAGGACTGTATGCGTGTATGGTGGCGTAGGAATAGATCCACAAATCCAAGGCTTAAGAAAAGCAGAGATTGTAGTAGGAACACCAGGAAGGATCCAGGACCATATGGAAAGAAGAACAATAGACTTGTCAAAGATAAGGTTTTTCGTACTCGATGAAGCAGACAAGATGCTTGAGATGGGATTTGTAGACGATGTAAAGAACATATTAAGATACATCCCAAAGAACAAGCAATCGCTGTTATTTTCGGCAACAATGCCAACACCAATCAAGAACATCATAAGAGAACACTTCAAGAACCCTATAATAATACAAGGACAGGTAAAGGTCGATAGATCATTATTGAAACAAGTATATTATAACATAAAACCAGAGCAGAAATTCTCACTACTTTTACAATTGCTGAAGACAAACAAAGGAATATCCTTAGTTTTCTGCGCAACAAGACATGAAGTAGATGCAGTCGAAAGAAACCTTTCGATGAACGGAATAAAAGCAAAGGCAATCCATGGCGGCATGGGACAAGGTTCAAGACTAAACGTCGTTGAAGACCTCAAGAGGGAAAGCATAAACGTACTTGTAGCGACAGATGTTGCAGCACGAGGCCTTGACATACGAAATATAACGCACGTATACAATTATGACCTGCCAAGATCATCAGAAGATTACACACACAGGATCGGAAGGACGGCACGAGCAGGAGAAAGCGGAGACGCTGTCACACTACTTACACATCCAGACTATGGAAATTTCCAGAACATACTCTCAGACAGGACGATAAGAGTAGAAAAGGCAGAGCTTCCAGAGTTTCCAAATATCAGATTCGAAAGAGCGTCAAGACAAAGTCACCAGGGCCGTAATTTTACGAACCACAGCGGCGGAAGGCCACATTCAAGTTCAGGCGGCGGCTTCAGAGGAAGAAGCAGCGGCGGTGGCGGCGGAAGAGCACGTTCAGGCGGCTTTGGCAGCGGAAGAAGATAAAACGTAAGGTGTATATAATAAAAAGTTAGCCCGATAAAATGAGCAAAATATTAGCGGTCTTATTTATTATTTCTTTTGTTTTTGTTAGCGGGTGTGCTGTTCAGCCACCAGCTCCTAAACCACAACTAATCAATTCATTTAAAGTCAACTACTACGGTCATTATGTTTCCAGCTCTGGAGACAGAATATTGAGCGTAATATATACTGTGAAGGATGGACAAATAGTCGACTGTAACGGAACATACAGTTATCCTGCCTCACAAGAAAGGTTTGGGCAGACAGATAGTGAACCGTGCAATATTACAAAATTAGTATCCAAAGGGTACAATGCTCCAGTAGAGCTGATTACGTCAATACTGTCAAACGATTCTAGAAACGGTTCATACAAGTATGGTCCAGAAGACTATTATTGGAGCATAACTGATGTTAAATAAACAACCAAGGTCAAACCTAAATAAACCTTTATAAATCCTGATTTGTTCTCTTATTCTATGGTCTTAGACAAGTTAGGAGAGAGTTTAAAGAGTACTCTTGATAAGATTAAGAATGCATTATTCGTAGATGAAAAACTCGTAAATGAATTAGTCAGAGACATCCAGAAATCTCTTCTTCAAGCGGACGTCAACGTGAAACTCGTCTTCGAATTGACGAAAAAGATAAAAGAGCGTGCGCTTCATGATGATGTCCCAAAGAACCTTTCTAAGAAAGATTACTTAGTCAAGGTAGTATATGAAGAGCTTGTAAGATTTTTGGGCGGCGAGGGCGCAAAGATAAACATAAACAAGAAGCCATACTATATCATGCTCGTAGGATTATTCGGTTCAGGAAAGACGACAACATCAGGAAAATTAGCAAAGTATTACCAGAAGCGCGGGTATAAGGTCGGACTTATCTCAACAGATACATGGAGACCTGCAGCGTACGAGCAGTTGCAGCAGCTATCACAGAAAGTTGGCGTAGATTTCTTTGGAATAAAGGGAGAGAAGGATCCAGTAAAGATATTCAAGACATACATGAAAGAGCTTGACAATTATGACGTTGTAATAGTCGACACTGCAGGAAGGGACGCGCTTAATGATGAACTTATCGAGGAATTGAATAAGATAAGAAGCCTTGTCAAGGCTGATGAAAACTTGCTTGTCATAAGCGCAGACATTGGCCAAGCAGCTGAGAGACAGGCGAAAACTTTCCACGAGACATGCAACATCACAGGAGTCATAATCACAAAGCTCGACGGCACTGCAAAAGGTGGAGGCGCGCTCACAGCATGCTCCGTCACAGGAGCGCCTGTAAAATTCATAGGCCTCGGAGAGAAGATAGATGCTCTTGAAGAGTTCAAACCCGAGGGCTTCGTTGGAAGATTACTCGGAATGGGAGACATAGAAGCACTTCTCGAAAAAGTAAATGAGGCAATCACAGAAGAAGACGCAAAAGACTTAGGAAAGAAGTTTCTCAAGGGCGAATTCAATCTATTAGATTTATATGAACAGATGCAGGCGATGAAGAAAATGGGACCGCTCACGAAAGTGATGGAACTCATGCCTGGCATGTCAGGCCTGAAGATTCCAAAAGATATGCTTGAGAACCAAGAGATAAAACTCGACCATTGGAAGCATGCCATGCAATCGATGACCAAGGAAGAACTTGAAGACGCAGAGATAATCGACGCTTCACGCGCTGAAAGAATCTCCAAAGGCTCAGGACTAACATCAGGAGAGGTCCGCGAACTTGTAAAACAATACAAGCAGACAAAAAAACTCATGAAGATGATGAAGGGCAACGAAAAGGGCATGGAAAAAGTCATGAAACAGATGCAGTCAGGGAATGTTAAGTTCTAAGAGATGAAAAAGTTGGCTGGAAACAAAGATTTTTGGGATAGGATAAGATATAAGGGAAATCTTAAAGATATATCTGATATTATATGCGATAGATATGACCTTGGCAAATCTATATCTAGCAAATTAGTGCTAATAGGCTATGAAGATTTCAATTATATACTAGAAACCACGAGTGGGAAATATTTTGTGAAGATATTTGCTAAATCTAGGAACTTGACAGAATGCAAGAACATCATCAATATAATGACTGTCGTTATGAACTCAGGGATAAACACACCCAAACTTCTGAAATCATGTAACAAATATATGTACATTAACAAAAAGGACAACTTAAGGCTTTGCGTCATGCAATATATAGAAGGGAAGAATCTTTTCTACGAAAATCGAGCACCAAACATCATACAGATAAAAGAGATTGCAAAAGATGCTGCAAGAATAAACTCTTTGAGGATAAAACACGACAGCGTTTATGACAGATGGGCAATAGTAAATTTCAAAAAAGAGTTCAAGAAAAGATCCAAATACCTCGACAATAAAGATTTAGATATGTTAAGACCACTAATAAAAGAATTTGATGATCTACATATAGAAAAACTGCCTCACGCTTTCGTCCATGGCGATCTTCTCACAACGAATATTATAGAGGATAAAGATAAAAAGCTTTGGATAGTGGATTTCTCCGTCTCAAACAAGTATCCTAGAGTGGTTGAGATGGCAGTATTAGCATGTAATTTTCTTTTCGACAAGAAAAATAGCGAGAAAAACCTTTCTGTTGCGTTATTAGAATATCAGAAGATCGTTCCATTGACAACAAGGGAGCTCGAAGTGCTTCCGACGTTCATCAAACTCGCTCATGCGATGCATGTATTGCTCGCAAATTATTATGCGGTGGTCGAAAACAATCATACTAAGGAAAACAATTATTTCTTGAATCTGGGAAGGGCAGGGTTGAGGACTTGACTGTAAAAAGATCATAGTATCAGTTCATATTGTATCTCATCTATGCCACGACCTCTGGCGTTTTTTTTTATCTTAATCTCTGTGAAGCCTAATTTATCAAAAAGGCTTCTCGATGCAATATTCGTTGACCATGTTTCAAGAAATATTTTTTCTGTACCGTGTTTTTTTTCATAATCTATTGTCTGTGTCATTAGGATATTCATCAATCCTGTTCTTTTATACTGTTCGCTTGTTGCTATGTATGGTATATGTGTGAACTTATTTTCAATTGTTTTAGATTCGTTCAAATGTATGAAGGTTACAGCTCCGAGAATTCTTTCTCTAGGCTCTGTTGTAGAGCAATATATTACTCCTCCAAATCTGCATATATCGCTCAGGTTTTTTTTGAAATTGTCTCTTTTTATTAATGGCGGAACAAATTCTTCAGAATGTTCTCTAAAAAATCTTTTGATTTTATTGAGGTGTTTTATACCGGTGGCATAACTGCATATAGGGCTCAGTGTCGTTACAATATCACAATCATCACTATTCCAATGCAGTGAGCATATACCATATTCGAGATTAGTTTTTACCATAGAGTAGGTATATAATCATGCATATTTTAATTATTGCTCTCCCGTTGAGGGAGGATAAGATTTATATATCAGAATCAACATATCTATACAATATGGAATTCGAGATACTTGAGAAAGCAGGGCTTACGAAGAACGAAATCACATTATACCTGGCATTATTAGAGATAGGAGAATCCACAACAGGAAAGATTATAGCCAAGAGCGGGCTACATAGCTCTAAAGTGTACGAGAGCCTTGAAAGACTCGAAAAAAAGGGACTCATCAGCCACGTCAAAAAAACCAACAAGAAATATTTCTCAGCGGCTGAACCAAAAAGATTATTAGATTACATAGACGAGAGAAAACGTGAATTAGATGAAGAGAAACTTGAGATAAAAAGTATCATGCCGAGCCTGGAAATACGAAGACTGAAATCAAGCGAAGAACACCAGGAAGCAACCATATATCAAGGACTGAAAGGGTATAGAACATTGCTCGAGAACATGCTTGAAGAGTTGAAACCGGATGGAGAATATCTTGCATTCGCCTCAGGGATGCTTAAAGAGATCCTAGGGTCATATTGGTTCATTTTCCAAAAAAAGAAAAAAGATAACAAGATAAAAGAAAGATGCCTATGGGATATGAAAATAAGGTCGCAAAAGGATTACTTAAAGGAATATTATGGTACGGGAAGATTCATCAGCAAAGGAATATATTCTAGTCCAGTAGATCTTTGGGTATATAATGACAAAATAATTCAAGTATCTTATCGTACAAAACCTATATTTGCAGTATTAATCACTAGCAAAGGTCTGGCCAAGAGCTATAGAGAATTATTCGAGAATACCTGGAAGACGGCAAAGAAGTAAAATTTATATACATTCTTACAATAATCCTCTCATGGCTAGAATCGTGCTTATTTCGTGCGTCAAGAAGAAACTCGATCATGCTGCAAAGGCAAGAGAGATGTATATTAGTCCGTTCTTTAAGTTCAGCCTTGCATACGCAGAATCACTCGATCCTGACCGTATATATATCTTGTCCGCGAAATATGGATTACTCAAACTTGATGATAGAATCGAGCCGTACGAGCTCACGTTGAACAAGATGCCTATGCGTGAGGTACAGAGATGGTCTGAAAAAATAATGAGTAAACTTGAACAGTTAGTCGATCTTGAAAAGGACGAGATAGTGTTCGTCGCAGGATATAGATACAGGAAATATCTCATCCCACACATAAGACATTATGACGTTCCACTCGAGGGTCTTGGCATAGGTAGGCAGTTAAAATATATGAAAGATCACTCAACATGAACAAGAATCTTTGCCTCGAGCTACATAAGTTGTTTAATTCTTTGAAGAGATACAAGTTTCCATACAATCCAGATGATATACCGCTCAATGGGATATATATTCTGTTCCAGAAAGGCGAGAAGGCGCATGGTGTCGATCGAATAGTGCGAATCGGGACACATACAGGAAAGGACCAGTTGCGCTCACGGCTCTGGCAGCATTTCGTCAATGAGAACAAGGATAGGAGTATATTCCGGAAAAATATAGGACGGGCGTTATTGAACAAGGGTCATGATGCATATTTATCGGCATGGGAGCTTGACATGACATCAAAGAAAGAGAAAGAAAAAAATTCATCAAAAATAAATCCTACAAAACAAAAAGAGGTAGAAAAACAAGTAACGAAATACTTGCAGGATAATTTCACGTTCATTGTCTTTGAAGTTGAGGATAAGGACAAAAGACTGGAGCTTGAATCAAAGATAATATCAACAGTATCATCATGTAAAGAATGTAAAGCTTCTAAAGAATGGCTCGGCAATTTCTCACCCAAAGAAAAGATTCGCGAGAGCGGTCTGTGGCTTGTAAACGAGCTTCACAAAGAGCCGATGGATGAACGTGACGTGAACATATTGAAGTCTTCTCTTAGTAAACAGCAAACTATATAAGCATTCGACTGTTTTGGACATATATGGATTTCAAAGAGTCAATCGGACAGGTCGAAGAGTCAAAAGAGTATAAGAGTTTCATAAAGAAGAATCCGCATTACTATCTTGTCCACGCGTTCATAATCGTTGAGGATGGGAACTCAGGCAATTGGCAGATTGGCTATTATAGCAAAGATACAGATAAGATTGTTATATTTGAGCCAAGCGGCGGGATAATACTTGTGCATCCTGAAGAAGAGGCCTTGAAGAAAGAGGAGTACATCCAAAGGCTTGAGATTGAAAAAATAAAGATAAAGCACAATGAGGCGTTATCGATAACTTCGGATCTCATGACAGAAAATTACAAATACGATCTTGCATCAAAATATATCATACTTCTTCAGAGTCTTCCAGAGTTTGGGCAGATATGGAACGTAACTGTCATCACAGCAAATTTCTCAGTGATAAACGTCAAGATAGATGCTGTTAGTGGAGATGTAGTCAAGCACGAAAAACAGAATTTGATGCAGTGGAATTCTAAAGGATAGGTTATTAAAACCTTTAATCAAAATATTTGAGGTAGCAAGTTCTAAAAAGATAGTACGGTTGCCACTTTGAGATGAATTTCATTTTTTATGCTTAGTTTGTCACTTGAAGATAATCCATTGTATTCTCTAACATATAAGTCTTGAAATAGTTTTTCTTTACAGTATGTTTGCAAATAGGTTTCCAACCACAGGCGTATTTATAAATAAGTTAGTCTCTCAAGAATGATTCGAAATTTAACTGACGATGGTGCGAGCCAACTAAGAATTGGTTCGGGGGTTTACAAAAATGGCGAAAATAAGTTACGAGGCAATGTCGAACAGCAAACAGCTGGATTCATTCTTAGAAAAGGAAGAGTCGGAAGAATAAATTCTTATTATTATTTTTTTATTGATTAAAAAAAGTTTCTAGAAAATTTTTGATAGAAAAGATTCAGATTTTATATTGTTCTGCCGCTCTCTTTCAATATTTTTTCAAGCTCTGCAATCATCTCGCCTTTCAATTGTTCCTTTGTATGATAGATATCGAATCTTATTATTTTTGGCGGTGTTGAACTATGAGGTTTGCAACCATCCTTGTATAATTGATCAAGCCAATCTGACGCATATCTATCATTAACTAATAATTGATATGAGTAGTTTGATTCGTGATCGTCAAGCACTCTCTTGCCTGTGCGCTCCTCTCTGAGTGCAAGATAATCGTCCACCTTCCACTCTAAAGGACCATGCACGATAAATATGTGTGTCGGCGGATGTGAAAAAGCCGTCTTATGACCTGGGAGAGAACGATAAAAATCTGGCTTTACACCTGTATGAAGTCTATGCTCGTCATATATTTGATAAGATCCTGACTCTTCAGACCTGCTGCGCAGGCTTATCAATCCATTTTCTCTTATCGGTCCCCTGAACCTCAAGAATTCTTCGTCGCGATATCCTTGATGCATGTATACGGCGCTTTCTGCATTTAGTTTAGAGCCGAATTTGCTTCTGTTCTGCTCCATCACCCTATTGACTTGTCCTGCTCCCCTGCGCGTAGGCTCTTCGCCCACCCATACATCAGCGCTGAGAGGGTTGACGTACGTTGTTATCCCATTGTTAACCATTGATGCTATTCGCAAATCATTCTTATAACCGACACCCTCTAAGGCGTCATACATTTGCCTAATAAGCCTGTTCTTTGTATTCTTGGACATATCCCTATTCAAGAATTCTGACATAGTTTCCTTGATGACAAACCATGCCTTCGAGGAAAACGTATCATCTCTTAACATAGATAGATTGGTATCCTCTAAAAATTGCCTTAGGGACAAATAGTTCTGATTCAATTTTGAGAACTTCTCGGAATGGAATAATGCATCAAATTCATTTCCTCGGATATCTCTCACAATCATATTCTTAGATTGTAGATACGGGATTATATCCTTATCAATCTGGGTACTCGTCCCAGAGAAATCAGGACCTCCAACAACCAAATCAATGAATTTTGGACGTATAATATCGCTCATTTTACCCCAACAACATAATAGACTGAAAGATTAAAAACTGATATATAAACATTTCCGTGCTGTAACCATTACGAGACGAAAGAAGCAAAGAAAAATAGCTTTTACAGGATTAAAATCTACAAAGCTTTACTGTATATATAGTATCTTCAACCGATTTTTCAATCCAGATTTTATCGTAACTTTTTTCTTTAGAAGTTTAGAGAAGAATTTTACGACCTCAATGTTGGCTTCGTTGTCTTCTGGCTTTGCATGGATGTTCACGCGTAATGCTTTTTTATCATTATCCCAACCAATTATTTGCGTCTTTGGAGAATTTGGCTTTACAAGAATTGCAAGATGATTATTTTTTACATAATCTAAGACAGAATTATCGCTCATCTCTCTCGCCAAGTATTGCTGCAATTTACACATTTGAAAAATATAGTCTCAGGCTCATCGCCAGCGCGCATCTGCTGCGACCACGTGTACGCTTTAGGGTTCTTGCATTTAGGGCATTCCTCATCGACTATTGTATTTACGGACTGCTCTTTTTCGATAACAGCTATGTCATCTTTTGGATCGGCCTTCTTGCTGCCGAATGAGAGCATTCCCGTTCCTTTTTCAGCGATATAGCCGCAGCTGCAAGCCATCATCTTCTTATCTCTTATGAGTTTAGGCTTCAACATTGAGCCGCATTTTGGACAGAACATCATATTTAATCACCCGAATGTGCATCCATTGAACGTTATGCACTGTACTGCTTCTACAAAATATATCTTGACATAGCCTAGGTATGGGATCTTTACCCATGCCTTCCCGATTATCTGGTCTGTTGTTATATATTTCTCGTTGACTTGAGGGTTCTCTATCTGCTGGGCATTATGGTCGCCTTTAGTCTCAAAGACGTCGCCCTTGGCAACAATCCTATGGATGACTGGATATGGAAGTTTTGTTTGATAGACTAATATGTCCCCTATCTTCAGATCATCATAGTTCGTTCCGAGTAGTAATATTATGTCGCCCTTATTGAATCCGTTATGCATCGAATAGTTCAGGAATTCGTCTTTCGTGATCCCGCGAGAGGCATACCATTGCTCCTGAGTGCATGAGACTAGTGCGCCGTTCTGGTCGCAACTTGCAGAGCTGCTCCACCACTTGTCGAAAGCGCCATCATGCTGCATACTCTCAGATATCACTGCAACTATAGGCAGGTTTGTGCCCATGAGCAGTCCGATGCCAGGATATATTATGAACTTTATTATTATGAATGCAAGGAGTATGTTGAGCATCCAACTCCATATACTATCATCATTCCAGATGAAATCCCATACGCTCTTAGAATTTTTCTTTATCTGATTCCAATCCATACGTATATAGGTGAAAATATTATATTATAAACTTTATGATTGATAAGCTACAGAACTTTTATAAATACTATTGCTATAACAAATGGTATGAAGAAGAATGGTACAAAGAAGAAAGACGTAAAGATAAAGGTTCACAAGAAAAAAGATGCTCAGGAGAAATCTCACAAAAAAACGGTGAAGCATGATACACAGCACGATAAAAAAGCAGAGCATCATGTAACAAAGCATTACGGCCAAAAGTTCTGCCCGAACTGCGGAAGAAAGATAGAGCATGGCACAGAATTTTGCGCGCATTGTAAATCAGTAGATTTCAAATTCAAGGATATCGATATGACTGTATGCAACAACTGCCACTCTTATCTGCACAGAAATAAGTGGGCGAAATACAAAGACATAAACCATGTCATAGAAGAAGTGGTCAGCGATAACATAAAAGACAAGGTCAACGTGTCAAGACTGAAAAAAATGGAATCTGATGCATTGACAGCATACAAGGCAGGGGTCAACAAGGATATAACAATAGAAGTATCCATGACGAGACAAAAATTCGATCTTCCAGCAAAGTTCCATGTGACGCTATGCCCGAAATGCTCAAAACAGGGGACGAAATATTTCCAATCGATACTTCAGGTGAGAAACAGCACAGGCGAGATAAACGCTTTCATAAAAAGCGAGATAGCAAAGCAAGCAGAGAAAGGGATCCATCTGAACAAGGAAGAGAGCGTTGACGCGACAGATGACAATATCGATTTCTACATCACAAGCCAATCATATGCAAGAACGCTTGCAGAGAAAGTCAGAAAGAATTTCGGCGGGATAATAAAGAAGAATGCGCAATTATTCTCGATAAACTGGGAGACGAGCAAGAACCTATACAGGCTCAACATACTCCTTGAACTACCGAACTATAAGAAAGACGACGTCATAAAGAAAGGAGATGACTTGTTCAAGATAGTAAGCTTCGACAAAAAAGTCCACGTGACAAACCTCAAGAATAACCATAAGACATCGCTTCCACACTCAGATTCATATGACATACTAAAGCCCGTCGAAGTCATGATAATGAAGAAATACCCAGAATTTGAGATACTCGACCCGAACACATATTACCAGGCGAGACTTCTGAACCCAAACGAAAAATTGCAAGTCAACCAGAAAATCAAAGTAATCATCGACGGCGGAGAAGCCTGGCTGATAAGGGAATAAAACTATAAGATATATCTTTCACTCATCGTAATCCCCTAAATTTTTCTGCCCCTTTCTTTTATTTTCAGGAACCTTGACCTTTTCTTCAGAAAGTTCCTGGCCTACCTGTTTTTTTACATCAAGAGCTATGTTCTTTCCAAGCAATTGAGTTAGCGTCGTTATATCTACCCTCTTTACTGAACCGATATCTTTTATTCCGGCATTGAACATCTTTCTTGCCCTAACACGACCGATGTTTCTGAGCTGCAAGAGCGGTATCAATTCCTCCTTGACGCCGTACTTGAGCCTGAATCTCGTCTTAGAGACGTCCTTAACAAGGGTGTGCATCTTGAGCAATTTAGAGAGTTCCTCCATACTGTACATGAGCCAATCTATCAATTCTAATTTCCCGCGAAGCTCTCCAGGGCGCACGTCGAACCTCTCCATCAGATACTCTTCATCATGCTCATCAAGCCATTCAGAGAAGAGCATCGATGTCTTGAGCGAGTTCAAGAACTCGTCGTAATCCTCATCGAACAGTTCAGGAACCTCGGTCAGCATAAAATCTTGTTTTTTCAATAGCTCTTCCCCAAAATCATTTAGCTCTTTTGATTTCACCCTAAGAAGCGGCCTCAATTCAAGACATGTCGTCGCAAGATGCACTATAGAAAAAGAGTTGAATAATTCTTCGTCTTTCTTCTTTATTCCGACCTTTAATGATATTATGATATGGTTTGCAGTGTACGGGTCAAGATATAATTCAGAGACCCTCCGCCCAAGCATCGTCGCTCTTATCTTTCTATCATTTGCAAAAGAAAGTTTAATCGCACTTACGAAATCTATCCTCAATCCCTTGCCGATCGTTTTCTTAGCATCAGATTTTTTTTCGACATCCCCTTCAGACTCATATTCTATGAATTCCCAAGCCTCAAGCTGATCAAGCATCCGATCGATTATCAAATTAAGCTTTCCCATATCGCCATAATGCCTTGCATAAAATGTCTTCGAAAAGAACTCGCGAAGCTCTTTCGTCGTCCTTATGAATTCAGAAGCTATAAGACTCAATATATACGTTCGCATTATAGGCTCGACAGCAAGCTTTGAGGTTATCTCTTCAGGGACCCCATTTATGTATCTCTCTTTTATCTCTATCTTTTCAGAATCGTCATCAGTAATACATATAGCCTCACCATAACTATCATAAGACGGACGACCAGCGCGGCCAGCCTGCTGCTCATATTCAAGAACAGGAATATACTGCATACCCCAGACTCCATAACGCTTCAAATCACGGATTATGACACGAAATGCAGGCAAATCTATACCCATGGAAAGAGTTGGCGTTGCAACAATCACTTTTATTATGCCATCTCGAAAATTATTTTCTATGATGCTGCGCTGTTCTGCAACAAGGCCTGAATGATGGAACACGGCGCCGTATTTTGCGGCTTCAGCAAGTCTCATGCACTGTCTCGTTGGAGAAGCTAGGGCATGGAATATGTCGCCTGATATCTCTGAGAGTTTCTTCTCATCTATGAGTGATTTGTAATCATGTTTCTTGTCCTTCAAAAT
>Ga0265322_10000255_pt1 | contig 23222 bp, 10 predicted proteins | sample 41222metaG_FD_193584 | JGI IMG/M metagenome (GOLD analysis project Ga0265322, IMG submission 193584) | Rhizosphere microbial communities from Carex aquatilis grown in University of Washington, Seatle, WA, United States - 4-12-22 metaG | ecosystem: Host-associated > Plants > Roots > Rhizosphere...
CGCATCTAAAATAAGAAATTCATTCGAGAGAGTCAAAGCATCATTTACGTGCTTTTTGTGGTGTCAGGTCTTCCGACCTGACACCAACAAGCGCCAAGGTTAGTGTCGGGTTTTGTTTGATGGATCCCACTTGAGAAGTGGACTCCATCTATTCCCTTGGGCAAAACAGCAGACACCACTCCAAAAAATCCGGACTGTCACTCGCGAACATTTTTATCGGGAGTCCAGTGCTCGGGTTGACCAATTTTCTGGATTCCCGATTGAAGCATTCGGGAATGACATGGTCATTATGATGGTGAGTCGCACATCCGTAAAATTTAATTCTCCGTCCCTGCCGGAAAGATAAAAATACTTTTGATGGAAGTAGTCTTGACGCGGTTGCCGAACTCGAGGCAAAGTCCGCATGCGGCTACTGTGTCGATTTTAATCGCGCTGCCTCCCCACGTACAGCCGACAATATATGTTCTCATCGGTGAAAGTCCTTTGCGGTCGAACCAACCTCCCGAAACGACGCAATCTCTTTCATTGAGGATCCGGATTGAATAAATGGAATTCGACGTCTTCACCATGACACGATCGCCGGCAGAAAGATCTTTTTTCCTGATTTGCCTGAGACGATCCGCATGATCCACAAGTGAGGAAAAGCTTACACCGACTTTTCCCCGGCTCCCGGCATTCGTTTGCTCCTGTCGCTCCATGTCTCACCTCGCTAAGAACAATTCACTGATTGATTTTTTTAATCATTACGGTAATCCTACTCTCTTCACTATTGCATCGAACCGTGGATCGTTACGAAGCCGGTCAAAGCCGGGATCGACGTTAAGATATTCCATTTCCGGTTCACGGTCATCAATTGCTTTGTTCAGCCAGAAGAATGCCTGATCGTTATCATTCAAACCAAGATATTGAATACCGATGAGAAACGGTGAAAGGTATTCACGCTTATTCCGTTCGAGCAAACCGGCGAGAATCTTTTTTGCTTCCTGCTGTTTTCCGGCAAAGCCATATAATGCACCAAGGTTGGCAATATATTCGATACTGCTGTCGGAACAGACGATTGCTTTTTGCATTGCTTGAATGGCACTGTCGTTCATCCCTTTGAGAAGATAACAATACGCAATTCCGGCATAAGCGCGTGAAAAATCCGGTTCGATCTCCAACGATTTACGAAGTTGGACAATAGCCTCGTCGTACCGGCGGGAAGTATAGTAGGCATTCCCCAAAGCGGTATACAATACCGGCGCCAAAGGGTCGAGTTCTATTGCTTTCGAAAGTTCCTGAAAAGCTTTTTCGGGATGAGACCTTCCTTCAAGAAATTCACCGTACCACTGGTGGGCAGTCGGATAATTCGGAGCAAGTTCGATGGCATGTGCATATTCACGGTCGGCAGTATTCCAATCCCAATCGAAACTTTCGGCGATAGAGGCAAGCGTGACATGCGCTTCCGCAAGTGTCGGATCCAAGGCAAGAGCTTTTTGTGTGAACGCACGTGCCTGTTCAACGGCTTCCTTCGGGTTCATGAAGAAATAATTCGCCATGAGATCGTACGTATCGCCGAGTCCTGCATACGCCGATGCAAACGTCGGGTCTTTGTCTATTGCCTGCCGGAAGTATTGTATCGCTTTTTCAAACCCGTCCCGGTTTCGCTTATTCCAATAATATCTGCCTTTGAGATAGAGCTGATACGCTTCACCGTTTTCCGTTACGTGCTTTGCAAGTTCTTTTTGCTGATCGCCGGTAAGCGTAATTTTCAATTGATTGGAAATTTCTTTCGAGATATCGGATTGCAATGATGCAAGATCGGACAGCGAGCGCGAATATTGATCACCCCAAATGTGACTATTCTTAGTTGCATCGACAAGCTCCGCGCTGATCGTCAGATCGTTTCCGTGACGCACAATTCTTCCGAGAAGAATCGCCGAAACATTGAGTTTCTTCCCGACTTCCTGAACATCAACATCAACACCTTTATACTTGAACACCGAATTTCTCGACATGACCGTCAGCGACGGTAACTTCGATAAACTGTTGATGATTCCTTCCGTCACGCCGTCGTACACGTAATCCAAACTCGAATCACTTGCAGCAGCCGTAAACGGCAACACGGCAATAGAATTGATCGATCGGTCGGCAGGTTTCATAAAATACCACACGGCAACGCCAATTATCACCATCACTGCCGGAATAATGAACTTGAGTTTTGAATTTTTCTTTTTGATTTGTTGCGGAGTAAATACTCCGGTCGGCGAAGTGACATATCCTGCGCGGGCATATTCAAGTTGTTTTCGTTCACGGCGGAGGTCGGCAAGCAGATCATCGGCATGCTGATAGCGTTCGGCTTTGTCTTTTGTCAAAGCTTTACTCACAATCCGCTCCAGTTCCGGTGTAACTTTAGGATTGTAGCGGATCAACGGCATCGGTTCTTCATTGATGAGCGAATACATCAGAGCGGCATGATGCTCGCCTTTGAACGGCAACTGTCCGGCAAGAAGTTCATAGAGAACGACACCAACGGAAAAAATATCAGATCGCTGGTCGACTTCTTCACCCTGCGCCTGTTCCGGCGACATATATGCAGCAGTACCGAGCGTCGATCCGGCTTTCGTCAGTTTCGTTGCGCCTTTGACTTTCGCCAGACCAAAATCCATGATCTTCACCTGCCCCTTGGCAGTGATCATGATGTTGTCGCTTTTAATATCGCGGTGGACGATCCCTTTCTCATGTGCAACGGCAATCCCTTCGCACATCTGGATTGCAATATCCAGAACCGTTTTGATCGAAGGCGGATCTTCTTTGACCAATTGCTTTAATGTTTTTCCTTCGACAAACTCCATAGCGAGGAACAGTTGATCATCAAATTCCTGAATCTCGTAGATTGTTGTAATGTTGGCGTGATTCAATCCCGAAGCTGCGCGGGCTTCATGATAGAAGCGTTCTTTTTCATCGGTATCGGTGGTTAAGTAATGGGGAAGAAATTTCAACGCAATCACGCGGTCAAGTTTGGTATCGTGGGCTTTATAGACGACACCCATACCGCCTTCACCTAACTTCTCAAGGATTTTATAGTGAGATATTGTTTGTCCAATCATAAATAGATCTTTCTTGAAGATGTCCCGCTCAAAAAAAGAGCGGGATTCTCAAAATTCAATCCTCTCGCTCCGCTCGTCGTGAATTTTGGAATTTGTCCAATCATTTTTAGAATATTTATTTTGTTGCAAATGTATTGTTCAATTCCCGGAACCAATCGGTTACCAGAGTAAACTCCGAGGTACTCAGTTCCTTAAACGGTAACGTTATCAAAGCAAATTGTTTTCCATCCGGTGAAATTCCAGTTAAAAATTGCCCATCAGGAGGAAGGTCAAGGACCTTTTCCGGAGCAGAATAATCGAACGCGTCGCCGGGATGAATCTTTACAGCAAAGATCGTCGACCCTTCCGAGAAATATATTTTGTCGCCCGACGGAGCCCAGATCGGATTCGTACCGCCGCCGGAAGAAATCTGCCACTTCCCATTGCGGGATGGGAACGGAACGATGACAATTTCATATTTCCCTGACTCGTTCGTTTCATACGCGAGATAATGGCCGTCCGGTGAGAATGCCGGATTCCCCTCATCCGCCGGCGATTCGAAAAACGGAGACGTTTTTCCGCTGCCATCCAGAGAGAGCAACCAGATATCCCCGTCTTGAACGAACGCGAGAAATTTTCCATCAGGAGAAACAGACCTCGGATATTGTGTGTGATTGCTCACGGTTAATCGTTCCTCTTTGCCGGAACCGTCCCACGGTTTGCGGTAAATATTGGGTGAATGGCCATGCTCTGACGCATAGAACACGTATCTCCCGTCCGAACTCCATACCGGAAAGCCGTTGTTTCCGTCGCCGAACGTTAGACGAGTCAAACTCTTTCGCCCCGTATGATAAAGCCAGACGTCGTCATTTGCTTCCTGCACATGGAGTGCAATTTTCTCTCCGTCAGGAGAGAGTGCGGCAGAGTAATACGAGTTGGTTGTATCCACAAGAGGGCTCATTTTGCCCTGCATATCGATCCATTTGATTCTACTGATGGCATACGATTCGATTCCACGGGGAATGTATAAAAGTGTCCCGTCATGACTAAAGGCGAGACTGACATCTCCGGAAAACGGATTCATCCACCCGCCTTTGAAGAGTTCTTTTGGCGGTCCCGTTACTTCCAACTTTTCAAGATCAAACGGAACAGCATAGATGAAACTTCCCTTCGCATAAATAAGATGACCTGTCGGGACGTATCGGCCAAATGTACCTCCGCGAATCAAGATCTTGCTCGAATGACTTTTCATATCATAGACAGCAATCGCAGCTTCGTCGAAGGTGGCAATAGAATTGAATTTAATTGTATACAGCACACTTTTCCCGTCGGGCAACAATTCGGGGAACCGATGGCTGATTTCACCTGCTGCAGAATCAAGTGCGGTGATTTGCTCCGATCGTCCGCCATTTTCGCTGACGCGATGGATACCTTTACTAATGTCTCCGAAATATATATTTTTATCATTCCCCCACCACATACCGCGGATTGCACCTTCCGCTTCACAGACCGAAACAGCCGCCCCACCGAACACCGAGGATTTTTTAACTACAGTATTTGCACCGAAAGCAACCCATTGTCCATCCGGAGAGAATGTGCTGTAGTACGTTTGAGCGGAGAGAGAAACATCGGAACCCAGCACCGGTTCGAGCACTTCGCGGTCCGACTGACGCAATACGAGCTCCGCTTGCAGTCCCGTTTGTACAACGAACGACATGAATTTGCCATCGGGAGTAATATCGACACTGGTAAACCCTATTGGAATCGCAACGCTGTCCGGCAACTTAACAGTGAATTGCATGGAAGGACGAGAAGTACTTTCTTTTGCTTTCCACGGCTGCCAAAATAATCCTGTTATAACAGCACCGGCGATAAACGCCGTAGCGATCCAAACTGCGGGTCTTGAGAAAATTGTCGACGATTTGGTTTTTGGATTTTCTTGCTGAACGGGAATTGCAGCGGCCGAACGCTGAGATGTCATCGCCGGAAACGTGCGTGACATTCTCGCCTTGCTCGATTCACGTTTAAAGCGTTTCAGGTCTTTCGCAATATCTTTGACGGAATTATACCGTTCATCCGGATCCTTCTGTAAACATTCCAAAACAATCCGGTCAAGTTCCGGATCGATATCCGGTTTGATGGAACTGATGGGAGCCGCATCGACATTCACAATTTCATACATCAATGCGGTCTCGTGGACTCCTTTGAACGGAAGCTCACCGGCAAACATTTCATACAACATCACACCGAGAGAAAAAATATCGGAGCGATGGTCGGCATCCTGTCCCTGCACCTGTTCCGGCGACATATATCCTGCGGTACCGACAGTGCTTCCTTCTTTCGTCAATCGTGTAATTTTACTGCCGCTCGCTCTTAATTTCGCTAAACCGAAATCCATAATCTGCACGATGCCGTCTTTGCGGATCATGATATTTTCCGGTTTGATGTCACGATGCACAATACCTTTGTCGTGTGCCGCCGAAAGTCCTTCCGCAATCTGGATACCGACGTCGATGGCTTTACTCTGCGTGATCGATGGCAATTTCTGGCGCAATGTTTGTCCATCAACAAATTCCATTACGATAAACATTTGTCCATCATGTTCCTGAATATCATGAATGGTACATACGTTGGGATGGTTCAAGGAAGAAGCTGCTTTTGCTTCCTGAACAAATCGTGCTTTATCCTGTTCGGATGCCGCAAGATGAGCCGGAAGAAACTTGAGTGCAACAAGTCGATCAAGTTTGGTGTCTTCGGCTTTGTAGACGACGCCCATTCCACCTTCGCCTAATTTTTCTAAAATTTTGTAGTGTGAAATAGTTTGTCCGATCATTTTTCTAAGTCCATTTTTTTGAGAAGAGTGTAAAATCTTTGATCATTACGTAACGGATTCCACACTGGATCGACACGTAGCCAGATCATCCAACCTGCACGATCTTCAAACGCTTTCTGTAAATACTCGAACGCACGATCATGGTCACCTAGTGCAACATAAATCGTTGCAACGATATCGGACGAAACATACATATTTTTCGATTGTAGTTTCAGAGAGTCGAGGATGTTCATTGCCTCTCTCCGGTTTCCTGCCATCGCCTGCGCATACCCGAGGCGAGCAAGAGTCCACGGACAGTCAAACAGAGCATGTGCTTTCTGGTATTCTCCCACTGCCTTGGAAAAATTTCCCTTCTGGATATCACTATATCCCATGAAAAGATACCCAAACGGATAATTGGGATCGAGGTCTATTGCTTTTTGAGTTTGTGCAATAGCCTCATCATACCTTCCGGCAAAGTAAAACGATAAACCATAAAATGAATACTCTTCGGGGGAAAGGGGTTGAAGTTCCACAGTTCGTTTTCCTTCCACGATCGACTCCTCGAATCTTCCGAAAGCCGATAAATACCAACTATAAAACCAATGGGGGAAATATTCATTAGGATTGAGATCAATGGCTGTGCGAAGTTGTTCCTTTGCATTATTCCAGTTCCACGTGTACCAGAGTTCATACCATCCTGACATTGCGCGCGCCTGCGGCAGTTGGTCATCGGCCTGTAAAGCTCTGTCAGTCGCCTTCTTCACCTCCGGCATCGCAATGGCAGGAGCGAGAGTGAAATCTGTCGCGATTGCATAGTAGTAGGCGATCCCGACATATGGAAGAGGAAAATTCGGATCGAGCTTGATTGCCTGATTCAGCAGATCATATCCCTTCGCAAGTCCCTCGGGTGTGGCTTTCTGAATAAAATAATTGCCCTTGAGATATAATTGGTACGCCACATTGTTTTCCGTGTATTTTTTCAGAAGTTTTTCTTTCTCATTCCCGGAAAGTTTGAGACGGAGTTTTTCTGAAATTGTTCCGGCAATCTCCTGTTGCACCGCGAGAAAATCGCTCATTGGCCGGTTATATTGCTCACCCCAGAGTTGCGCCTGCGTTTGAATATCGATCAGTTCAACCTGAACGTTCAGATTGTCTGCCCGCGTTATAATTCTTCCGGTCAGCACAGCCTTCACACCGAGTTCTTTTCCGATTTTCTGCGCCTGGGCATCCTGCCCTTTATACTGAAACACGGTACTGCGCGGAAGTACCCGCAAAGAAGAAACTTCTGAAAGGGAATTGATCAGGGATTCGGTAATACCGTCGCTCAAATATTCAAGATCGTAATTCTTACTGACATTCTCGAAGGGAAGGACGGCAATGGAATCGATTGTTGAATCTCCATGTCGCATGAGAAGAATGCCGGCAACCACCGATCCAATAACAATGATCAGCGGAATCAGAATTACCGGACGTAGGAGTTTTGAAAATCCATACGATTGCCTGTCGGGTACAAATTGGGTCGATGCGGATAATTCATTCCCACCTTTTTGAACCGATGAAAGATTATTGACCAGATCTTGCATCGATTGATAACGCTTATCGGGGTTTTTCTCAAGCACCTGTTTCAAAATCTGTTTGAGGTCTGAAGGAATATTTTTGTTGAACTGTTCAATCGGTTGCGGCTCTTCATTGACAATTGAATACATGATGGCCGCTTCATGTTCGCCGCGAAACGGAAGCTTGCCGGTCAGCATTTCGAACAGAAGAACGCCAAATGAAAAAATATCGCTTCGTGAGTCCGCTTCTCCACCCTGGATTTGTTCTGGCGACATGTACGCGAGCGTACCGACGGTACTTGATGTCCGCGTAAGATTCAGCGATCCTTTCAATTTTGCCAGACCGAAATCCATCACTTTTGCCTGACCTTTTGAAGTCAGCATGATGTTATCCGCCTTGATATCTCTATGTACGATTCCTTTCGCATGAGCTTCCTGCAAAGCTTCAGCAATCTGGATTGCAACGGTAACAGCGTCCTCGATTTTCGCAAATGGAAGTTTATCACGGAGCGTTCCGCCATCGACATATTCCATCGACATGAATAAACGACCATCATGTTCATCGATTCCGTAAACCGTACAGACGTTATTATGATTCAATCCGGATGCGGCTTGTGCTTCCTGAAGAAAACGCGCTTTATCCGCTTCATTCTTATTGACTCTATCCGGCAAAAATTTAAGTGCAACAATGCGCTTGAGTTTGGTGTCTTCAGCTTTGTAGACGACGCCCATGCCGCCCTCACCGAGCTTCTCTAAAACCTTATAATGTGAAACCGCCCGGCCGATCATGATTTCATTGACGCAAGCAGTTTTTGAAATCGTGGATGACTGCGTAACGGATCAAGATCACTATCATGTTCGATCCATTCTTTGTGGTTGAAGCCGTTCCGTATTACATCTTCAAGGAAATCCAATGCTTTGTCAATTTTACCAAGATTCGAAAAAGCGCAGGCGGCATTGTATTTTGTACCGGTATTGAGCGGATCAAGTTCAATTGCATGCAGAATCCATTGTTCTCCCTTTTGGGGTTGACCGGCTTGGATTAACGCTCCACCACCGCCATACCACGCTCGGGGGTCATTCGGATTTAATGCGAGATAGCGTTCGACACGTTGTAATCCGTGACGAAGCGCTTCCTGTTGCCCAGATTCGTCTTTTAGTGTTCGAAGTACATCAGAAAGTAGAAAAAGCGATTGGAAATCCTCTTGGCGAACGCGTGCCGCTTCTTTAAACATCTTTGCCGCTTTGTGGTAGTCCCCACTAGCGTAACAGGTTCTTGCGTAATAGTAATATCCTTCATACAGCGTCGGATCCAATTCGATAGCGCGTTCGAATTCTTTTGCGGCCTCATCGTATTGTTTTCGCAACGAGATGGCATAACCGAGAGAAGCATGCGCCTCGGCAAGGTCAGGTTTGAGACTGAGCGCCTTCCTGCTCGCTTCTTCCGATTTTTTCAAATTATCGTCCGTACTCTCCTGATATAAATATTTCACGGCATAGCAATCGGCAATGCCGCAATATGCAGGAGCATAGTGAGGATCAATTTCCGTTGCACGGACGAACATTTCTATCGCTTTGTTCAGTGTTGTTTCAAACTGATGTTGGATACGACGACCGCGAAGGTAATATTCAAATGCTTCAACATTTTTTGGGGAAGACCCCATTTCCATAGAAGCTTTTTCTCCATCGGTCAAAACGACTTTCAGCGCCCGAACGACATTCTCCGTGATTTCATCCTGAATTTCAAAAACATCTTTCAATTCCCTATCGTACCTCTCGGACCAAAGATGGTAACCGTCTTCAACATTGATAAGCTGGGCGGCAATGCGAAGTCGATTCCCCGATTTCCGAACACTACCTTCGAGTACTGCTTGGACATTGAGTTTTTTTCCGATTTCCCGAATATCCAATTGTTTTCCTTTGAATGCGAATGCCGAAGTACGGGCTGAAATATGAAGTGTTCTAATTTTTGTGAGTGCATTGATCAACTCCTCCGCTAAACCTTCGCAGAGATAATCCTGATCTTTATCCGGACTCATATCCTCGAACGCAAGAACGGCAATGGAAGTAATTTCCGCCGATTGAGGTTTCTTCTTTACCTCAGAAATATTTTTCAGGTTTTTCAGATCGTTCAGCATATCGCTGTCATTCTGGTATCGATCGTCCGGATTTTTTTTCAATAACCGATTAACTACCTGAATGAGATTTGATGGAAGATCGGATCGATATTTACTTATCGATTCCGGTTCTTCGTTCACAACAGAATACATCATTGCAGCTTCATGTTCACCCCGAAATGGCATTTTACCGGCAAGCATCTCGAATAGGACAACACCGAAGGAGAACATATCTGAACGAATATCGGCATCTCCACCTTGAATCTGTTCCGGCGCCATATAGGCAATCGTACCGACAGTGCTGGAAGTTTTTGTCAATTTCAAAGAACCCTTAAGTTTGGCCAGTCCGAAATCCATCACCTTAATTTGATCTTTTGCGTTCACCATGATGTTGTCTGCTTTAACATCCCGGTGAATAACGCCTTTCTGGTGAGCTTCTTGCAATGCATCGCCGATTTGAATAGCATATGCAATGACATTTTCCACAGGCAGCGGGCCGGAAGCAATTTTCTTTCTCAGGGTTGCACCTTCGACACATTCCATGACGATGAATTGCTGCCCGTCATGTTCCTTGATGTCGTAAATAGTACACACATTCGGATGATTGAGCGTTGCGGCCGCCTGAGCTTCCTGAAGAAAACGCGCTTCTTCTTCCGGTGTGGAATTGAGATTCTGCGGTAAAAACTTCAATGCGACAGTGCGCTTGAGCTTGGTGTCTTCAGCTTTGTAGACGACGCCCATCCCACCTTCGCCGAGCTTCTCGAGAATCTTATAGTGAGAAATTGTTTGCCCAATCATGGCGTACACCTCCCGCTTCCGCTCCGCTCCAGCGGGATTCTCAAACTTTCATCCGCTCTCCCGACAAATCGGGATCGTGGGAAAGTTTGGGACTTATTATGTGAAATTATTTGTCCTATCATTTATCCAACCCTATTTTCTTGAGCAACGCAATATAGCGCGGATCTGAATGAACAAAATCCCACGAACGATCCCACTTCAGATAAACAATTTCACTTTCACGCGCGTCGCATCCTTTCTGCAGCCACTCGAATGCTTTATCTTTGTCTCCTAATCCCGCGTACACTTCAGCAATCTCCACCGCAACAGCATCGCCCTGTCCGGCAAATGCATGTAATTGATCGAGGACTTTGAACGCCTCGCTCTTCTTTCCCATCCTCGCATATATATTTCCGAGGAACCCAAGTCCGAAAGGATTATTCGGACCCACAATATCCGTGACTTTTTTGAACTCGGCAACCGCCTCATCGAATCTGCCTAACTGCCCGTACTGGTACGCAAGATCACCATGAACTCCGGGGAAGTTCGGATCAAGCTCAACCGTATATTGCAGTTCCTTTATCGATTCGTCAACGCGGTTCAGGCAGAAAAGAATTTCCCCGACATTCTGATTAATAACGAGTGAGAGAGGATCGAGTTCTTGCGCTTTTTTGATTTCTACGAATGCTGCATCATATTTACCCTCATTTTGAAGACAAGTAGCGTACCAGAGATGTGCGATAGGATATCCAGAATCAAGTTCAATGGCGCTCTGGAATTCTTTTTCCCCACCGGCCCAGTCCCATTGATATGCAGATTTAATCAACCCAAGGTCGGTGTGGGGTTCCGCGAGTGTCTGGTCAAGTTCCATCGCTTTGTTCGCGGCTGCTCCAGTCTTTATAATGTACTGCTGTGCCGGCGCGCCGGAGTATTCCGGATAAATGGCATAGGTTGAAGCTAATCCCGCGTAGGCAAGTGCATACGTTGAATCCTTTGCAATCGCTTCATTGAAATAATCAATCGCTTTTTGCAGATCATCGGCTTTGCGTTTGTTCCAATAAAATCTTCCTTTAAGATACAGTTGATATGCTTCTGTGTTTTCGGTGGCGCGTTTTTCAAGCTTCATCTCGTCCTCACCGCCCAATTTCAAGCTTAAGTTCTGTGAGATTTCTTTTGAAATAATCTCCTGCACGGTAAGAATATCCGCAAGCTTTTTGTTGTACTGATCGCCCCAGATGTGATTGTCATTCGAAACATCCACAAGCTCCGCACTGATTTGAAGATTATCGCCGCGTTGCGTAACGCTTCCGGTAAGCACCGCCTTTACCCCAAGTTCTTTGCCGGCTTTTTGCGGATCGATATCCTTCCCTTTGTAATGAAAGACAGAACTTCTCGACTTCACGGAAAGATGGGAAAGCTGTGATAAGGTATTGATAAGACTTTCCGTGATACCGTCGCTGAGATATTCCGTATTCGGATCGGCGCCGACATTTTCAAACGGCAGCACCGCAATGGTGTCTATAGTTTCCTTTTTGTTGAAGAATGAAAAATAGGAAACGGCACTTGCCGCAAGAACGATAAGAATAATTCCAGCAACAATAAATTGCCGCATTCGTTTTGGGGATGGTGCAGAATCCGCGACTGCTGATGTGTAGGATTTAGCCCGCTCCGACGGAACGATCGGAATTTCTTGCGTCATCGTTCGTGAAACTTTGGCAGACTGTTTCTGCACTCTTCGCAACTCGCTGACAAAATCTGCGGCCGATTGATATCTGTCTTCCGGATCTTTTTCAATTGCTCTGCCGATGATCCGTTCAAGTTCCGGCGAACAATCCGGTCTCAGTTTTAAAAGCGATTCCGGCTGTTCATTCACAATGGAATACAAGACTGCCGCTTCGTGCTCACCGCGAAACGGCGTTCTCCCCGTCAGCATTTCAAATAAGAGAATGCCGAACGAAAAAAGATCGCTCCGGGCATCGACTTCGGTTCCCTGGATTTGTTCCGGCGACATGTAGGCAAGAGTTCCGACGGTGCTTGACGTCCGTGTAAGTTTCATCGAGCCCTTGAGTTTTGCCAATCCGAAATCCATTACCTTGATCTGATTCTTCTGGTTCACCATAATATTTTCCGCTTTTATATCGCGGTGAACGATTCCCTTGCTATGTGCCTCCTGCAGGGCATCCCCGATTTGAATGGCATAATTAACCGCATCTGTCTGTTTTTGGATCGGCAGTTTTTGACGGAGCGTTACGCCTTCAACAAATTCCATCTCGATAAATTGTTGTCCTTCGAACTCTTCAATACCATAGATCGTGCAGACATTCGGATGATTGAGCGCGGAAGCTGCTTTCGCTTCCTGAAGAAAGCGCGCTTTTTCCTGTTCGGAAGAGCTTAAATGCGGAGGAAGAAATTTCAACGCAACAATGCGGTCAAGTTTGGTGTCTTCAGCTTTATAAACGACGCCCATGCCGCCTTCGCCGAGTTTTTCCAGAATTTTATAGTGAGATATTGTCGAACCAATCATCGCTATTTACTCCAGACATTATTCGACAAATCGACATCGGGAAGCTGCTGATCCGGATCGATCGTCACTGAACTCAATATGCTCGTTGAATGATACCGGAATTTCCATTCTCTGTTATGTAACCAGATTTCCACCGGCAGATTTACTCTTCCGACCTTGCCATTCGATTCTTTCACTTCAACAGTCACCGGCATCACCATTCGTTCATTATTCTGAATTGTGATCAGAACGCCTTTCGACGAATCGTTATCCACATACGCAACGCTTTTTACGGCTTGATCGAGCTTCCAATTATTCACAAACCATTCCTTCCAGAACCAGTTCAGGTTTTCACCGGTTCCGTTGTTCATGCTTCTGAAAAAATCAAATGGAGACGGATGTTTGAATGCCCAGTTCGTAATATAGTTTCGAAAAGCATTATCAAACCGATCGTGCCCGACTATATTATCCCGTAACAACACCATGCCAAGTGCAGTTTTGAAATATTCCAGCGGGTGAACATACTTCCCCGGAAGATTATCGGCATAGGTAATGATCGGAGGCACAGTATCGTTCATCAAATATGGAACAATTTCCCGTGCAGGATTTCCGCCCTTCGGTGCATACTCACCATCCCTTTTCGGTTCGTATTCACCGCGATTAAAATCCTTATACGACAACAGATCGATAAAAGTATTGAACCCTTCATCCATCCAGGCATTTTCCCGTTCATTCGAACCGACGATCATCGGGAACCAGTTATGTCCGATCTCGTGATTGATCACCATCCATAAAACTTTTTTTGTCGCTTTGGGACTGCAAAAAACGATTGCCGGATATTCCATACCGCCGACCGGTCCACCGACGGTAACAGCATTCGGATAAGGATATTCATACCAATGTTTTGAGAAAATCTCGATACTGTTTTTTAAATATTCGGTTGCCCTGCCCCACGCAGTATCGCCATCACTTTCAATGGGATAGACCGAATGAGCCAGACACGTTTTTCCGCTCGGCAGATTGACGCGTGCCGCATCCCAGATGAATGCTTTTGAACTTGCCCATGAAACATCCCGTGCATTGTGAATCGTAAAATGCCAGGTAGCTCGTCCATTCATCGACAATCTGGTTTCAGTTTTGCCGACTTCAGAAGGAGAAATAATCCGAACTGTTTTATCGCTCTTTCGTGCTTCACCAATTCGTTCGATTTCGGTTTTTGTTAAAACTTCATTGGGATTGATGAGATCACCGGATGCAGCAACAATCTGATCCGACGGAACATTGATGCTGAAATCATAATCCCCGTAATCTAAATAAAATTCTCCGCTCCCGAGGAACGGAAGCGTATTCCATCCTTTCAAATCATCATACACTGCCATACGAGGATACCATTGAGCGATATCATACACGATGCCGTTTTTGGAATTCATCCAGCCCGATCGTTCAAGACCCTGCGGTGCGATTGTAAAAGAGTACACGATATGAATTTCAATTTTACCGCCTTTCGATTTCAACGGGGTATCCAATTGTATCTGCATTCGCGTATCGGTGATAAGATACTGTGCCGGCTTCGACTTGCCGTTTTCGGAAACGGAGACACTCTCTATAATAAATCCGCCGTTAAATTCGTCTCTGCTGCCGGTGTTCGGCGAAGAAGTCATTCTCGCACGGGAATCACTTTTCAGATCATTTTGCTCAAGAGCCAGCCAAACATATCCCAATGTGTTCGGACTGTTATTCGTGTAGGTGATCACCTCGTCTCCGGTGACACTTGTATCCTGTTCATTGAGACGCACATGGATTTTATAATCTGCCCTGTTTTGCCAATATGCCGGTCCGGGTGAGCCGTCTGCATTTCGATAGAGTGAACTTCCATATAAATCAAATAACGGATCGAATGTTTCCCGCGGATTATAATTTGAGATTTGTTGAGCCGCCAAAGGGGTTATAAAAATGACAAACAACAAGACAAAAATATTTTTGATCTTCATGATTAATCTGTCCATTCTGAAAGAAAATTAAGATGTTCAATATTGACAAAAGATGATCTGCACGATCATTTCTTCAAATCTTTGTCCCAATCGATCATCACGGTAAGCGGCGACATTTTTTGCAATTCGAGACTTCGATTGATAACGAATGTTTTTCCATCGGCAGAAATATCATAACTCTCGATAAATGCGGGAGCCGCAAACAAAGGACGTGCGCTCAGAACTTCGACTCCATTATTATTGTATCGGAGAGAAACCAGCGTCATTTTATTCTCACGGCTGATATAACATAACTCATTATTATTGCCTGCCCAACATGGGAGCCCGCCACCGTCGCTCGAGACTTTGAACGTACGTGTTTCATTTTTTCCTACCGGTCTGAGATAGACTTCATAGTCGCCGCTTTCATCCGAGTGATACGCAATCCATTTACCATCCGGAGAAAACCTTCCGGCATTTTCGTCGAAATCAGATTTGACGACCGGATACGCTTCATGTGTACCCTTCATCGGCATGATCCACAAATTTCCATGGGTTCTTACCTGAGGTGATCTTGAAAAAAGCACTGAATTACCATCAGGTGACCAATCGAGTGGCAGATCAAAGTTCGCCGAAGCGAGAATGCATTGTTCGGTACCCGAACCGTTGATTGGTTTCTGCCAAACGCCTGTCCGAACTGACCAATACATTATCATGTTGCCATCGGGAGAACTGATGGCGTTGTCCTCACCGATATCCGACGTAATCCGATTTCTTCCTCCGGTATGAATATCATACATCCAGATATTCAACCGCAGCATTTTCGGATCGAAAATACTCGCGGTGATATGATGTTGGTCGGCAGTATATCGAATCCGGAAATTTTCTATCATGTCCCCGACCGTTTGAAGAACTTTCCCTGTTCTATCGGTAATAAGAAGGCGCGCCCCGGAATGGATATTCCCTTGCTGAAACATTAAAATTCCTGTTTGCGACGCTGAAATAACCGAGAGATTAAAACCGGGATCATTAATGACGCCGTCGGCAATAGATACGGGATCGCCAGAAAGTTGAAGTGAGGATTGATCGAAACGTTGAGCCAACAATGTCGATCCGCGAAGATATAAAAGAAATCCGTTCGCATAGATTGCATTAGCGGTCGTGTGTACAACCAGTTTATTTTCTTTGCCATCCATTGAAGAAGCGTAAACTGCATGACCTTCCGCCTCGCCGGCTTTACTCGATATCCTTGAAAAATAGAGAAAATGTTTTCCGTCGGGCAATGCAAATGGCCACCGATGGGACGATTCGTTGCGTGTCGTATCCAGCACCGTCACCGGTTCCGGTTTCCCGCCCTGGTCGGACACACGAAAGATCGGCGATTGAAAGTCGGGAACGAGTAAAATCGAACCGTCGCTACTCCAACTTCCGCCACGCGGATTGTCAGCAACGCACACCGCTACCGGCGCACCACCGGCAGGATCAATTTTTTTGATTTTTCCATCGGCAAAAAAAGCGATATATTTTCCGTCCGGCGACCAGAACGGATATTGCGCAAACCGAGTGCCATCCAGTAACCGCGTTACATTTTCATGGAGCGAACGGACATATAACCGCGTAATACCATCAGGTGCAACTCCGACGTAGGCAATGTTTTTTCCATCGGGCGAAATGACAGGCGGTCCCGCAGATTGACCGAACGAATGAATATACACACTATCCGGAGGTACGATCGAAGCGACAACCGTCGGACGATTCTCCGAAGACCCAATAAATTTTTGGACAAGCAGGAATGAAGCCACAAGAAAAAGGATAACCGCAATTCCCCATGGAAGCATTCCCCGAACGCCAATCCTCTGTTCCATTTGCGGAGATTGCTGAACACCGGTTTGCCGAATGCCCGATTGTGCCGGAAACGTCCGGCTCATATGCTGTCGGGTCGATTCACGTTTGTAACGACGCAGGTCTTTTGAAATTTCCGCAATCGATTGACATCGTTCCGACGGTTCTTTGGCGAGGCATTCCATAACAATCGCATCGAGCGATGGGTCGATCTCCGGTTTGATGGAAGACATCGGAGCGGCATCAACATTTACGATTTCGTATGCAAGCGCAGTTTCATGGACGCCTTTGAATGGCAATTGACCGGTAAACATTTCGTACATCAAAACCCCGAATGAGAAAATATCCGACCGGTGATCGGTATTTTGCCCCTGCACTTGTTCCGGCGACATGTAACCAGCCGTTCCGACGGTGCTTCCCTCTTTCGTCAGTCGTGTAATCTTACTTCCGCTGTCTCTCAGTTTTGCCAATCCGAAATCCATAATTTGCGCGATGCCATCTTTCCGGATCATGATGTTTTCCGGCTTGATGTCGCGGTGGACAATTCCTTTATCATGAGCAGCCGCCAGGCCATCGGCAATCTGAATACTGATATCGATTGCCTGTTTAAATGATATGCTTCCTTTTTTCTCGCGGAGAGTTTGACCATCCACGAATTCCATTGCGATGAACATTTGCCCATCATGTTCATCGATACCATAGACGGTACAGATATTCGGATGATTCAATGCCGCGGCGGCTTTGGCTTCCTGAACAAATCGCCCCTTGTCCTGTTCGGAAGCATTCAGTCGCTCAGGTAAAAATTTCAAAGCAACAAGCCGATCCAGCTTCGTATCTTCGGCTTTGTAGACGACGCCCATGCCGCCCTCGCCTAATTTCTCCAGGATTTTATAGTGAGATATGGTCTGACCTATCATAACAAATTCATTTTAATAATGTTGTTCATTCATTGAAACAAATTTTCTATCATCACCAGCTTGCCGCTGCGTTTGTGTAGGACATAGATCAACTCCTCACCGTCCATACTGAGTTTCTCCGAGGAGTCCGGATTGAATCCCGGGAATGAGATATTGAGTTTTTCACGTTTTCCCGATCGGTACTGATATCTCCACCACTCATGTTGCTTGTTTTCATAATAAAAATATTCAAGGTTTCCAAAAGCATCAAGTTCATCATCAACTTTGTCGACAAGGTACGGTTTGTTGTGAGATGGATTCTGTCGATAGTCGGCCGGGATGACCCAATTGCCTTTCCTGCCTTTTCGCGTATCATAATAACTGATCATCTTGCCCGATGCGACCGGTGACGCAAACGTGGAATCCTCAAAGACCTTTTGTGTTTCTCCGCTCTCTATTGATATTGTTTCAGTGTATGTTTTCCCCGGCCTAAAAACCAGAAGAGAAGAATTCGTGCTCCATATTTGAGGAAGTCCATACCCGATTGTTTTCGGTAACTCCGGATGTTCAACATCGATGATACACACTTTTGCCGACTCCTGTGGTGTGACAGTCAGCCAGCTCGCGTAGGCAATCCATTTGCCATCCGGAGACCACACAGGATGATCCTTGTTTTCGGCATCGTTTGTGATTTGCCTCCGGTTATTTCCATCCCGATCCTGGACGAACAGTTGAACAGAAGATTTGAGAGGGTCCGGATCACCCATGACGAACGCGATGCGTTTCGTATCGGGAGAAAAACACGCATCACTGATATCACGGTCATCAAAGGTCACCTGCTGCGCACTTGGATGCACCGTGCTCGCAATCCAGATATACCCAACGGGCTGTTGCTGAAGATAGACGATTTTTTTTGCATCTGCTGAAGCAGTGATACCGATATCAGGACCACTTCCTTTGGTCACCTGTTGGGCAGTCCCTCCTGTCGCCGGCATGATCCATAAATTTGTATTGCCGCTTTTATTCGAAGAAAAAAGGATCGTGCCATTTCGCAGCCAGCAGACATCGTCGATATTCTTTTTGTCGAAGGTTAGTTGAAGCTCATTACCGGTTTCGAGTTCACGGGTAATCACTTCCTGGTACGGCTGATTAGGACTTTGGAATGAACGAATCCAGGCAACCGATCGACCGTCCGGCGACCAGGAAAAAGAATAACGACCGCCGGTTCCGGCACTGTCGGCGAATTCAAGCCGGTTATCAGAACCATCCGGTTTTACACTCCAAAGTTCGTAATAAAATCTTGGGATGCGATGAAAGGATACATATCCGAGCCGTTGTGCATCAGGACGCCAGCGAACATTTCCGGCAAAGTCAACGATCTTCCGGCTTGAACCTCCCAAAGAGGAAGCGATATATAACCTATTGGATTGCGTGTATGCAACCTGGCTTCCATCGGGAGAGATATCCGATTGCTGCTGAGTGAACACCATTGAATCGTTGGTAATACGTTTCGGCTCGTTGGTGGAAGTGTGCATGTAATACATGTCCCATTTCCCGGCTCCATCTCCGCCCGGGAACGATATCCAGTTTCCGTCGGCTGATATTCCCGGATAGGAAACCTGCGATAAAGGGATTTGCAACACTCGCAGAGTCATATTGGGATTAAGGGTCACCGGCAGGGAGGTACTTGCAGTTTGTGGTGATGATTTTGTGAGATAGAAATATATTCCCGCGGCAATTGCTATTACCAGAACGGCCATTCCGATCCAGAGTTTGATTCCGGAAGATTTTTGTTGAGGTGTTTCGGCTGCGCCAATGACCGATGTCTGTTGTTGTGAAACCGGTGATGGCGGCTGTACGGATATCATGCGCGAAACTTTGGTGGATTCCTTCTTGAGACGCCGCAGATCGATGACCATGTCATGTACCGACTGATACCGTTCTTCCGGATTTTTCTCCAGTGCCCTGCCGAAAATATGAAGTAGCTCGGATGAGGCACCTGGGACATATTTCGTAAGCGGTTCAGGTTCTTCGTTGATGATGGAATACATCATCGCCGCTTCGTGCTCGCCGCGGAACGGCATATGTCCTGTCAGCATTTCGTACAACACGACGCCGAATGAAAAGATGTCTGAACGACCATCAACTTCGGCTCCCTGGATTTGTTCGGGTGCCATATACGCGAGAGTTCCGACCGTACTTGAAGTTTTCGTCAGTTTCAGAGAACCCTTGAGCTTTGCCAATCCGAAATCCATCACCTTGATCATGTTCTTCGAATTGATCATAATGTTTTCACATTTGATATCCCGATGGACAATGCCTTTGGCATGTGCATCTTCCAGAGCTTCGCCGATGTGAATAGCGTACGGAATTGCGGCATCGATACTCAAAGGTCCGGTCGCAAGTTTTTTCCGCAGTGTAACGCCGTCGACATACTCCATATCAATGAATTGTTGTCCCTCATACTCATCGATCGCATGGATACCACATACATTGGGATGATTCAGCGCTGACGCAGCGCGTGCCTCTTGGAGAAATCTTGCCTGCTCCGCTTCGTTGGCAGTAAGATGATGCGGAAGGAACTTGAGCGCAACCGTACGATCGAGTTTGGTGTCGTGGGCTTTGTATACAACACCCATGCCACCCTCACCGAGTTTCTCGAGAATTTCATAATGTGAAATGGTTTGTCCAATCATCGTGCAAGCCCCACTTTCTTCAAAAGTATCGAAAAACGCGGATCAGATCGTATTATATCATATTCAGGATATATTTTCAGACCTGCCATTCCTGCGGCATGTGCTTGATACGCTTGCTCCAAATATTCGAAAGCCTTGTCGTTCTCACCGATATTCGCATAAATCATCGCAATCTGATCAGCGGAAATATACCTCCGCTTCGATGCATCTTCAAGTTCTTTCAGAATTTTTTTCGCCTCGGAAATATTTCCCATACGTGCATAGGTAATGGCCAGACCGAAGAGCGGGCGATCCGGAGAATATTTTTGCGCTCTGAGATAATCGCTCAGTGATTCCTTGAGCATACCTTTTTCACGATACGCAGCACCGAGTATATCATCCCAGTACAAGAAATTCGAGTCAAGCTCCGCTGTCCTCTTATGCTGTGCGATAACAGCATCATATTTGCGTCCCCAGTAGAGATACCATTCTTTAGACCAGCTGGCAACGGGAGAAAGGGGATCGAGAGCGATTGCACGATCGACAATGGCAAATGCACTGTCGAAATCTCCCGTAATTCCGGCACATTGAGAACAAAAGATATCGACATCGACGGAATTAGGGCTCAGTGCAATCGCACGGTGTAATTCTTTTTCTCCGGCGGAAAGATTCCAATCATATTCGGCCAGAACAATTCCCATCGCCGCATGGGCCTCCCCATTCGTACTGTCGATCTCCAGAGCTTTTTGAGCTGCAATTTTGGCGCGCGGATACGTTTCGTGCGGCGGTAAATAAAAATCTGCGAGTGCTTCGTAGGTGGATGCGATGCCGGCGTATGGTTCCGCATACCGGGGATCCTCCTGAAGCGCTTTTTGAAAATACTCAAGGGCACGGTTGAGACTTTCACCAGTAAATTGATTGAATTGGAAAAGTCCTTGCAGATATAAATCGTGTGCAGCAGGATTCGCTGTTCGTGACGATGACATCGCCTGGCGTTCGGTTCCGTTGAGAGTAATAGTGAGCGCCGAGACGATATGTCCGGTAATATCATCCTGCACGGCAAAAACATCCTTCATCTCCCGGTCGAATGTATTTGCCCAGAGATGCTCGTCAGTATTGGCATCGATCAATTCGGCGGAGATACGTAATTGATTTCCCGACCGCCGTACGCTTCCCTCAAGAACTGTTCCGACGCCGAGTTCTTTTCCGATCTGACGCATATTTTTTTCGGTGTGTTTATACTGCATCACCGAAGTGCGTGAGATGACTTTCAGGTCGGCAATTTTTGAAAGCTGTGTGATGATATCCTCCGTAATACCATCGCTGAAATATTCATTTTCCTTGTCATCGCTCAGATTTTCGAACGGCAGAATAGCGATCGATTTATGAAGCGAGACATCGGCAGTTGATGATACGGTATTCGAAAGTTCTTTGACTCCGAATGATTTTGAAGAAAAATAGAAATATGCTCCGGCGATGATTGCAATCAATACCACCGCGGCAATTATGGGAAAAACCATCGATCGGTTTTTTGTGACAGATGGCACTGCCGGTGCGATTCCTTTTTGAAGGTTGCGAAGATCCGCCACAATCTCCGCCATGCTTTGATATCGTTTTTGTTTATCCTTTTGCAAACAACGAAGTACCACGGCCTGGATATCCTCGGAAATATTCGATCGCAGTGATGAAAGCGGGATCGGCTCTTCATTCAGAATGGAATACATGATCGCCGCTTCATGTTCGCCGCGGAACGGCAACTTTCCGGAAAGCATCTCGAACAGCACGACGCCGAACGAGAAAATATCGGATTGTTGATCCGCATCGCCGTCCTGAATTTGTTCAGGAGCCATATACGCAAGAGTTCCAACTGTCGATGATGTTCTTGTGAGATTGAGTGAACCCTTCAGTTTTGCCAATCCGAAATCCATCACCTTGATCTGGTTCTTCGAATTCACCATGATGTTATCGGACTTGATGTCGCGGTGGACGATTTCTTTGCCATGAGCTTCCTGCAATGCTTCACAAATCTGGATGGCGTACTGTATCACTTCTTCCGTTTTCTGAATCGGAACTTTTTTGCGCAACGTTTTACCATCGACAAATTCCATCACGATGAAACGCTGGTCGCCGATTTCTTCCAGATAATAGATCGAACATATATTCGGATGATTCAATGTCGCGGCGGCTTTCGCTTCTTGCAGGAAGCGCGAATTTTCTTCCTCATTCGACGTGAGATGATTGGGAAGAAATTTCAATGCAACGATGCGGCCTAACTTGGTGTCTTCGGCTTTATACACCACACCCATCCCGCCTTCGCCGAGTTTCTCGAGAATCTTATAGTGAGAGATAGTTGACCCGATCATAGCACTCTTTATTTATCCTCCGCGATCAATTGTTGAAAACGTGGATTATCGCGCAGAGCATCCCATGTGGGATCGAGACGAAGCAGGGCAACCGAAACATTGCCCGGATGTGAAAGGGCGTCGGAAATCAACATGACGGCTGAGTCAGGTTCGTCCACCATCAGATGGATCTCTGCCAATGTGGAAATCAAATCCCCGTTTATTATACCAATCAATTTACCCTGGTCAAATTCTCGCATTGCCCTTTCCTTTTTTCCCAATAAAGCAAACACCCGCGATAGTTGATAATGATAACTATCATCGGAAAATAATTGAGATGTTCCACGATTTTCCATCCAGATTCGGGCAGAATCTGCCAACCGATGCTGAAGGGCGGTCTGTTTCTGGAGATACGCTATAGAAGCGGCAGTAGTATAGTAGTCAGAAGTATCTTCTCTTCCCTCTGTCATGATACGATGAAGAGCCGTATCATATTTTCGATCCAAAATATCAAGGTTTGCCGCCATGTATACACGGTCAACCGAATCGAACTTTTTCGGCATCGCGTCCAGAACTTTACGGGCATTCTCTGTTTTTCCCTCCCACTGAAGGTACATTGCGATCTTATTATAATACCCTGTTTCAAAATCGGGGAAAAAAG
>Ga0265322_10000256_pt1 | contig 23191 bp, 16 predicted proteins | sample 41222metaG_FD_193584 | JGI IMG/M metagenome (GOLD analysis project Ga0265322, IMG submission 193584) | Rhizosphere microbial communities from Carex aquatilis grown in University of Washington, Seatle, WA, United States - 4-12-22 metaG | ecosystem: Host-associated > Plants > Roots > Rhizosphere...
AAGCTGTTCCGCAGAGAGGCGGCCTTTTGGGAGGTTTTCTTCTAACAGATTCCGGAACCATATATGGCTTTCGCCCTATAACTTCAATCAGCAGTATGTTGTACAGGTTACAATCGGGATCATTTGTTCCATTCGGTTCACCGGTGCCGTTAGTTGAGAATGGTGGTTCTAGTGATCCGAATTTCGAACCACCCACAATTTCTTTCATTGACCATAGCAATACTATCTATGCCGGAAATCGTGCTGGGGGTCTCTACGTAAGCCACGATATGGGAACGACGTGGACACAAGTGCTATTCTATGCGGTGAGCGCTATTACCTACGGTGCTGGGAATGCTGTCATTGTTGCGGCTGATTCGACACAAAATGTATTTGGCGGTGTGTTTCTAACTTCCGATCACGGTGTAACATGGAAAAATCTCGGAATGAAACAAGCAATATTTACTTCCGTAACTTCGGACAGTGTCGACAATATTCTCGCTTCTACAACTCAGGGGAATTATTATTTTAGTAGTATCGATAGTACGTGGACTTTTGTAGGGCCAGTGACTCATTCTTCCGATAATGTGCTGGCAACGTCTTCCGATATTTTTGTTTGCGCGAGTGCAACGGATGGAATATTCCGCTCGACCAATCAGGGGACATCGTGGTTATTTAATGGATTACAAACACAGGAAGTAAGTTCTGTATTATCGTTGTCTTCTGGAACGATCATTGCCGGAACATTTGGCGAGAGGATTTTTATTTCTTCTGATGGCGGACTAAACTGGCAGCAAACGGCACCAGGAGTCGTGGGGGATTACATTTATTCTCTTGCCTCAACAGGATCAATTGTCTATGTAGGTACCGAACAAGGTATGTATCAATCTTTTGATGAAGGTAACCATTGGGCGGCAGTAACTATGCAGGTTGTGACCAGTCCGGTTTATTCTGTGGCAGTGAATGGAAATGAAAGAGTGTATGCTGCAACTAATTTTGGTGTTTATACGTCCACAAATTCAGGTCTGATCTGGACACAATCGGGACTATCGACATCGGTTGTGTCGAATCTTATATTGGGTTCCTCCGGAACTTTGTATGCCGCAACAGAAAAAAACGGCATTTACCAATCGAGCGATAGCGGTTCAACGTGGATAAGCCGCGGGCTTGTCCGCAACGATATCCAAACGATTACCGTTAATTCCACCGGGCAAATTTTTGCCGGTGTGTATGGCGGTATTTTTTATTCAACCGACAATGGAACAGGATGGGCGCAGAAGAATTTTACACCATATTATGTCTATTCCTTAGTGTGTAATGGGATCAATCAAGTCTATTGCGGAACATATAATGGTGTGTATGATTCTTATGATGACGGAAAAACATGGACGCCAACCGGATTGCAAGGCACTCTGACTTTGAACGTATCATTCGATGCACATAATCTATTATTGGCAGGTGTAGAAGGTGGGATATTCCAAAGCTCTCAACCTATACTCGGAGTGGATGAAGGTAAAAGAGATCTTCCGACATCATTCAAACTTGAACAAAATTATCCTGAACCATTTAATCCCAGCACAACAATCAGTTTCGCATTACCGACCGACAGTAAAGTTACATTAAAAATTTACAACTTGCTTGGACAGGTTGTTGCAATACTCACCGATGGTGTCGTCAGATCTGGCTATCAATCTACCCCATGGAACGCCGGCAATTTTGCTTCAGGAATTTATTTTTACAGGATAGAAGCAACGAGCAACGGTTACCTGCCAAAGACGTTTACTCAAGTAAAAAAGATGGTGTTAATAAAGTAAGAATAGAAATTAGGGCTTAAAATCTTTGCAATAGTGCTTTCCATGCGCAAGATTTTTTACGGCCTTACTCATCCGCTTCGGCGCTAAGACAAAAGCCTCCTCAGTACTTTCTCCCAAAGCTGTTTTTTTTATCGCCCTTTGTCTAAAAATGCACACGCTCGATGAAATCAAAATCTTCAAATAAAATGAGTAAAAAAATACGTGTAATTTAGGCTGTCTAGTTTTAAAAAATTGAGGTGCGTTTCTTAATAAAAAATCATATCGTCGGCAGGCATCAATGGATGAATTTTCAAGAACGCAAGAGAGAATGAACCGCATCCCCGATATAGGTGTAATTATTCATCAGGATGAAGGACTGGTTTGATCGGCTCATTGTGTTCGAAATCCCAACGTGTTTTTCTCCGTAGGTCAGCAATGCCGAGTTTGTAATCAATCAGTGCGTTCAGAGAATTCAGTTTTGCAGCAGTCAGCCGCTGCTGTACCAATGCAAGTTCGTTACTGTTGATGGTCCCATTACGGAATCGCTGGAGACTGATGTCATAACTCTGCTGGGCGACGGCAACAGACTTCTGAAGTACCTCATTCCGTGATTCTGCGATGGAAATTCTCTCTAGAAGGTCCATCGTCTCCTGGCGAACCTGCTGGAGCACATAATCCTTCTGCGATTTTGCGTTGTGGTAATCGATTTCCGCTGCTTCCACTGTCCGGCCGTTTCGTCCCCAGTCGAAAATCGGAACCGAGAGTGTCAAGGAGACACTCCTTGAAAGGTTGAGACCCCGGAAGACATCTCTCAGAAGTGTATCGGTCTTATTCGCGCCGTAACGTGCGTTTAGGTCAAGACGAAAATTATTTGCCGTCCTGGCTGAGGCGACATCAACCTCCCTTAATTCAATATCCATCTCTGCTTTTAATGCTTCGGGACGATACTGCAACGCAGAGGAAAGTGCTTTTTCGCTATCAATGCTGATTGGGCTGTACGTTATATCCCCTTCCGGAAAAACATCTTCCTGGGGCAGAACGCCAAGGAGGAGACGGAAGTTATTCTTTGCCTGCGCCACGTCTCGTTCGATAGTGAGCGAGTCATTTCGGCTGGATGCAAGATCAACATCCGACTGGAGAGCATCAACTTCCGGGATCAAACATCCGGTAAATTTGGATTGAGCAGTTTTGTAGGAGTCCTCATTCTGGCGAACCTGTTCCTTCACAATGGCAAGCCGCTGCAACTGCTGAAAGAGTGTGTAAAAACTTTCAGTCACATTATAGACAAGGTCAAGCTGATTATTGAGAAAATCAGTTTCTGCCTGTTGTAAGGCGATATCGGCGCGTTCAGCGTTCTGTCGAAGCTGGTTACCTGTAAAAATCGGCTGCTGCAATTCAATTTCAAAATCTCCGAAATAATTATTGGTTGTGTTATTCACACCGGATAGTCCTGACAATTGAGATTGACCGGTGAGCGATTGAGTAAAGAGTAGGGTACCCCCAGTCAGCGTCAGTGGCTGGCTCACGACCAAGGATCCGAGGTAGTTCGTTGATTGGAGTTGGTAATATTCGTAATTGCCTGTTAGCGGATTGAATTGCTGTGTAAGCGACTGAGAGTAAGACGGTGCTGTAACAGAAAGACCGACAGAAGTCCAACCAGCCCGTTGGGCGGATTCCGCTCGCTTTCTGGCGGCCAGATAACGCGAAGCAAGATCACTCGCGACAAGTCCTTTGCTGATAGCCATCTCAATGCTCTGATCCAGTGTTACATGGATGGCAATCTGGGAGAATGAAGGAATGAAAAAAATATAAGTCAATATTACAGGGATGATAATTTTTAAGAGATTATTCATAATGGAGAGATTCAATGGGATTTTGAGAAGCCGCCTTCTTAGCTGGATAATATCCGAAGACGATGCCTACACCGGCCGAGACCGAAAATGCGAGGATGATAGCCGGGAACGAGACAATGGTTCTCCAACCAGCAAAGAGAGTGATGCCGCTCGTCAATAACCACCCGACGATGATACCTATGAGACCACCGACTACGCTGATGAACAATGCCTCAAAAAGAAATTGGCTAAGTACATCAGTACGAGTAGCTCCGACAGCGCGACGGATGCCTATCTCCTTTGTACGCTCAAGAACGGACGCCAACATAATATTCATTATGCCGATTCCGCCTACCAGAAGAGAAATACCTGCAATTGCACCCATCACGACGTTGAAAATTCGTTGCGTTTTCTGGCTCTGCTGCACAAGAGCTTCCGGTACGACGATTTCATAATCCTTAACCCCGTAATGGCGCCGATCTAGTATCCTTTCAATGATCTCCGTGAGCTCCTCAATGTGCCGTTCAGGTGATAATTTTACAGTCACCTCGTCCAACTCCATTTTCGGGCGAGGTGTCCTACCGTTTGAGACACTTACTCCGCCCCCGAAAAACCTCACATTGGCATTTTCCGGACCTTTGTAGCGAATCAATTTGTACTGAGCTGTCGTGAGCGGCAGATAGACATCCACATTCAGATTCCGCACCTCCAAATTTTCGACTTTTTTACTCGGTGTGAGTTGATGCGAAACGACACCAATCACCGAGAACCACTGGTCATCGATCTTAATCGATTGCCCGATTGCCTTTTCAAAATGGAATAATTTGTCTTTGACGTCACTTCCAATTACGCAAACATTCGCCTGTTCACACATGTGAGTTTCATCAAAGAATCGCCCGTCTGTCAGTTTATAATCATAACACTTTAGAAAACCCGGAGTTGTCCCTATTACTTTTACTTCCGCGTTTTCTTCATTGTGCTGAGCGGTGGTTGTTTTCTCCCAGTGAGGTATGACAGCCTCGATACCTGGACAAACCTGTAGTATCGCTTCACCATCAAGGATGGTGAGTCCTGGGGAAAAGTTCGCCTTTGCTTTTTCAAATGCCTGTGATGTTTGTTCTTTCGCCTTGATAATGACATTATTAATTCCCATGAGGCGGATCTGTTCAAGTGCCTCCATTCGCGCCCCTTCCCCAATCGAAAGCATCGCGATAACAGCAGCGACGCCAAAAATAATTCCGAGTGCGGTCAAAATCGATCGCACACGATGTAGCATGATGCCGGTAATACCCACCCGGATGTTTTCGTCGAAGTTCATTGCTAAGGATTCTGACCGGGTTGATTTGGCTGTGCTGCAATTATGGTTGGATCGCTCAACGCTACCTTATCGCCCACCTTGATTTCTCCTGATACGACCACGAAATTACTGTTTTTCGCTCCAAGCTTTACCTCTTGGGCACGAGAATTTTTATAGACAACAGTTTTCCCATCCTTTTGAAATACCGCCTCGATCGGAATGTACAATGTATCAAGGATCGATGATATGATTACTTCATTGCTCGTTGTCATTCCGGGTTTGAGCACCGGATCTGTTCCCTCGATGTCGGCAATAACCTCAAAGGTTTTCGTGATTGATTGGTCGTGCTGCTGGCCGATCGTACCGACCGAGGAGACAGTTCCCTTAAATTCCTTATCAGGAAAGGCATCAAGTTTTATTATAACCCTCTGCCCCTTTTTTACCTTACTGACATCCACTTCATTCACGTTTGTAATTGATTGCATTTTGGTCAAATCAGGTAGACTCACCACCGCCATGCCGCCCCACGGTGAATCGCCAACAGCCACTTTTCTCCCGGTACTCCAATTGGTTTCGTACACTACCAACCCACCGAGCGTTGCCTTCATTGTATATTGCTCTTTATCTTTCTTTGCAAGGTTTAAATCACTCTGAGTCTGTTGCACTTTCAACACTAACTTTCGCTCTTCGGACTTATCAACAACACTCTGCGATTCGATCTTCCGTTTGGCCTGTTCGAAAGCGAGGCGATTTTTTTCTAAATTGATTTCAGTGTCCTTGCGTTGCATTTCGGCTTCAAACTTCATCTTTTCTACCTGAAGTTTTGCCTGTTCGTAAGTAAGTTCCGCATTTCGCAATTCTCCTTCGAGGCCTGCATCCTGGAGGGCTTTGTCCGCCTTGAATTTATCGTAGTCGGATTGATTTATACTGAGTTCAGCCTCTTTGTCTGAGATTGTCTTGTCAACATCCGTGGTCCCAAAGCGGACGACGATGTCCCCAGGTTTTACAGTGGTTCCTTCTGGGATGAGATAAACGATCTGCATCTGACCATACCGAACGCGCGGGGTAGTAAGTGTAAATGAATTGGCAGCCCGGATCTCTCCGCTGCTTTTAAAGCTGATCAGAAACTCTCCACGCCGGACATCCACTGTCGGGGTCGATTCTTTATTCGAGGCGGAAACCATGAGTAACAGTATGATTACTGCAAGTCCACTCACAAAAGAAAGCAAAACCTTTTTGGCTCTATACTTGGATGGAATGAAATCGAGGAATTTTCTTAGTCGGTCAAGCTCGTGGAGTTCCATAGAATGTCATCTCCTTTGCAGAATTACTGATAGCGCAAGTGGATCGTATATTATTTTGCTACCCCTTATTATCACGGATGTTGAATTTGGTGTTTGCCGTGAATGACTTTCGGCATCTTTCAGGGTTAACTTATTCGGTAGTGTTGTCGAAAACGATAAGAACAAAGATTCTAAGATAGTCCTAGCATAACATCCTTCCGACAAATGCTAGGATCATCTCCCTAATGATATAAAGAAGGTACGGATAGATTTTATGACTGTCAATACTAAAGTTTATTTTAAAAAGGCTCTCCCGTTTTTCGGTTTCTGAATCAATTTGAATATTTTCAAATCTTAGTTTAGCACTCGGCTCCCTTTTGCCCTTTCCCCAACTCGCAAGCGTCCCCGAATCAATACAATTCCTTTGACAATTTCCTCAAAATCAACTCGTTCTGAATTCTACATTGTTTGATCTTCTCCCCAAAGCTGGTTGCGTTGCTTTGTAACAGATCGTCGCCAAGAATTTTGATAATTTTTGTGCAAGAGATGTTCCTTAGCGTAGGTCGATTTTTCTCCCGGTTGGCAACAACCGAGGTGGTCGCGTTGACTGACTCCGCTACGTCCTTCTGATGCATTCCAAGGTCGAGCCGCCGTTTCCGAATATGGCCACTCAAGGCATTGATGCTCTCAGGATAAGCTGGATTTCGAGGTTTTGGAGTTTTGAGTGCCAGGTGTGTAAATGGCAACGCAATCATGGGAATTCACAATTTCGAATAATATAATTTTCGAATGTATTAGATCTTTATATATTGATTTCCTTTTTAATCCCCTTTGAATTCAAGGGCATTGAATTTGAGAATTTGAGAATTTGAGAATTTGAGAATTTTTTATGATCCGACCCCGTCCTTTTTATTATTAGGGAATCCCCTTATATAGAATTATGGATTTCCACCATTGCAATTTCATAATTGATTGATTAATTAAATTCGTCGTTCTAATTTTCTTCTTTTCCGCGTTTTATGACTTTGGTGAACTCATTTGTACCGTTCCTGTTAATGGGGGAGGATAAAGTAAATTCGCGGAGAAAGTAGGTCAGGAATTTAACAGCGGGGCAATTGCAGAACGAATGAGATTTTTTTCCTAATGTCCTCACTGGCGTGATGATTGAGAACCGAAGCGTAATTTTATTTTACTTATAAGTGTAATCTCAGCATTATTTGTGGACATAAATAACTTCTTTTCACGACAATTTCAAGGAGCAAACATGGAATCATTGAAACTTCCAACAGTTGATATTCGCAAACGGATTAGTTCTATAAATGGAACTTTAAAGCCCACCACTGCGATGGTCAAATCAAGCTTGGCTCCATTGATAAAAAAGCTCGAAAGGGAATTCCTTGCAAGACAAAAAAGTCAAGATGAACACAGGCAGCTTATCAGGAAATTTTCACAATCCTTGAATCCGCCATATAAACCTACCCCATCTGATCTCGCAGCAAATAAGGCACTCAACGAGAAACTTCTCAAGAAAATGAAGACTCGGAAAGTAGATCCACCCCAAGCAATGTACAGAGCACCTCAAATTCATTCGGGCTCTATTATAACTATTAATGTGCCTCCTTACGATGCCCAGTGGAGTACTATTCAAGATTCGGAAAATACTGTTAGCAAAAATGATGGAACATGGAAAGTACATCTTGTATGTAGTGATGGAGAAGGTTGGAAATGGGATCTCGCAGGTGTGTGCACTTTTTTATATCCTTTGCCTGGGATATTTAATATTCATTTCGGGGCATTCATGCATCTCGCTTGGGATATTGGGACCGTTACGGGCACTCCACCTTGGGATTTTGGAGACTATGCCACAGCCCAGTCGAGAGCGTTCGTTGGCGCTTATGCTGCCGCGTGGTGTGCGGGCAGATGGTGTGAGATGGTTGACAATCGAAATAACTTTTATTCTTTGAATTTAACAGTAAATGGAGGCATTGAAGATGTCTCTGGTATGACGGTTGCAATGGACGCTGATTTTGTAACCCCCTCCGACCCTTCCCCGCTCGTCTATGCCCTTTGGGCTTGGGGAGGTGTGGGCGGATACGGAGATAACGGTTTTGGAGGAGGAACTGGACGTGCAGATATGAGACTTTCCGCCAACATTCCGTTTATAGTAATAAGGCAGGACATTTGAACCTCTTGTCTCTCGCTATAGTCGAATCTATCTACTCAAATACACTAAACAACCACAAATAAACAAACCCATGAAAACATCAATCGCAGTAGCAGCATTTCTTATCTCCATGTGTGTTACCGGGTTCACCCAGCCAACTGCATCGACACAACGTGCACCAAGATCTACCCCGGCGCCTACAAGTAGGGCCACGCTTCAGACGAAGGGTGCAAAGCAGACTAGGGTTCTGGAGGCTTGGCGCGATTCGATGAGGCAGATCCCGCTGCCGAAGAAGGGGTCATTCAAGGCTTCGTATCCGAGTAAAGAGTGGCGCGAGGTTCCAAGCGTAAAAGCACCGCCCTATCCTCAACCGCCGCGGCGCGGGCCCCGGCCCTTGGTGGTGGGCAATCGTAACGACATTTCGGCCCAGGCACCTACTGGACACATATCCTCGGCGACCGGCTCTTTCGTCAGCGTCACCGGTGTTACGAACGAAAGTGGACCGATCGGCAACAGCGGGCCATCCATTGCTAACTGCTATACGCTCCAACTCAACGCAGACCGCTTCGCAACCGCGGACTGCTCCGGCTCTCCTAATCCGGGATGCCTAGGTTGGCAGCAATTCGTATTTGCAAACGATGGAACATCAGGAATCCTTTACATTCAGTACTGGCTAATCAAATACGACAAGACTTGCCCGCCAGCGGTGGGTTGGATCCAGTTTTCCTTCACTGGTTCGACAGATATTTACTGTTATAAGAACAGCATGGCCGTAGCTGTGCCTAACCAACCAATTGCCAACTTGGGCCAGATGAGCCTGAGCGGCACAGTGAGTTCAACTGGCGATCAAGTCACTTTGGCTTCAGGAACGGATATGTACACTCAGTCCGGTGACAATGCCGTCGATGCCGCAGCAGGTTGGACGACTGCCGAATTCAACGTGCTCGGCGACGGGGGCAATAACGATGGCGGGGGCACGGCGACCTTCAATAGCGGATCGGCGATAGTCCCTAAAACGGAAATTACCTACGGGGGCACTGCCCCACCCAACTGTGTGGCAGAAGGCTTTACAGGCGAGATGAACAATCTCAGTTTCGGGCCGGCGCCGCCCGCATCGCCACCCGGGCCGGCAGTTGAGTTTACCGAAAGCAGCACCGGCAATGCGACGGCCAACTGCGCGGACGCAACTACCATTGGCGACACCCATTTGACTACTTTCAAAGGTCTGTTGTACGACTTTCAGGCGTCGGGCGATTTTGTATTGGTGGAGGTCGATTCCGACTTTGTCGTACAAACGCGGCAAGTGTCCGGGGCACCGACTTGGCCAAACGCATCGGTTAACTCCGCTGTCGCGACGCGAATGGGCAAGACCGTAGTCGCTCTATGTCTCGACGGGCTTACTATCGACGGCAAGCCTACTGACCTCGCCGATGGCAAATCGCTTTCCACGTCTGACGGTGTCGATGTCACGCGAAGAGGAAACGTCTACTTCATTACGAGCCAGGGTGGCAATTCCGTGCGCGCCACCGTCAACACAACCTGGATCGATGTCTCTGTAGGACTCGGAAATTGCTCTTCCAATGTAAAGGGTCTCCTCGCCAATGCCAATGAAAACGTCAACCAGATCGCGGCGCGCGATGGAACCGTGCTAACGAACCCGTTTAACTTCGAAGAACTCTACCACCGGTTCGCCGATAGCTGGCGTGTCTCACCGAAGGAGTCGCTTCTGCCCGCCTGCGGGAACCGGGACATTAAAAGTGGGATTCCTCGGAAGCCGTTCTATGCGCGTGATCTTGATCCGAAGGTATTCAAACGGGCGCAAGCAGTTGCCAAAGAAGCGGGTGTGAAAAAGGGGCCACTTCTGGATGCCGCCACACTCGACGTAGCGGTGATCGGCAACGATAGAGCGGCACGAGTTTTTGTTGGCTCACATGCCCCCATCGCTGTAGGGAAAGTCGTCAACGCATCCCGTAGAAAGTAACTGATATAGACAAAAGGCACCACGAATGTCCAGAACAGCACCGCGAGGGACCCAATGTAGGGCACAGATATTCCATAAATTTGAAAATGACCACGCATCATCGTATAAATCCAAATCACGAAAGAGATGACGGAAATAATAATCGCTGGCCATTGGGGAGATTGAATCATCTTTCACATAATCAACAATGGAGAGGTTATGAAGAATATCTTACGCGTTTTTGCAACCATATTTTTCTCGGTTTTGTGGGGAAGCTCTGGATTTGCAGGCACGACAATCCTTACAACGCACACGATAAAGGTGGAAATTGCGTGGCTTACAGACACAGCAAAAGCGACAGCGCATACACATAAACCAAACCAGTGTGAAATAAATGCTGTTGTTAGTGTCTTTGCCACAAACGGCTGGACAGTGCAGATTGAGTGGGGGGATGAAATCACCGAGACCGATATTAACAAAACGATCGACTTTTCAAGTAAAACCAATACATTTGATTCGAATGCTGGGACATGGCATGACTTAGAAGTAGCTCATCGCCATCACGCAGAAAACTCCGGCTGGCACTTCGTGCTTTTTGGACATAACCAATCCGGCGATGGCGTTTTCACCACAAGTTCAGGTCGAGCCGAATTACCTGGTGATGAATTCATCGTAACTCTAGGGTCATTTGAAAACCAGGTGGGAACCCCTTGGGATAGGGCTGCTACATTCATGCACGAGCTGGGGCATAACCTTGGATTACATCATTCGGGGGATCAAGATGAAAGCGTCGTAGGACAATACAAGCCCAACTATGCCAGTATAATGACATATCGCTATCAACTTCTGGGGGTCAAGAGTGGAATGCAGTGTCAAGGCCTTGCGATCGGCGTACCAACCCTCAAAAACCTTGATTACTCTCACGGCACTTTGACACAGATAGATGAGAACGCGTTGGTTGAGGCAAATGGTATAGGTTATGGTGGCGTGGACTGGGATTGTTCTGGTAAAATTTGCGGTACCGTGTCCCAGGATGTACATGATCGGGGGTCTGGCACGTTTTTCACAAATTGGTGTGGTAATTCTGGAATCAAGACACTTTTGAATGACTATGACGATTGGGGGCACATCACAGATATTGCATCGCCAGCACCCGCCGGAGTGGAGTTCAATCAAGAGGTTGTGTCGTGCGCGACGTTTGAAACTTTAAATCAATTTAATTGTGCGTATCCTGGTAGTCAGCCAGATCCATGCGCTGCAGAGCCAACATCCCCACCTCCATCGTTAGACGTAGTGTTTATTATGGATGTTACAGGCAGCACAGGTGACTTACTTCCACAGTGGAAAGCAGCCATGCCAGGCGTTGTTGCAAGAATTCAATCAAAGTTTCCTCAGGCTCGGTTTGGTTTAGCATCTCACCTCGACTTTCCATTTGATGACCATAGCCTTACGGGTGAATATGCCTACAGACTAGAATCACCACTAGATTCGAACCTCGCACCAATGCTGACAGCTTTATCTAACCTAACCAACGGAGATGGATTAGATGAACCAGAATCTCAGTATGAAGCCATTTACCAAGCACTCACAGGATCTGGAAGAGACCTTTATGGAGATGGAAGTTTTAGTGATCAGGGAGACATTCAGCCTTGCAGTATGAACTATCTTCCAGGAAATAGGATCATTATCGTTCACTTTACATGGCCACCACTTTTTCATGATAGAGATTTAGAGCCAGATTATCCCTTCCCAGGATCACAACCAGTGGCAGGCAGGACGCTGACGATAGCTACTCTTTTAGAAAAGCATGCAACCTATTTCGGGTTAGCTAACATTAGTTCTACAATCAGTAACGCAACCTCTCGTCAATCAGGTAAGAAGATTTCACCTCAAAATTTTTCCATGCTCGCCTCAAATCAGATGCAGGAACTAGCCGATACAACGGGAGGTGTCGTTCTTTATGCAGGAGGAGATCTTTCAGGTCTCTCGACTGCAATAGATTCCGTGGTTAAGACTATTGAAACGAATGTTTCTTATCGAACCATCTCGGCAGAGAGCTTGGCCCTGGCAGTTGATGCAAAGGGCAAACTCCAAGCAGTCAAACCAAAAGCCGACAAAGATGAGTTCTGCGTGAAGTTAGAAGATACCATTTCAGCACCGGTGAACGGCCTGCACATTGAATTCAGTGAAAAATTACTCACCGGAACGTTTTCCACAACACCTTCGGAGACCTCCGCGGTAGCAGACGTGAAGGGTCAAAAGTGGGACATCAAGTTTGCTAGTAGTATTGATTCAGGTATGGTTGTAACGGTATGTGGATTCGGCGATAAGGGACAACTTCAGAAAGTATCAAAATTCTGGTGGGTGTTTAATGGAAGCCGAGTGGGGCGGATCCAAAAAGATGCTTTCTTTACGAAAAACCTACCTCGGTTGCCGATGCCAAACCTGCACAATCTCGGCGAAGAACTTTTCGCGCGGGGTGGTTTTCCCGGCGGATTGAAGATTGGATTGGGTGGACCACATTCGGTTGTGCTTACTTCGTATAACGATGTGCAGAAGTCCTTGATTAAGCAGCATGGAAAGTTGTTCATCCTCGATACTCTTGGCCCTCGCTGTCTTGATAGCACAGATCATCCTCACGAACCGATTCTTAAGCAGCTAAAGAATTTGCCACCGGACAAACAAAATAATAAACTTTTTGCAGAACAAGTGGCCTTCAAAATCGCTATTGCCGCTAGTCAAATGAGGATGATACCCATTGGCCTCGGTGAACTCACATACAATGACGGAACAGTGGATCCATTGAACGGAGAAACACTCGACTCAATCGTAGCGCAATGCGATTCGTTCCTTACTCTGTGCGCGGTACAAAACCCCCTCCTTAACGCCGAAGTGTTTGATTCGACTATCCACAAAATCAATACTGCGTTTAGTGGAAATGTTGACACCATTTCGTTTGCAGATTCATTGGTATTGAAGGGAGTCAGACTCTTATCCAGTGCGCCGTTCTTGCACGCAAGCGGTATTGTACCCAAAACGATTCATACTATCCGTGGATACACCAATGAAACACCCAGAGTGTTCAAACTCTATCAGAACTACCCTAATCCATTTAATCCGACAACAAAGATAGAATTTGATTTACCTCAACCGTCTGTGGTTACGCTGAAAGTATACAACGTACTAGGACAGGAAGTCAGAACCTTGTTGGATCATCAGGCAAGGAAGGATGGTGTTCAACGTGTAGAATTCAATGCTGGAAATTTAGCTTCAGGAGTTTATTTTTACCGCATCATTGCAGAGGGAACTGTGAAAAGCGGTAAGCAAAGCTTTACTGACATTAAAAAAATGATGCTGATAAAGTGAAGAGTGAGAGTATATAAAACGAAGCGGGCCCGAAAGTCTACAAGACTTCGGGTTTTATGTTGGCTCAAAATCGAATAGAAGTGGAAGCCCTATTCAAAAAATTTTATTTTAACTACTTTTCCATTAGAAACGTCAACGAAATAGTATGCTAAATAAGGAGTCATACTGAGTTCTGAGGGCTGTGTCTGTATATATATCGTTCCCTCTGGAAGTCCCTCAGCACCAGGAATGCTGCTAGTTGTGTCTTTTCGTACCCAGCCAACAATTGATATATCATCGTGTGTTAGCTTACTGGCAATGCTTATGGCTCTAGCGCGAAGCTCGAGAGGTACTCCCTGCAATGAGAGAGCTGTATTTAATAACTGATAGCGTCTATCCTTAGGAGAGTACGAGAAGAGGAAATAATATGAATCATAATAATCAATAAAAGTATTTTTTAAGGGTGTAGAAGAGGAAGTTATATGTCCCTCGATAAATAAACCAAAAATGAACTCCCCTCGCTGCCTTGCTTCGGCTACCGCGGGGAGCTTCAATTCATTGTACGAATCACGGGGAGAATCCCTCATCCCCACAGTCAGGCTTACGTATTGATAACCCGGAAAAGGATAAACAAGAGGCTGTGCCTGTTCCAGTGCGAAAGTCGGATCAAAGCCAGTAGGGGCCGCAGAATAAAAATTAATTTGCAATTTCTGTTTGAGTTGGTCTAGTGAAACATGCCCTCCACTAGAATTGGGTACTTGAACAAGACTGTCAGGTCGCGCAGAAGAAGAGGAACGAGAGGATTTAGTTATCAACAATGTTGATTGCTCTTGTCGGGATAGGGATGCGATTGCTAATACAGTGAAAAGAGCCGCTATGATTGATAGCACGATGACTGTTTTTTGGAATCCTTGGTGTATCATGAATGCTATTATAGCATAAACCTATAACAATTGCTACTAGTTACACGAGATGGCAGTGAGTCTTAAACCAGGAAAGGATGATGACGACTTTCATCAATATCAATTGTGTTTGGAAAAAGGGGGAACAGAAAATGACCACTTTGAATAATTAATTCCCCCTTCCATAATGCTCGACAGGATATCAAGTATGCAAAAGAAGGGGTCTCATTGATCTGTACCCCAAAAAGTGGACACGAAAGTGTCCACTTTTTTAATTTCGTGGACCATAATATAATTCGTTATATGCCCACATATAGGAACAGACGTATCTTCACCCAGGAGCAGATTGAACCCAGGAGCAGATTGGTACCCTGCTCAAGAATAAGCACGTGGCTAGGTGCAGCGCAAAGTACATCACCTATGCCACGGAGTTCAAGCTCACGGCGATTAAGCTGCACCACCAAGGACAGAGCGCAACGCGGATCTTCCGTGAGGCTGGATTCGACCTTAGGCTCGTGGACAGGAATCTGCCCTACAAATGCCTGAACCGATGGCTGAGGACCTGCAAGCTGCGAGGCATAGCCGGCTTAACCGCTGAAAAGCATGGCAGCGGTGGGGCTGGCGGACGACTCAAGCTTTACCGTCTCACCGAAGCGGAGAAGATCAAGAGACTTGAAACAGAACTCGCCTACCTCAAAGCCGAAAACGATTTTTTAGCCAAGCTCCGGGCCTCAAGAACGGGCTGAGGCTCCGGCCGTGCCAGAAGTACGCTATCTTCAGATCGCTGGGACTGGATATCAAGCTCCTTTGTTCGATCGCGAGGGTCTCGCGCAGCGGCTACTACCGCTGGCGTCGGCACTCGTCAGAGCCAGACAAGGACTTCGCCGACTACCTACTCGTCAAGCAGATATTTGATCGAGGCAAGGGCAGGTACGGCTGGCGAACCGTACGAATGCGCCTAGCCCGAAACGGAGTGATCATGAACCACAAAAAGATTATCCGGCTCATGAGGAAGTATCACCTGACGGCACGCATACGGCGAGCCAATCCGTACGCAGTACTGGATAGGATGACGCAAGTACACTGCACATTTAAAAATCAGCTGAACCGGCAGTTCAAACCCGGGGCCCCGTTCAAAAGCTTCTGTACCGACATCACCTACCTGCCATATCAGGGTAACATGGCGTACCTGTCTGCCATCAAAGATATCGGCAGTGGTGAAATTGTCGGCTGGCATCTCTCAGATCACCCTGACATAGAGCTAGTGAGGATGACCGTCGAGAACATGAGGAAGAACGGGAGCCTTCCCTTGCCAACATTCAGGAACGTTCTGATACATTCTGACCAAGGATACCAGTACACCCACCCCGAGTACATAAAGGTGATCAGCGAGCTGCGGATGGTTCAGTCGATGTCGAGGAAAGGCAACTGCCTTGATAACGCCCCCATGGAATCATTTTTCGGTCACCTGAAGGATGAGATCGACTACAAGAGCTGCAGAACATTCGAGGAGCTCAAGGAGCTGGTCGCAAGCTACATGGAGTATTACAATTGCGAGCGGCACCAATGGAATTTAAAAAAGATGACTCCTGTTGAGTACAGGAATCATCTCTTAATGAAAGCAGCTTAACTAACTTACCCGTGTCTACTAAACGGGGTACGGATCACATAACCCCTTCTTTTGTGCCCTCTCAAATGCTCCCAAGGTGTTTTTTCCTTAAGTGGTCCAATGGTCAGAATGGCAGTTGGATAGGCCTTAGAACGCAGTATTGAGGCTTTAATGGCCACGTAGCAAAAAGGCAACACAACCAGAGAATTCAAAACCTCGAATAATAAGACCTTCGAATGTATTGGATCACTATATGTCGATTTTCTCTTTTTTCAATTCAAGATTCAAAGATACTGAATTTAAGAACCTGAGAATTTTTGCACATTTAGTATCAGAAGGCCGACTCCTATTCTTTTCCCAAGAAAGTAATGTTATCTTATGAACACCTAGATATTTTGCAAATTCCATTTGAGTCAAACCATGAACTTTACGGTAAGCGATTAATTCCTGTCCAAAGAACCTCCCTATACTTGCTTCCGGTTTATAACCCAGAAATTCAATGACCTTAGAAAACCTCTTTTTTGATGGACCATGCCTATTGTATTCCCACGCATAAACTGTATCCCTGTCCACACCAAACCAAACGGCTACGTCACCTGCCTTCAATTTAAGGTCTAACCTTCGTTTTCTAAGGTGGTCGCCAATTGTTGTCAAAGCTTCAGGATATGCTGGATCCTTAGGTTTTTGAGCCTTAAGGGTAATTTGGCAAAAAGGCACCAGAGGGAGACGGCTTTCAGGATGTCACGATCATTCAATATTCTGTACCGGCATCGTTGGCGACCATCCGTATCAGGATTTACGATTCCATGGGACGAATTGTACGAACGCTTGCCGACGGCGAACCGGCAGGTGCGCATGGTTCGGTTGTCTGGAACGGTTTGAACGACAGCGGGAAACGGGTTCCGATAGGAATTTATATCGTTCTTTTGGAAACGATTATATCAAACGGCATGACGGTACAAACGGTGAAAGGAACTGTCGTGGTTGCAACGAAATTGTAGGGAAGGAAAACTATTTTTCCGCGGACGACGAAGAACTATCCGGTGAAGAAGTTTTCTTGGCGGAAGATTCTTTTTTTGAACTTTTTGTGTCGGCAGGCGTTTCCGGTTTCTTTGATGAAGCAGGGGAAGAATCGGAAGTGCTGGTCGAAGATTTTTTATAATCGGTGAGATAAAACCCGCTGCCTTTAAAGACCAGCCCGGCCCCTCCGCCGATAATTCGTACCAGCGATTGTTTTTTGCATTTCGGACAACGGCGCAAGACCTTATCGGAGATTTTTTGGAACTCTTCAAATTCGAAAGAACAGGATTTACAGAGATATCCGTACGTCGGCATAGAACAAAGTCACCTGATTTCACATGTTGATTGACACACAGAAAATATACACAAACGACAAAAGACCTTCAACCTAAAATCCTTCATGGAGTTTCCTGCATCCTTCTTTCAATCGTTGAACGGCTTTTTCCAATTCTTTCATCGAAGAGGCAAATGAAATCCTTACATGATCTTTCGCGCCAAACGCACTGCCCGGCACCATGACAAGTTGTTGGTCATTCAAAAAGAACCGGCAAAGATCCTCATCATCCTTGATTCTCTCTCCATCGATTCTCTTCCCGATAAACGCTTTCATGGAAGGGAAAAAATAGAAAGCGCCTTTCGGCTTGCTGATTTCAATGCCGGGAATCTTCGCACATTCTCCCATCAAAAAATCTCTTCGCCGTTTGAATTCCGTGACCATCGTATCGACGTCGTTCGATGGTGCAGAGAGTGCGACCGTCGCGGCTCTTTGTGCGATCGAATTTGCATTGGAAGTTACCTGACTCTGAACTTTTGCCGCGGCTGCTGCAACCTGATTCGATGCACCGAGATATCCGATCCGCCAGCCGGTCATTGCATACGCTTTGGATACACCGTTAACGGTAATCACTTGATCCCGAATTTGCTTGATGTTGCCGATGCTAAAATGCTTGGGACCGTCGTAAACGATTTTTTCATAAATTTCATCCGAGATCACAAAGATTCCTGTTTCCTCAACGATGTCGGCAAACTCTTCCAGCTCGCCTTGAGAATACATACTGCCGGTTGGATTCGATGGAGAATTCAATAATAAAGCTTTCGTTTTCGTATTGATTGCTTTACGAAGCTGCAACGGCGTCATTTTAAAACCGGACTCCAACGTTGTCGGCACGATGACCGGTCGGGCGTCGGCCAGTTTCACCATTTCCGGGTAGCTCACCCAATACGGCGCCGGGATGACAACCTCATCACCGGGATTGCAAATCGCCTGAAGCGCATTAAAGATCGCCTGCTTTGTTCCGGTTGAAACTAAAATCTGGGACGGTTCAAAATGCAGATCATTATCGACGGCAAATTTCGAGATAATCGCCGCGATAAGTTTCGGAATGCCTTGATTAGCAGTGTAATGCGTGAAGTTTTCCTCGATCGCCTGAATGGCAGCCATTTTCACATGCGGCGGGGTTGGAAAATCCGGTTCACCGGCATTTAAACTCACGACATCAATTCCGGCAGCCTTCATTTTTTCGACGATCCGGGTGAACGCCAGTGTCTGCGATTCTTCAATGTGCTGGATTTTCAGAGAAAGAGTTTTCATGCAGATATTATTTTTTCAAAGAGCGGATTTTTTTCAACAATAAAAGCCGAACAGCCGGCGGAACGAATTCAGAAATATCTCCGCCGAGCATCGCAATTTCCCGAACGATGCTGGAATTCAGATACGTGTACCGTTCGTGCGGCATGAGAAACACGGTCGTAATGGAATCATCCAGTTTGCGGTTCATCAGCGCCATCTGAAATTCATATTCGAAATCGGATATCGCCCGCAAACCGCGGACAATGGCTGTCGCTTTCTTTTTCTTCGCAAACGAGACTAGTAATCCGTTAAAACTTTCGACCGTAACATTACGATACGGCTTGACGGCATCACGGATCATCTTCACCCGTTCCGCATCAGTGAAGAGCGGCTGTTTCGCGGTGTTGCGTGCCACGGTAACGATGACATGATCGAATATATCTCTCGCCCGCTGGATGACATCAAGGTGTCCGACCGTCACCGGATCGAACGTTCCAGGATACAATGCAATTTTCATAACACACCGGTTTAAAAATTAGGGACGATACGTAAAAAAGCTCACATGCGTATTACCGAATTCCCGCCGCTCGACCGATTGGTAGAGCGGAGATTCAGGAAACGATGTTTGTTTGGCATGCTCAATAATAAGAAATCCTTCTTTCCGGAGCAACTTTCGTAAAAATATCTCCTGCGGAATACTTTCCGTATCCTTGAAAGCATACGGCGGATCAGCGAAAATAAGATCGAACATCTCCCGTGTTTTTCTCAGATAATCATCTGCATTTCCCTGAATAATGTCACAGTCATCGAGACATCCGAGCATCGTTGCATTTTCCTCGATGACATCCAGGACCGCCGGAACGGAATCGACAAAGACCACGCGTGCCGCGCCGCGGCTCATTGCTTCGAATCCTAAACTGCCGGTTCCGGCAAATAAATCGAGAATATCTGCATCAATGAGATTGAGGCGATTCTGTAACATATTGAAAATTGTTCCCTTCACGCGTCCCATCGCCGGGCGAACGGTACGGTCGGGCACGGAGCCGAGAATTCTCCCTTTATATTTACCGGAGATAATTCTCATCGTGATTGAAGAGCGATGCCCGCACAGGCGGCAAGCATGTAATCGCTGCCACCTTTCGGACGGGATGTCCGCCACATACTTTTCCTGACAAGCCGGCGCATCGGATCAACGACCGTCATCGGAATTCCTGATTCCTTCAATTTGAGCCGAAGGGATTCGATGATGTTGACCGGCCCGCAATAAAAAATTTCTGAAACGGAAAATTCATTTCGCTTATTTTGGATTCTTTGAATCATAACCTCCGGATGAGGACTTCCGATCGACGTAAAACAATTCAAACGACCGTTGACATACCATCCGATCTCCACCCGATCGTTATTCATCACCGCAAGCGCAACACATTTCGTTTTGATTTCGGAATAATTAGCAAGGAGAGAATATTCCGAAGCAAAATAACCGGTATCGATAAGCCCGACTTTCAATCCGCGATCGGTGATTAATTTCTGCATATCCACGATATGCTGGCGCTGAACGGCAACGGCAAGAACTTCCACCGTCTGTTCCCGTACATGTGTTTTCAAAACATGAATATCGGCAACGTATTGCTGGGGCTGATAATCAACGATAATATTCGAAAATTCCCAATGAACATGTTCCTGTTGTTCTTTTTGTGTAAGAGACGTATCTATCGGAAAGGAATGAACGATGACCGTTGATGAATCGAGTGCGACGGAAATCTTAGAGACATGTTTGAATATTTTCGATGAACGGTCGATCCTGTCTAAAAACCAAAACGGCGAAGCATCGTTCCGATCATGTATTTCAGAATGCAGCAGTATACGTTTCTGATCGCGTATTTCGAAGACCCCGATTTGAAATTGCCGGTTACCGACGCTGATACCGGCCACATATTCTTTACTCATACATTATTTTCCGACCGTACATACAGGAATAATCTTTTCAAGTTTTTTTCTTCCGATGCCTTTGACATGCGACAGATCGTCGACCGACTTAAACGGACCATGTTGTTCGCGATATTGTACGATACGTTTCGCCATCGCCTCGCCGATTCCGGGCAGACCGACGAGCTCGTCTTTTGTTGCCGTATTGATATTCACAACCCGATGAACGGATGACGTAATTTGAAACGAATCGGACAACGCACCTGAACTATCATCGGTTGTTGAATCGGGCTGTTCTATCCGGGCAGAACGTGCGGCAAATTCCGAATCCGAAGCGGAATAATCGAATGAAGGAACAGGTTGAATCGATGACCGTACCATTTTGATGCCCAATCCCGCGACAAACGCGGCCACCAGGAACAGCACGACCTTACTTTCCGTTGCCGTAAAACCGAATTGCCGGTTAAATTTTTTGAGCCAGTTCATAAACGAGTTCATGAACCTTTGCAAATCCTCCCCAGAAGTTCTTTACGAAAAGATATTCTTCATTTTCTCAAAAAAACTTTTATCCGAATGTGCCGACCGATCGCCTTCCTTCGGTTTCATGTTGTCACTCTTCGAAAGATTCTTTAAAAGCTCTTTTTCCTCTTTCGACAGGTGCGTGGGAATAAATACATTGACGCGTATCAATTGATCGCCGCGGCTGCCGTTATTGAGATGCGGAATTCCTTTTCCGCGCATCCGGAGAATTTTCCCGGACTGCGTTCCGGCATCGATCTTCAGCCGCGCACGCCCTTCCAATGTCGGAATCTCAATCTCGGTGCCCATCGCCACTTCCGGAAAGCTGACCAGAATATCGAGAATGACATCTTCACCGTTCCGTACAAACAGTGAATGGTGTTCTTCTTCGATGATAACGAGCAAATCTCCGGGCGGTCCGCCGCGTTGTCCGGCATTACCCTGCCCGTGAAGCGGAATATAATTTCCTTCCGAAACGCCGGCAGGGACATTCACTTTGATCGTCGTCTCACCCTGCACTCTTCCTTCACCGCCGCAGACAGTGCACCGGTCCTTGATAATTTTTCCTTCACCGTTGCAGTTCGCGCATGTTGTGATGTTCACAAATTGGCCGAACACCGATCGGGAAACCTGACGTGTTTCACCTGTCCCGTTGCACACCGGACAGGTAATTCTTGATGATGACGATTTCGCACCGGTGCCGTCGCACGTTTCGCACGGCTTCCACCGTTTAATTTTCAATTTCTTTTCGACACCGGAACCGATTTCTTCCAGTGTCAGCTTCAACCGGATTTTCAAATCAGAACCGGGAATGCCGGTTTGCGCTCTGCCGCGCGATCGCTGTCTGCCGCCCGTAAAAACTTCTTCAAAAATACTTCCGCCGAAATTCGATCCAAAAATATCGTTAAAGCTCGTAAAAATATCATTGACATTATTGAACCCGTGATAGTCGGTACCGGCGCGGACTCCTTCATGACCGAATTGATCGTACCGCTGGCGTTTGCTGGCATCACTCAACACTTCATACGCTTCGGCAGCTTCCTTGAATTTTTCTTCCGCCTCTTTGTTATTCGGATTGCGATCGGGATGATATTTCAGCGCGGCTTTCCTGTACGCTTTTTTGATTTCATCCTGATTTGCCGATCGGGCAAGTTCTAAAATTTCGTAATAATCTCTTTTTGACATGAATTTCGATTCGTAATTTCGTGTTATGATTGTTCGGAATCTGCCGCCGGTTCTTCGGCCACATCGGAAGAAACGATCACACGCGCATGACGAAGCACTTTATCATGCAGCATGTATCCCTTTTCCACTTCCTGGATAACCGTATGCGGCGGGACATCATTTTTCGGCATCTGCAACAGGGCATCGTGAAGCTGCGGATCGAACGGCATTCCGACAACGTCAAAATGTTTCAGCCCTTGGGCTTCAAGAACTTTTTTGAATTTGCTGGATATCAATTCCAGTGCCTGCACAAAAACATTTCCCGCCTCACCGGCAGATTGAGCATTCGTTTCCTTTTTTGCTTTCAGGGAACGCTCGAAATCGTCGAGCACCGGAAGCAGTTTTCCGATCAACTCTTCGGTGGAAAATTTAATGATCGAAGCATAATCGGATTCCGTTCGTTTCTTATAGTTTTCAAATTCGGCTGCTTTTCGAAGCAATTGATCTTTAAATTGATTGACGGCAGTTTCCAGCTCAACGATCTTCGCGCTGAGCATATCCATGTCGGTGAGCTCGGGAATTTGCTTGGGTGCTTCCTTCTGTTCGGCAATCGGTTCTTGCTTATCGATTGTTTGATCTTCTTCCATTTTATCGTTAATAGTGAACCTCATCAGTAAAGTTTACGCTTTCATCCATAAAACATATCATTTTTTACGCACTTTGTCAAGATTGATGTTATTGCAACACACTCTTCATCAGCGATAAGCCTATCGATCTTATTTGGCAAGTTGCTCCCATCCTCTTCGGTTCAGATCGCGATAAATGACG
>Ga0265322_10000258_pt1 | contig 22816 bp, 15 predicted proteins | sample 41222metaG_FD_193584 | JGI IMG/M metagenome (GOLD analysis project Ga0265322, IMG submission 193584) | Rhizosphere microbial communities from Carex aquatilis grown in University of Washington, Seatle, WA, United States - 4-12-22 metaG | ecosystem: Host-associated > Plants > Roots > Rhizosphere...
GATCTTCGTGCTCGGGTTAAATGGATTGGGATAGTTTTGAAATAGTTGAAACGACTCCGGCTTTCCTGTTGCTTTTGTGTTTACGCTTGTTACTTTCGTCGGGTCACCAAGAAATATCAAGGCATATCCCGTAGCTTGAGGGGAGTAAGCATTAGCTAATGCAACAAAATCATCAACCCCGTCACCATTCTGATCTCCGCAGCTAATTGCCTTTGTTGGAAATGTGACCGCTGCTTCCAATAGGCCCCTCAAACCATACGGATTTCTATCGCTTAGATGTGGTCCTCCTAAATGAAGAGTGAACGAGTTGTACGCTGAACCAGCCAAGATGAAATCACTATAACCATCATTGTTAAAATCGCCTATATTGCTGCATACCTCCCCGGCGACCACGTCTGTTCTGGTCGTATCAGGAGCAGTTAAGTAAAATGACGGAATGGTATCAATACCGTTGGCAGATCCAAAATGAACATGATCTGTTGAATCGTCATAATAGTGACCGATGATTAGATCTGGAATTCCATCCCCGTTTACATCTGCTAATGAAAATTCCTTCTTGACCCATCCGTAGGAGATATTTTGGTTCGTGCTGTTTAACCTCGACTGGTATCTGATAGACTGACCGTTTTCGGTAAAGGAAAAGTTCTTCCCGCCTAGATAGAGGTCTATTACATCTAAGCTGTCTAGCCCATTCGGGGGGACGCCTTGCACAAGATAACTTACAAGTAAATCATCATATCCATCAGCATTTATATCTCCTACCTCAAAATAAGTTCCGTACATAATAATCAGCTGCTTTCCGGGAACAACACTTCTCCCACGAACAACATATGTTGGTGTATCAGGAGGAACGGTGCTTCCCATATAGATATGAACCACACCAACGCCCGGTGCAGCATCCAACGAATTGATCACCAGATCAGCTTTTCCGTCTCCGTTGAAATCGCCGTATTGAACCCCTTGTTTGGGCCCGCCTAACGAGAATTCATCCCTTATGGGGTATTGCGTTGGCAAAGGGATCGAGTAATCAGGTATTGTATCGATCGCCAGCGTTGTCGTGTCACTGCCCCAATAGAAGAGGATCTCTCCATTATAGTCATGCCTGGTGCTGTCATAGCTAGTGAGATGCATCGTAATCATGTCTTTAAAGCCGTCGCCGTTGTAGTCGCAGATTGCAAGCAGCCTCCCTTTATAAATGACGTTCGGGGTGGAGTCGAGCACTCCTTTACCGCCAAAATACACGTACGTGTCATTCCAGTTCCCTACGACAATGTCTTTCTTCCCGTCTTTGTTGATGTCAAACGCTTCAACATTGAACGCCATGCCGGGACCACTCACTCTCCAGTACTCGAAAGGATAGAATGGGGGCTGGGCAAAAAGCGACGAAGAAAAGAATAAGAGAATCAGCAATGTCTTTTTCATAATAAAATCCTTGTCAATGTTCCCCAAAGATAGCGATATCTACGATAACATTTCACCGTACCAGATATTTGGGAACTTCATGAAGCCGAATTTTGGATTGAGGAACAAGGGCGAATGAGTGAGAAATCAGGATCGACGATAGTATGACGGGATATTCGCACGGTTCAGCCTCTCCCTGCAAGCTGTGAGATGGGAAAAGAATTCGGATCAGACGTAACCACCCCAATACTAAGCAAGGTTCTGCAATTACGTAATACCTAAAATCAGGTATTTTGTGAGAGTCCAGAAGACTGAATCAAAAACCTATGGCGTCATAGCGTTTTTGATAAGAAAATGCCGCTGAGTAAGAGATACTTTGAGCAATGAGTTAGAATAGAGTACGCCACTTTTGCGACTTCGAGGTTGACCTAGCCATTTTTATGTCTGAAACTATGGAGAGAAAAATGCCTCGTGCTCAAAGTTCAAAAACCTCGGAGGATTCGTTGTGTTCGCCTTGTAGTAATTTTCGCGATCACTTGAATGGGGATCGCCTGGTATGACAGCTCTTTATTCCTCCATCAGTTTCCGTTTACTCTCCTCCAAATGTTTCAGTTCGTCGCGGGTTAAGGACGGGAATTTCAGTTTTAAACCTTCCAGCGTTCGCACAAGTACCTCGGAGATCACCAGCCGTGCGAACCATTTCTTGTCGGCGGGGACGACATACCACGGCGCCTTCCCCGTGCTTGTTTTTCTGATGACATCGTCGTAACATTTCTGGTATTGATCCCAATACCCCCTTTCTCTAATGTCCGCGTCGGAAAACTTCCAATTCTTCGATTTGTCGTTGATCCGGTCGAGAAGCCGTTTCTTTTGCTCGTCCTTCGAAATATGAAGGAAAATTTTTATGATGATCGTTCCGTTCTCGTACAAATATTTCTCAAAATCTTTTATCTGACGGAATCGCTGTTTCCAGATATCGGCGGTAATCAGCTCATCGGGAATTTTTTGCGTTTTGATAAGATCGTGAACTCTGACTACAAGCAGCTCTTCATAATACGACCTGTTGAAAATACCGAACTGGCCGCGCTGCGGCAGATTCTTGTGCGCCCGCCACAAGTAATCGTGGTTCAGCTCCTCCATAGACGGCTGTTTGAAGCTGTGAACTTCCGTTCCCTGCGGATTGAGTCCCGTCATCACGTGTTTGATCACGCCGTCCTTGCCCGCAGTGTCCATCGCTTGAATAATGATGAGGACGCTGTATCTGTCCTGTGCATAGAACTTCCCTTGCAGATCCTGTATTTTCAGGATGTTCTTTAACAGGACTTGTTCGGCTTCGTGTTTCGACCGTATTGTGCCGGCGGAATCGGTCTTGATCATTGAAAGATGAAATTTCGATTTGCCGTCAATCGTGAATTCTGTAATATTCATTGCAAATGCTCCCGTAGAGAAACTGAAATTAAAAGCCGAACCGCAATATAAAAGTCTGTCTCAAGAATCTTGAGTACTGTCATCCTGATCCCGACGAAGTCGGGGGAAGGATCCACGACGCTGAAGCTTCGTACGTTTAGAATTCTGAGTTGTCATGGATTCTTCTCCCGCCAATCACGAAGTGATGCCTTTGGCAAAAGCGGCGGGATCAGAATGACAATACGCAGGATTATCGGGATTGAAAGTGAAAAAGAATACAGGGCTTAAATCAAGACTGCATTCCCACCTATTTCATTTACCCCAATTCGGCTTCTACCGAATGTTCCTTCCCGTCATTGAACACGGGAATAATATTTCCGCTAATCGCCTTTCCGTCCAACAATAACTTCTTTACGCCTTTGCTGACGTTCTTTGGATTCGTGACCGTGATGTTGTACGTGCAATTTCTGAATTTACGCACAACGCTGAACTTCTTCCATGAAGTCGGAATGCAGGGGTCGACAATCAAGCCGTCGTAATCCGGCCGAACTCCCAGAATGTACTGCGACAGCGTAACGAAGGACCATGCGACCGTCCCCGTCAACCACGAATTCTTCCCTTCGCCCGGCGTCGGAGCGTCTCTACCGGCAGTCATCTGACTGTAAACGTACGGTTCGGAACGATAGATGTCGATCTGGTCTTCTTTTGTCGGGGGACAAATGCTCATATAATATTCCATGGCCCGATCTCCGCGGCCGATGATCGTTTCAGCGATCTGGATCCATGTATTATTATGCGTGAAGATCCCGGCGTTCTCTTTGTACCCCGGCGGATATGAACTCACTTCACCGAGATGCACATAATATTTTTGAAACGCCGGCTGCTGCAGAATGATGCCGTTGGGAGTCGCTAAATATTTTTGAACGCTGTCCAATGCTTTTTTCGCGTAACCGTTTTCCAATCCCGCTCCGCCCAAAACGCACCACCCCTGGCTTTCAATAAAAATTTTTCCCTCCTCATTCTCCGTTGAGCCGAGTTTCTTGCCGTACGAATCATAGGCACGGAGAAACCACTCTCCGTCCCAGCCGTGCCGGTAGACTGTTTCCCGCATGTCTGCAGAATTCTTTTGATACCCGGCTGCCCGGTCCGGAAGGCGGAGATGCTGAAGCAGGGCCGCCATCTCATCGCACGCCTTGCAGAAGAGTCCCGCGATCATAACAGACTCGGCGACCTTGTCGTTCTCGATGTGTCCCGCAAGCTGAAAACTTTCGCCCGGAGTGGTCGAGAAGCAATTCAAATTCAGGCAGTCGTTCCAATCGGCGTGACCGATGAGCGGCAATCCGTGCGGGCCCCGGTGTTCCAGCGTGTACTGCAGAGAACGATGAAGATGGTCGAGCAGTGTTGCTTTCGAATCGGGAACGTCGGCATAGACTGTCCGTTCTTTTAAAATCGTGTCGTCTCCTGTTTCTTTCATGTATGCCGCGACCGACAAGATGAGCCACAACGGATCGTCGTTGAACCCGCCGCCGATATCGGCATTCCCTTTTTTTGTGAGCGGCTGATACTGGTGATAGCACGTTCCGTCCGAAAGCTGGGTGGCTGCTATATCCAAGATGCGCTGGCGCGCTCTCGAAGGAAGCATATGGACAAACCCGAGCACGTCCTGGTTGCTGTCGCGATACCCCATGCCGCGGCCGATCCCCGACTCGTACAACGAAGTGGAGCGCGACATGTTAAACGTAACCATGCACTGGTACTGGTTCCAGATGTTAGCCATCCGGTTGACGATCGCATCGGGTGAGTCAACTCGGTACGATGAGAGCAACCGATTCCAGTATTCTTTATGCGCGGCGAAAGCGCTCGTCACCGCAGCAGAGGTCGAATATTTCGACTTCACGGAATCAAATTCGTCTTTCCGTATTTTACCGTTTGGCAGGAATTTTTTGTCGACCGGATTTTCCGCATAGCCCAGAAGGAACGTTACATCTTTTGCCTCTCCCGGTTGAATTTCAAGATCAATTTGATGCACGCCGATGGGGAGCCATCCGTATGCTGTGCTATTCTTGCAGCTCCCAGCCAGAACGGCTTGAGGAGCTTCCAACCCGTTGTGCACACCGACAAAAGCGTCGCGGCTCGAGTCGTAACCCGAAACCGGTTCGCTCGATGTGAAGTACCCGTAATGATTTCTCCGCTCTCTGTATTCTGTCGTGTGGAAGATGGTTCCATTCTCAATTTCGACCTGCCCGGTGGAGTAGTTTCTTTGAAAGTTCGTCATATCGTCGTTCGCTTCCCACAGGCACCATTCCACGAAACTCCACAACCGGATTCGTTTAGTGCTCTTGGAGAGATTCTTCAGCTGCAGAAACCAGACTTCGTTCCTGGATTCCAAGGGAATAAAATAGAGGACCGAGGCCTCCAGTCCGTTTTTTGCCCCGGTGATTTTGGAATAACCGAGTCCGTGCCGGCATTCGTACGAGTCGAGGGGCACGCGCATCGGCTTCCACATCGGATTCCAAATTGAATCGCCGTCCTTTATATAGATGTACCGGCCGTTGCCGTCCATCGGGATGTTGTTGTAACGGTAACGGGTCAACCGGCGCATTCTTGAATCCTGGTAGAAGCAATATCCTCCGGCAGTGTTGGAAATAATTCCGTAAAAATCCGACGTTCCTAAATAATTTATCCAGGGAAGCGGCGTATCGGGGCGCGTGATAACGTATTCTTTTTCTTTATCGTCGAAATGTCCGTATTTCATGCAAATCCTCGTGTTAAGTCAGTATCCTTTGTTCGCCGGAGTTGAATTCAGATCATAGGTGGAAAAAAAGCGCCGGCGAACAAAGATCTTGATGGTTGGTTAATAACTCTTCGCGGCGACTGCCGGTTTTTCTGCCGGCGTTGATGAAGAATTCTGTTTATCTTCCCGGGAGGGATCACAATTGATCGATGCAATTCAGAGAGCGGTTGCTAAGCAGCTCACAGAAGCCCCGCCGGGTAGTGGGGTCTTTTGCTTCTCATTGTAAAAACTGATGTTCACCCTGATCCCGCCGCTTTTCGGCGGGACGCGAGGAGTCGACACCAAGAAAGTATGGTTTAATTTCTGAAAAGGCAATATAAACAACTGGGTAGTGCGTGAACCCAACCTCCATCCAGCACTTCATCCTCCTCTTTTGTCAATTCGTCGGAATTCTCTCCGTTTTTCCAAACGCGTACGCTATCTTGCACCATGAAATTACAATACCAATCACAATACATTTAAAGGTACGCCATGATGCAGAGAATGTTCGCAATTGTTTTCCTCGCCTTTCTTTTTACGGGAAAATCTTATACTCAAGATAACGTAAAAGATCTTGAAGGAATCCTCGCACAGAAACCGAACGACGTCGAAACGCTCATGAAGCTTGGAAAAATCTACCACGACCAGGGAGTTGCAGGAAACGACGATGCAGTGGACAAGGGATTTACCTGCTTCGACAAAATCCTCCAGATCGACCCTTCCAGTGCTATTGCGTTAGCGTACCGCGGAAGTCTTTGGACTCTTCGCGCCCGCGATGCATGGTGGCCGTTCACGAAAATGAAGGACGTCGATAAAGGGGTCGATGAAATGGACAAGGCAGTCGACCTGGCTCCGGACAATATTTCGGTGCGGCTCGTACGGGGAATCAACAGCGTAAATCTGCCGTCAATGTTCCACCGGCTGCCTGTCGCTTTGAAAGATTTCGAGCACATGATGAGCGATGCGAAGTTTGCCGGATTCAATCCGCATCTCCAATCGACCATTTATTGCTGGGCGGGGATTGCCTATAACAACGACGGTCAGACTGCCAAAGCAAAGGAACTACTGCAGAAAGCGGTATCAGCGGACCCGAATTCCGACACGGCGCACAAAGCCGAAAACGAATTGAAGAAAATTTCATAACCTACGTCCGGAGAGGATCACGATGGATTCACTTGTTCGCGCCAGCAGCCTTTCGAAGACCTACAAACTCGGTAAAACCGAAGTGCCCGCACTCCAGAATGTTACGCTGGAAATAGCGGAAGGAGAATTCACATCAATTTCCGGGCCGTCCGGAAGCGGGAAAACAACGCTGCTGAATATCCTCGGGCTTCTCGATTCGCCGACAGCAGGCCAGGTTTTCCTGGAAGGGGCGGAAGTCAAATACGACGGTTTGACGAACCTTCACCGTGTCCGGCTCGAAAAGCTGGGGTACATTTTTCAGACTTTCAATCTCATTCCAGTCCTTACGGCCTATGAAAATGTCGAGTATCCGTTGCTCCTCACAAAAAAATCGGCTGCGGTCCGGAAGGACCGCGTTGAACGGGCATTGAAGGATGTTAAACTCTGGGACCAGCGCGATCATAAGCCCAATGAGCTCTCCGGCGGACAACGGCAGCGTGTCGCCATTGCGCGCGCGCTTGTCAACAGTCCGAGGATCGTCCTCGCCGACGAGCCGACGGCGAACATTGATTCCGTAACATCGTCGGAAATACTCGACTTGATGCGGACGCTCAACGAGGAAGAAAAAGTCACATTCCTCTTCTCGACTCACGACCCGCTTGTTCTGAAGTATGCGAGAAGAGTCGTCAAGCTTCATGACGGAATGATGATCAACGGCCAGCAATAGCTCATAAAGGAGAAGGACACATGTTCAAGTTCATCAAACTCGCAACAAAGAATGTTTTCCGGAATCGCCGCCGGACAATCATCACCGGACTGGTGCTCGTGTTCGGAGCGACCGCGCTCATCCTTGCGGGCGGGTTCATTTCTTTTTCGTTCCGGGGGTTGAGCGAATCGACAATCCGGGGGCAGCTGGGACACATCCAGCTCTATACAAAAGAATCGCTGCAACGCGAGGAAGAACGGCCGCTCGAGCTCGGAATTGACAGCGTTGAAGTTCTGAAGAAAAAAGTCCTCATCCAGGACCATGTCCGCTTCACGATGGCGCGCGTTGAGTTCATGGGATTGATATCGAACGGCGATAAATCGGCTGCCTTCCTCGGCAGAGGCGTAGAACCGGAAAAGGAAACGAAGCTTGCCGGGTTTGCGCTCGATGTCGACACGGGAAAATTTCTCGGGGAAAATCCGGCGAACGCCCAGGAAAACGAAGTGGTCCTCGCACGGGGGCTGGCTAAATCCATGAAGGCAAAGATCGGCGATTACCTCACGCTGATGACGACGACATCGAAAGGCGCACTGAATGCGATGGACGTGAAGGTAGCCGGAATCTATGCCACCGGCATTCCGGAGTACGATGAACGCGCTTTGATGGTGAGCCTTCCGACGGCTCAGCAGCTTCTGAACTCTCAAAAAGTCTCGAAGCTTGTCGTCGTACTGGATGAAACGGACAAGACCGAGGAAGTTGCATCGCGCCTCGAGCAGCTTCTTCCCGGAATCACGGCAAAACGCTGGTTTGATATGGCGACGTTCTATAATGCAGTCGTTCGCCTCTACAATGCGATCTTCGGCTTCCTCGGCGTCATTATTTTTGTAATTGTTGTGCTCAGCAGTTCGAATACCATGATGATGTCAATTTTTGAACGGACGAGGGAAATCGGAACCCAACTTGCTGTCGGGACGTCTCCGTTAAGACTCATGGTCAACTTTCTGTATGAAGGCTTGATTGTCGGCGCTTCCGGGGGAGGCATTGGCCTCATCATTGCCTACCTCTTTGCAACGTTGATTAATGTGTCGGGGATCCGGATGCCCGCCCCTCCGGGAAGTACACGGGGATACCCTCTCATCGTAGATTTGGTTCCGTCCATCTTCGCGGGTGTTTTCTTTCTTATTACTGTGACCACGGTTATCGCAACGATTTTTCCGGCTTACAAAGCATCACGTTTAAAAATTGTAGATGCACTCGGGCATGTTTGATTGAAAAAGGAGAAACGAATGAAAGAGCTGTTGAAAACCATTTTAGAAAAAACGCGGCCTGTCCTTCGGTGCTCCCGTTCCGCTTCAGCGGAACGAGAGCGTCGAAGGGCGAATATCAATGCATTTTTGATTTGGCTTCTACTCACCACCGCAGCTGTCGCGCCGCTGCACGCGCAAAATAATGCTAAACTCACGGGAGACGAAATCCTGCGGCTCTCCGATGCGAACCGGAACGGCTGGACATCGTACACTGTCACGACGACGATTATGAATTATGAAGACGATGAACTGAAAGAGGAAGGGATTTTCGAAGTGAGCATCAAAGGAACGGATAAAACTCTCGTGAAATTCATGAACGCGGATGTCAAGGGACAGTACCTGCTGATGCTTGACGACGACATGTGGATCTACATGCCGAATACCCGCAAACCGATTCGCATCACGCCGCTCCAGCGATTGATGGGGAACGCGTCGAACGGCGACGTCGCCCGCACCCGCTACGCCGAAGATTATGCGGCAAAACTAATAAAAGAAGAATCTGTTGACGGTGTTCCCTGTTACCTTTTGGAATTAACTGCGAAGCGCGACGGGGCAACATACAAAAGAATTGATTACTGGGTCGAGAAGGAGACAAAGCGGCCGAAGAAAGCCGAGATTTATCTCATTTCGGGCAAGCACTATAAGTCGATATCTTTTGACCGGTACGAAGAGACCGCGGGAAGAACGCTCCTCACCCAAATGACGATCACCGACAGGCTTCGCGATGGAAGAACGACGGTTATGAAGTATGCATCGTATGCCGAAAAGCAAATGCCGGAAAAATACTTTAACAAAGACTATCTGGAGAAATTGCGGTGAAGCTACCGGCAAGAATGTTTTTGCTCGTCGTTCTATCTTGTTTCACAGTAATAGAAGCCGCTGCGCAGGAACTCCAATACCGGTTTTCAATCGCCGATGAAGGGACTTTATCGAAACTCAATCTCACTACTCCGCTCAACTACCAGAACCACATCCTGCCGCAGCCGGTTCAGGGGAACGACGCAATATCGAATCTGTTTCTGAACTACGGCGGATTGTCAACTTCGCTGAACGTCAGCGCCCTCGCAAACAATTTGAGCGCACCGGAGTACAATTATTCGATCCGGGAGCTTTCGTATGACCTTTCTCTGACGGACAACCTGGACATCACGGCGGGACGAAAAATTCTCAAGTGGGGGCCCGGATACGCGTTCAATCCTACAGGCGTGGTTGAACCGCAGCGCTCTCCATCCGACCCCTCCGACCGGCTCGGCCAGAACGTGGGCCGCACGCTCGTTTCCATAAACGCATTTGCCGGCAAGAGTTCGCTGACATTCGTTTACCTGAACGATGCTCAATTTCAATCGGGAAATTTCCATTGGGGCGAGCATGAATACGCGCTGCGCGCATACACACTTCTCAGCGGCCTTGACCTTTCCGGAATACTTCACTACCGACAAGGCGACCGGCTCGAAGCGGGAGCAAATTGGTCCTACGTCGTCGGGGAGAATCTCGAACTGCACGGCGAATTCCTGGCAAAAAAGGGGTCATCGACTCTGTACCACGAGATACTGTGGTCCGAAAATCCCGGACAAATATTTGCTTCATATCCCTACACGGCGCCCTTCGACAACTCAAACGAGATTTTTTACAAACTCCTTCTTGGAGAACAATATACATTTGAGAACGGCATTAATATCGCGTTGGAATACTACAGGAATATGGAAGGATTGACCAAAACGGAATGGAATCAGTGGATGAAGTTCGTTAAATTCCAGAACGGCATTCAGCAGGGATCGATCCTCGTCCCGCCGGAGATGATCGGGCCTTCGAGGTACAATCTTCTCTGGGCGCTGCAGACTCTCTCCTCACGCGGAACGATGAGGGACTATCTTTTCGGACGAGAGTACTACTCCGCCGGCGGCTGGGATTTTGAATTCATACAGCTGATGAACGCAGACGACGCAAGCGTTGTTCTTGTGCCGACTGTTACGTACAGGATATCACAATTTTTCTCGGTGTACGGACGATTCACGTCGTTCGTCGGAAAAAGCGACTCTGAGTACGGCGCACTTTTTACGAAGAACAGCACCAATCTGGGAATCCAATTTCAATTATGAAGAAACACGAACTCCTTCGCACGTTCTATTTTTGCCTCATTATCACGGCTATCATTGCAGCCGGATTCATCTACAATAATCCCAAGCATTGGACCGGAGCGTTGTACAGCTCGTTCATTTTTTCAATGTGCATAGGATATTCGATCCATTTCCTGATGACCTTCTATTCGCCCCGAGTTGCAAAATTCGGAAAGATTTTAAGGCATTCGATATTTTTCTTCTTGTTCCTCATCGGAGGGCTTATCGGCTCCGAAGTGGGACTCGGCATTGAAACCCTGACGCTCGGGTACAGATTCTCATGGAACGATCAGATTCCTCTCCTGTTAATGAATTTTGTTTTATCCGCCCTTTTCGGTACTATCGCGGTTATTTACTTCACACTCCGGGCAAATGTCGAGCGCATGGCCGCACAATTGAAAGAGAAGGAATTGAACGAAGAGCGGCTCATTCGGACAAAAATGGAAGCAGAACTGCAGGCTCTTCAGGCAAAGATCAATCCTCATTTTCTTTTCAACACGCTCAATTCCATTGCAAGCCTTATCTCGGAAAATCCGAAAGCCGCGGAATCGACGGTGGAGAAATTGTCCGAACTTTTCCGCTACACTCTCAAGAGCGCGGAAACAAACTTAGTCAGTGTCGCCGAGGAACTTGAAATCGTACGGACGTATCTTGAAATCGAAAAAGTACGCTTTGGCGAGAGGCTTCAGTACGATATAACCTGCGACGATGCTGTCCTTGACTTCATGATACCGGCGCTCATCATCGAGCCCCTGGTCGAGAACAGCATCAAGCACGGCATCTCATCCGAGGTCCATGGGGGAAAAATCATTATCGAAGCTTCAGCCGCCGATGGTAACTGCCGCATCTCCGTGATCGACAACGGAAAAGGAATTGACAACGAGAACAAGGCGGCCGGGTTCGGGTTGAGAAGCGTCGAGGAACGATTACAACTGCGGTACGGCGCATCGTCCTCGCTGCGTGTAGTCCCCGGCGAGCGTACTCATTTTCTGATCACGATTCCACTTTCATAAGGCTTTTCATGCACCTTCGGGCAATTGTTATCGACGACGAGGAGCTCGCCCGCAAGCGGCTGCGCAAAATGCTTCGGAGCTATGAAAAGGATCTCGAGGTGGTGGACGAGGCAGAAAATGGACAAGACGCTGTAGACAAAATTGAAACGCTCCACCCCGATCTCATTTTCCTGGACATTCAAATGCCCGGCTTTGACGGGTTCGAAGTGGTTCGGCGGCTTCGGTACAAGCCGTTCATTGTTTTCACCACCGCCTACGATGAATATGCCCTGAAAGCGTTTGAAGAAAACTCCATCGATTATCTTCTCAAACCGATCGAGCAGAAACGGCTCGACAAGGCTGTCGAGAAACTCGAACGGGTATACGCATCGTCCAAACCGCAGATCAACGAAAACGTCGAACGCTTCCTTTCGCTGCTCGCTTCTCCGCCGCCGAAACGGTTACAGGTAAAATCGGGCGACAAAATTCTTTTCATCGACATCGACAGCGTTGCATACTTCGAATCGAAAGACAAATACACTTTTCTCCACACCGCTGAACAATAACACATCGTCGAGATGACGCTTGCCGATTTGGAAGAGAAACTCGATAAGTTAAGCTTTGTCCGCATTCACCGCTCGGCGATTGTGAACATTAAATTTATCCGTGAGATGGTCAAGTGGTTTGGGGGGAAGTATAAAGTCAGGCTGAAAGACAAGCAGCAGACCGAGCTTGTTGTCAGCCGCGGGTATGTCGACCGGATCCGGAACCTGTAACAGCGACGATCGGTTATGAGCGCCATCCGAAAGCTTAAACCTGAACACAAGATCCTTCCGAAGGCTTTAGCCTCGACAGTGGCTTATTATTAAAAGAATGCCTTCGGAAGTTTTTGCCCAATAGCAATCTACCTTCCAATCTGAATTCCACATTTCGCCGCGAATTCGCCGTTAGGCGGCAATACGATCAGTCCTTTACCATTATTGAAACTATCGACATTTGAAGTCATCGGCTCAATGGCAATCGACTTTCTATCGGGGGGCGTGTAGACAACGAGATAATTGAATTTGTTCATGCCGGTTTCCTGCCAGACGCTTAGAGTCACGCCGCGATCTTCGGAAATCAATTGCGTCACCGCTTTCCCCTTTTTACCATCCACCAAAAAACACGTGTTAAAACGCTTCTCGCCGATTTCAACCGGAGATGTATAATCGCGGAATGGTGTTCTCTTTCCCGTGGGGATATTTTTAGCATCAACTTCAACAATATCCGAAACTTCCAACTTGAGTTTCAGCCTGTCCACCTCATCCCCCAACATAAAATAATGATGCCAACCGTCGCTCAATGGCATGGTCGATAAGGATCGATTGATGACTTTCGTCTTGCAGATCAGCCCGTCTGTTGAAGTGAGAATGTACGACAACTCAAGCGCATAGTTGAAAGGATAGCCGGCAACGTTTTTATTATATTCATATTTCAACGAACAGAGGGCGTGGTCGGGGGTTATCACTGTCTTCACCACTTCAAACTTCTTGTCAAAGACGAAACCGTGGCAGGCATTTCCTTCTTCAGGGAAAGTGAGCGGAACGTTGTACGAAACATTGTTGTGATCGTACCGGCCAGCCTTAATTCGTCCCGCAAATGGGGATAGTTTGGCATTTGTATAGATGTCGTCGGGAACTTGTGAATGTATATTTTTGATTTTCTTAAGGACAGAGAATTTTTCTTTTCCGCCGGACAGCAGCAACTCTTGTAATCGTGCACCCGACTCCGGAATGACAGAAAAAAATTCGCCCGTTGCGGTGTTGCGAACCGTAATAACTGACGCGCCGGATTCGGTTTCTTCTTTTATTGTGAAATTTGGAATTTCAGTCACCATAGATAATTGTTAATCTCTTTGTTGTATTCCGCAATGCCGGCTAATAACACTCGGTTAAGGGAATTCTTCCTTATTGGCCCACCATCGAAAATCCAGATCGTCGTCCTGAAGGTATGAGAATGGCGCGGAATGAAAAAACTTTCCGGCGGCTTGAGGGAAGAAGGCAGTAACGGACTTTGTTTCGTCTATTGATGAATCGTTTGTTCCGCGCGGATTGGATTAATTGGATATTTGGGAAATCTCCATGCGCTGGTTAACCTGAGCCGGTGCCCGGGGTTTTGTGGATTCTCTCACAATGAACTCAGCGTGGAGAACAATGTTTTCTATCGGTAGTGGTTTCGATGATTCAATATTTTTAATCAAGACCTCCGCCGCCTTCCTGCCCAATTCAAGCAAGGGAGCACGAATCGTCGTCAGGTCCACGGGTATGTGCCGCGAAAACGGGATATCATCATTCCCAACAACCGAAATCTCATCCGGCACCTTGATATTCATCTCAGTCAGTGCTGCCATCACACCCAGAGCAACAAGATCGTTGTAACACACGATCGCACTCGGATAATCTTCGCGACGGCGGTTCTCAAAATACTCCACACACGCTTTATGACCGTCTTCAAGATGGGCTCCGGCATGGATAATCATGTCGCTGTTAAAAGCATAATGGCTTTCACTGTATGCTCTGCGAAAACCGTCAATCCTTTCGTAGGTGTGGGATGCATGCGTCGGACCGGCAAAATGGATGATCTTCGAATGACCCGTATCCATCAAGTATTTCATCGCTTCCTTCATCGCCCTGATGTTATCGATGCTTACCACGTTCGCCTGGATGCTTTTCACGTTCTCCAGCAACACGAACGGAAAATTGATCATCTTCAGCCTAAAAAGATGTTCTATCTCCGCCGTCCCTTCCAGAACAGGCGCTATGATTGCACCTTTTATATCTTTCCCGGTGAAACTTTGTGTGATCTTTTCTTCGTATTTATGATCCCCTTCTGAACTCGCCACCAGAACAAGGTATCCTTTGTTGCTGGCATACTCCATGACTCCCAGTGCGATACCCGTATAGAATGGATTATCCAATTCCCGTACCACCAATCCGATACTTCGATACTGTACCAGAGGATTTTTCAGATTCCGTGCACTTCCCCGCGGACGATAGTTCAACTCTTTCATCGCACGTATCACCGCATCTCGTGTTTCAACGTGGACGATGTTTTTCTGATTGATTACTGCAGATACCGTTCCTTTCGACACTCCAGCTTTCTTCGCTACATCATCGATGGTTACCATTTTCATCCGTTTACTCCCTGTCGGCAAATTACCTTACCTGCAAAAACACTTGATTTTTTGAAATAAAACTTTAACTTAATTGAAGCGGTTCAATTTGATAATTACTATTAAATTTAGCCTAATTTACGCGAAAAGTCAAGAAGTGTTCAATTTTGCCTTCAATATGAAACTCTCGGATACCGTATCGCAGAAATCGCGATACACTACAAAATTTAGTAGGATAAGTGAATAAGATATTCGACAGCTGCCAGAACTTTTCAAGTTTCTAAAATCAGCGGGTGCAATGTGCTCGGATGGGTGGCTTTTTAATGAATGGTCATGTTCTCGGTATACAGCAAATCTAAACAAAAAAATCTCATCTCTCAGCCTAGCGTTTTCTCTTTTCTTAGATGCCCAGAGTACAAGAATAGTTTAACTTGCGCCGTTATCAGCTTCGCTTTGATAAACGGACCAACAATGATGACTGTCCCGCCTGAATGAGCTCTTTGGATATCATAGAAATCGGTGAGGAATGAAATGACCTCGACCACGATAAGGGAGTTACACAATGCAAAATAAATTCGGCAGACGTTCATTTTTCGGAAGAGTTTTTTCCGCGGCGGCTGGACTCAGCCTCTTGAAAATGTCAAAACCGGTAGAAGTATTCGCCCGGGCTATCCCTCTTGAGTCTACACAGCACTCACTATCGGAAGAGATCGATGCCGGAATCGATACAATGATCTCGGGGCGCGAAATTACCGGCAAATATTCCATACCCTCCGAAACTCCGGAATGGGCACATCACGCCGTCTTTTATCAAGTCTACCCGCAGAGCTTTTACGATTCTAACGGTGATGGAATCGGCGACCTGCAGGGAATCATTCAGAAGCTGGACTACATCAAAAGCCTGGGTGTCGACGCGGTTTGGATTAATCCGTTTTTCGAATCGCCGTTCTGCGACGGAGGATATGACATTTCAAATTATTACAAAATAGCTCCGCGCTACGGCACCAACGATGATGCGAAAAAACTTTTTGAAGAGGCACACAAACGCGGTCTGAAAATTTTATTCGATTTCGTCGCCAGTTATACTTCCATGGAGCACCCGTGGTTTACAGCCTCGGCAGAGCAGAAGAAGAACAAATACTCGAACTGGTACATCTGGACGGACAATATCTGGCTGAATCCTCCGAAGGAATATCAGGGAGCGTTCATAAAGGGATTTGGAACGAGGAACGGCCAGTATATGCAAAATTTTTATCACTGCGAGCCGGCATTAAATTATGGTTTTGCCGTTCCCGACCCCGATCAGAAATGGGAATTGCCGATTGACCATCCGGACGTTGTTGCAATGAGAGAAGAGATGAAAAATATATTCCGCTTCTGGATGAAAATGGGGGCGGACGGATTCCGCGCCGACATGGCCGGGGCGCTTGTCAAGAGTTCGAACAGTGAAGGCAACCAGCAATTTTTTAAGACTCATGAAGACGGGACAAAGACGTTTTGGCGTGAGATTCGAAAGATTCTGAATGAAGAATACCCCGATGCTTTTATCGTGTCGGAATGGTCATATCCCGCTTCGGCCCTCGACGGCTGCTTTCATGCCGATTTCTTCCATTGGTTTGAAGGATACAACGATCTGTTCCAGAAAGAAAGCTGGAGGATCCTCAATGGCGTCTCGGAAGGACACAGCTACTTTGATGCGGAAGGAAAGGGCGATATCACGTTTTTTCTCAAGAATTTTATGGAACAGCTCGATCGCACTGTGGGGAAGGGATATATTTCCATCCCACTGGGAAATCATGATAACGCGCGATTGGGAAACAATCGGAGCGATGATGATCTCGAAATAATGTATGCATTCGGGTTGACGATGCCGGGGGTGACTTTTATCTATTACGGCAACGAAATCGGCATGCGCCAAATGCCCGAAAGCTGGCCTCAGGTTGAAGGGTCGTATCGTCCGCGGAACGGCGCACGAACGCCGATGCAGTGGAGTAAAGAAAAGAACCTCGGTTTTTCAACTGCCGCGGCGGACAAACTATTCCTCCCGGTTGATCCGGCGAATGATGCGCCGACCGTTGAGTCCGAAGAAAGGGATCCGAATTCCCTCCTCAACAAAACCCGCAAGTTGATCCGGCTGAAACATACCGAACCTGCTCTGGCTGCGTATGCGGAATTTGTCCCGCTCTACGTTAAAGAAAACGCCTACCCTTTCATTTATGCACGGGCGAAAGACAAAGACGTAATCCTTGTTATTCTGAATCCGTCGGGGAAAAAATCCGAGGCCGAATTTACACTGAATATCCCTTACTCGAAAATGAAGCTTCTGTCCGGCAAAGAAATAAAATTAGCAAGGGGAGATAAAAAAATCCTCGCCACCGTTCCCCCTCAAACCTACGCGATATACGGGTTACAATAGGACCCTTGTGCAGGTATCGAGGAAAAAATTCGGCTCAGGTTATCGGTCGGGCTTGCCAAGGCTCTTCTGCACGACGATAGTAATTTTGCCTAAAGGAGAATTTGACATGCGCTGGTTCATGACCCCTCTTGTTGTAACATTCCTTTTAATCTCCTTCACTGCATTCGCGGGGGACGAAAAGCCAAAGTACAAGAATCCTTCCCTGCCGGTCGAAGAGAGGGTCGAGGATCTTCTCCGGCGAATGACGCTGGAAGAAAAAGTAGGACAGCTGCTTTCTTTTGGCTCGCGCGACACGAACGCATTTGACAACAACGGAAATTTTGTCGGAGTTGCAGACACTTCAGTCCTGAATCGCGGAGTGGGTGCATTCAGTTCGCGGGATTTCTGGCGCGCAATATCGGCCAAACACCGGGCAGAATGCATCAACGGCATTCAGCGATACATGGTCGAGAAATCACGGCTTGGAATTCCCGTTCTGATATTCAGCGAAGCGTTGCATGGATTGATGCAGCGGGGTGCCACCAGCTTCCCCCAGGCGATTGCGCTGGGAAGCACTTGGGATACAGCCCTGGTAGAACAGGTTTTCACAGCGGCGGCGCAAGAAGGCCGTTCGCAAGGGACGAGACAAGTCTTGTCGCCGGTGCTCGATTTGGCGCGCGACCCGCGTTGGGGAAGAACCGAGGAATGCTACAGTGAGGATCCGTACCTCGTTTCTCGTATTGGAATGGCCGCCGTGTTTGGCCTTCAGGGGAGGGAAAAAATGCTGGGCGCCGACCATGTCGCCGTTACTCTGAAACACTTCGCAGGCCACGGGCAGCCCGAAGGGGGCAAGAACATCGCACCCGTGGATATCCCCGAAAGAACGTTCCGCGAAACTCACCTTTACCCGTTCGAGATCGTGGTCAAACGCGCAAATGCTCAATCGATCATGGCATCCTATAACGAATGGGATGGAGTTCCGAACCATGTCAATCACAAGTTGTTAACCGGCATTCTCCGGAACGAATGGGGCTTCAACGGATATGTGATGAGCGACGGCGGCGGCATGAACCTCACCGTTCGGGACCATCACGCAGCCGCCGATTCGGCGGAATCCGGTATTCTTTCCGTTATGGCAGGGATTGATTTCGATTTGAGCAATGGGGGATGCTTCATGCCGTTGGTTGACCAGGTAAAGAAGGGAAATGTTTCCGAAGAATACATCAATCGCGCGGCAGGGAATGTTCTCCGAGTGAAGTTCGTCGCAGGGCTTTTCGACAATCCATACATCGACCTCGCAAAAATGGATAACGTGTACAATTCGAATGAACACAAGGCACTTGCCTTGAAGGCGGCGCACGAAGCCATGGTCCTGCTGAAGAACGAGAAAAATATTCTGCCTCTCGATGCCGCGAAAATCAAAACACTAGCGGTGATCGGACCCGATGCTGCAGACATTCACCTCGGCGGATACTCGCCAACGCCGATGCGAGGTGTAAGTGTGTTGAAAGGAATTCAAGATTTTGCCGGCGATAGATTCAAAGTGGTTTATGCCGAAGGCTGCAAGCTAACGCTAAACAAAGAAGTGCACTGGCAGGTGAATGAGAATCCAATCCTGAACAATCCCGAAGATGACAAAAGGATGATTGCCGATGCCGTAAAAACGGCGCGCGAAAGCGATGCTGTCGTTTTGGTGCTGGGCGAGAATGAATTGATCAACCGCGAAGCATGGAGCGAATCTCACTTGGGGGATCGTGACGATCTCGATCTGGCCGGCATGCAGAACGAATTGGCGAAGGCAATCCTCGAAACCGGAAAACCGGTGGTCATTCTGTTGGTAAACGGGCGTCCTATGACCATTAACTACCTGCAGGAACATGCTCCAGCGATCATGGAATGCTGGTACCTGGGAGAAGAAACCGGCCATGCCGTCGCAGATGTACTGTTCGGGAGCGTAAACCCCAGCGGCAAACTTACTGTCACTTTTCCCCGCTCGGTCGGACAACTCCCCTGCTATTATGATAAGAAACCAAGCGCATTCCGGCATTACGTGTTGGCTGAAAGCTCGGATCCTTTATACCCGTTTGGATTCGGTCTCAGCTACACCGCATTTAAGTATGAAAACCTGAGAGTTGTGCCTGCGGAAATTTCTGCAGACGACATGACGAAGGTTTCCGTGGATGTCACGAATTCCGGAACAGTTGCCGGAGATGAAATTGTCCAATTATATATTCACGATGTCGTCAGCCTCCCAACCAGACCCGTGAAAGAACTGAAGGATTTTGCGAGAATCACGCTCAATCCCGGTGAAACCAAAACCGTTGAATTTACATTAACGCGCGAGAAGCTTGAGGCCTATGACTTGGATATGAAAAGAGTCGTGCAGCCCGGAGATTTCGAGATCATGGTCGGAAAAAGCTCGGTAGATCTGCTGCGCAGCACGTTGAAAGTGAAAAAGTAAAAAGCTGCTTTATGAAATAGTTCAAATAATCAGGACGTTCAATGAAAACTAATACTGCTCTCTCCATTATTCTATTTTTTTTCTTATCAGGCTATCAATGTTCCACGATCCAAGCACAAGTACAAAAACTCAAGAATGGAACTGAAATTCATACCCCTGAACTCAATGTAAGAGTCCAATTCTACGATGAAAATATTGTCCGGGTCACAAAATGGAGTCCCCGGGGCACTTCAGAAAAGGTGAGTTTATCGGTCATCAAGGACTCAATACCCGAGTTCAGAATCAAAATAGAAGAAACCAACAATGCAATACTTTTAACATCGCCAAAACTTTCCGTGAGTGTCTCGACGGTTGACGGCAATATCGTATATAAGACTACGGACGGCAAAACGATCCTGCGAGAAAAAGGAAAAGCATTGTTCACTCCAGTCGTTTACTATTCCGATTCCGGTTATACCGTTCAACAACATTTTCAACTCACGCCTGATGAAGGTATCTACGGCCTCGGTGAATACCAGTCAGGAATCGTCAACTACCGCGGTAAAAAGGTTGTCCTGGTACAAACCAATACCGAAGATGCGAATCCTTTTCTCGTATCAACCCAGAACTACGGGATTCTCTGGGACAATTATTCCAAGACCGTCTTTGAAGACAAAGATACAGGGGCTTCCTTCTGGTCGGACATGGGAAACAACATCGACTATTATTTTGTGTACGGTAAAGACATGGACGGCGCCATCTCGGGCTACCGCGAGTTGACGGGAAAAGCTCCCATGTACGGCAAATGGGCCTACGGTTACTGGCAGAGTAAAGAGCACTACGCAACGCAGGCCGAAGTTCTTGCAGTCGCCAAGAAGTACCGCGAGTTGAAAATGCCCATCGACAATATCATTCAGGATTGGGACTATTGGAATGGCAAGGAAAACTGGGGCGGAATGTTTTTTGACAAGACGTTGTATCCCGAACCAAAAGAAATGTGCGACCGGCTTCATGCAATGAACTTTCACATTATCATTTCCATATGGCCTGCGCTTGGCCCCAATACTCCGGTGTATGCAGACATGGAGCGCCGCGGATTTCTTTACAATCCGGTAGGCTGGGCAGGTTTTAAATACTATGACGCCTTTAATCCCGCAGCAAACCAGCTCTATTGTCAATATCTCACGAGCGGCCTTTACTCGAAAGGCCTCGACGGATGGTGGATTGATTCTTCCGAACCCGACGTTGTCAATGCAAACACGGCTGAATCGAACGAGTATGAGTTAAAAAAGATGGGGCGCAATTTCCGCGGTTCATGGGCGCGTTATCTCAACGCCTACCCGCTGGCAATGACAACGGACATTTACAAAAGCTGGAGAAAGCAAACCTCGGACCGCCGCGCGTTTATCCTCACTCGATCTATGTACGCCGGCCAGCAGCGGAATGCGGCCACCACATGGTCGGGCGATATCGGCGCCAGCTGGAAAATCTATCGTGAACAGATATCCGCCGGCATTAATCATTGCATGTCGGGAATTCCTTATTGGACGTTCGACATTGGCGGCTTTGTGCTCGGTTCGTACGGGGGTTTGTTTATGGAGGGGGGAAAAGATCCGGCGTACCAGGAATTGTATGCGAGGATGTTCCAATTCGGCGCTTTTTCCCCTATTTTCCGGTCGCATGGATCGGAAACTCCGCGCGAGATTTGGGAAATGGGTGAATTTGCCGAACCGATCCTAAAGGCCGATAACCTGCGCTACCGCCTGATGCCTTACATCTATTCACTGGCATGGATGGTGACCAGCAAGGACTACACGATGATGCGCGGGCTTCCGATGGATTTTCCGGCCGACAAGAAGACGTACTCCATCGACGACCAATTCATGTTCGGACCATCGATGATGGTTTGCCCCGTTACGAATTATATGTACCATCGTCCGCCCGAGGCAAGTGTGCTGATGGGACCCGAATACTTCAAAACGAATGACGGGAAGCCGGGTTTGCATGCAAAATATTTTAGGGATGACAGACGAACATTGTTGAGCAAAGAGACGATCGACCCAAACATCGATCTTGTTTGGTACACCGGCCGGCCGGACTACGCAACCGATTCAATGTATGCGATCCAATGGACGGGCAAACTTGTGCCGAAAGAAACCGGCAAGCATCAGTTTCACCTTGTGGGTTACGACGCGAAACGTATCATACTCAACGGCGATACCTTGCGTGTGGTCTACAACAGTGTTGAGCAATATACCAAACCTGTAGAATTGGTTGCAGGCAAAGAATATAGTTTCACTCTTGAAACGGAAAACAATTCTACCGGCGCCGCGAAAATGCGGCTCTTCTGGAAAACTCCATCACTATTCGCCAAGGAACAGACAAAAGAAGAAACAGAAAAAGCGAGAGAGGTGTATCTTCCCGCTCAACAACAATGGTGGGACTTCTGGACGGGGAGTACTTACGAAGGCGGAAAAACAATCAAAGCCGATGCACCGATCGATAAAATTCCTTTGTTTGTGAAAGCCGGATCGATCATTCCCATGGGACCATTTCTGCAGTACGCGTCGGAGAAACCCGCAAACCCGATTGAGCTGCGCATTTATCCGGGAGCCGATGCTCGCTTCACTCTGTACGAAGATGAAAACGATAATTACAATTATGAAAAAGGGATTTACGCTACAGTGGATTTCACGTGGAATGATGCCGGCAAACGGTTCACAATTGGCGAGCGCAAAGGTGACTTTCCGGGGATGTTGAAGGAGCGAATCATTAACGTCGTCGTTGTCGATCACAACCACGGAACAGGACTGAACATCACCGATCGATGCGACAAGATTGTCAACTACAACGGAAAGGAAGTTACGGCAGAAGTGCGGTGAAGAAGATCGCCGTGGCCGGTGTTATTTCAGTTTGTTCCGTGCGGATTGGATTAATTGGATATTTGGGAAATCTCCATGCGCTGGTTAACCTGAGCCGGTGCCCGGGGTTTTGTGGATTCTCTC
>Ga0265322_10000260_pt1 | contig 22769 bp, 18 predicted proteins | sample 41222metaG_FD_193584 | JGI IMG/M metagenome (GOLD analysis project Ga0265322, IMG submission 193584) | Rhizosphere microbial communities from Carex aquatilis grown in University of Washington, Seatle, WA, United States - 4-12-22 metaG | ecosystem: Host-associated > Plants > Roots > Rhizosphere...
CCTTCGATTGATTTCGTACGCTTGGGAGGCCGCATGAAAGACAGACCGCGTTTCCTTACACTTCACTTAAACCTGTAAACCTTGAAGGCGGAGCATCTCTATTGGGATGCGGGTGAACATTTGGCAATGTAAAAACTCAGGAACAGCAATAAGAAGAGGTAAGTGGAAGTCATGCAGTCAAAGCCAGATTGTTGTTTCGCCCAAAAGCGTAAAGACAATCGGTTGAACGAGCAGCAAAATTGCTTCCCTTTGAACATTATGCTTTCACATCATAGCGGGGTGAGTATGAAACATCTTTCCCTTATCATTGTGTTCTTTTCGCTCTTGTATTGTTCATGCGCCGAACAGCAGATCGCCAATGCTCCTCCTTCGACATATTATCTTAGCCAGAATTATCCTAACCCCTTCACAGATACAACGGTAGTAGAATTTGGAGTTCCTGACATCAGACCTAATGCGGCTCCCTGGATTCGAATCGTCGTTTTCGACCGCTTCAATCAGAAACAAGCCATCCTTATCGATAACGCAACCCAAAAGGCCGGCCAATTCAAGGTAACCTGGTATGGAAAGGGCGCCGACGGTTTCAAGGTGCCCCCCGGCGTGTACTATATCGAGCTGGAACAAATCAATATTTCAGTCTCATCATTGGGAGAAGAAGTTTTCACTCTTCTACGAATCGCTGCTCTTAAACAATAGGGGTTGCCATGAAACGTTTACTTTGTATTCTTATAAGTCTCTTCGTTGCTTACTGTGCAAAGGCACAACACCCTGATTCTTCCGTGCTTGCTCCAAAGTTTCGCTTTTCGCTTAGCTTTGGTATTCAAGCCATGAATCCTGAACAGATTAACGACCGCATTGCAACGTCAAACGAGGCGCTCGGCAGTTTAGCCCGGTCAATAAAATCAATGCCGGAGCTTGCAGCTGCTCTAACAATCCGGCCGAACCAGGACACAAAAATTCTAGTTCTCCGCGGCGGATATTTGTGGGCCGAGCGGGACTATTCCTTCTCGTCACCGGAAACGAAAACTTCTTCTACGCCGGTTGGAGAAGTGCAGGGGTTAATCAAGGAAAAATATTCTGCCTATCCGCTTTCGGTTGGAGTCGGTTTGTCGACGTTGAGTTCAGATTTTCAAGTCGAAATTGATTTCATTTATGCATTGGGATATCTCACCGAAAACGGGTCGTTCACAACGTCGGAAGGAACGACAACGTCGTATTCAAACAGCTTGTTCAGCCCGGCCTACGGCTTCCGCATTGCGGCGCAGACAACCGTTCCGTTGTCGTCTGCTATAAGTGTACAGCTGGAAATAGCTTACCGCGGATTGAAATTTGAAGAGTTTGAGAATGAAGTAAACGCGCAGCCTTCAGACATCGAGTTTTCAACGAGCGGGGTCTCCGGCAGTATCGGGCTGTCTTTTACGCCGTGAGATGTTAAAGCAAAGTCAGTTTCGTCACGCTCTCGATGTGATATGTATGGGGGAACATATCGACCGGCTGGACTTTGTCGATTGAATATCCGAATGGGGCAAGGAGCTGGAGGTCGCGGGCGAGCGTCGCAGGATTGCAGCTGACGTAGACGATTCTGGGGATTTTCATCCCGCCGATTTCTTCGACCGCTTTCGGATGCATTCCGCTTCTCGGCGGGTCGATGATCAAAACATCGGGCGCGGCAAATTTTTCCTTCCACCCGACATCCCTCGTCAATAAATCTTTCAGATCGCCGGCAATGAATTCGCAATTACCAATGCCGTTAACTTCGGCATTCATCCTCGCGTTGAAGATCGAACTCTCGATGAGTTCGATGCCGACGACCTGTTTTACTGCGCCTGAAATGTAGAGTGAAATTGCGCCCGTGCCGCAATACAAGTCGTATACCACATCGCTCAGTTTCAGTTCGGCAAATTCCTTTGTCACGGCGTACAGCGTTTCCGCCTGGCGCGTGTTCGTCTGAAAGAACGAATTTGCGGAAAGATGAAACAGGTGATCGCCGATCTTCTCGGTGAAGACGCCGCTGCCGTAATAGACCATTTCCGTCTCCCCGACGGCAACATTTGCAAGCTTCGCGGTTATATTGTTAACCACCGTGACGATTTCGGGGAAGGACTTCGTCAATTCCGCCGTCAGTTCCTTCATGACGTCGGGACGGTCGTCAAACGTTACCAGATTTACCATCACGTCGCCCGTATTTTTTCCTTCCCGGATAACGAGGTTGCGGAGATATCCTGACTGCGGCTCGGACGTGTATGCCGGCAGCGAATGCTCGACGGCAAACCTCTTTACAGCGTTCAAAATGCCGTTGCTCAATTCCGATTGAAGATAACATTCATCGATGTCGAGAATTTTATCGTAGCGTTGGGGGATGTGGAAGCCCAACGCCATGTCCGCAGTACTGCCTCCCCCCCCCTGCAGGGGATGGGCCGGGGGTGGGGTCTCCAGCCACCTTCTGTCCCCGAACGAAAACTCCAGTTTGTTCCGATAGAAATAAATTTCTTTTGATGGGATGATCGGAAGGACACGGACTCCCTTAAACCCGCCGATCCGTTCAAGCGCATCGACAACATGCTGCTGTTTGAATGCAAGCTGCGATTCGTACTGAACATGCTGCCACCTGCAGCCGCCGCATGTCCCGAAATATTTGCACCTCGGCGTGGTGCGGTTCGGCGACGGCTGAAGCACATCAACAACTTTTGCTTCAAGATGTTTTTTCTTCGTACGAAAAATCTGAGCGCGCACTACATCCCCCGCAACCGCCCCTTCAACAAACACAACCATGCCTTCATGACGGGCTACGCTCGTCCCTTCAAACCCCGAAGAGTCAATCGTCAATTCAAGGATGTCGCCTCGTACGGGCATCAGCTCCCGCTTTCCATTTTGGCAATCTCCTGGGACACCTTATCCCATTCATAATAATTGTCGTTCAGCATTGCCTGGACGGCTTTATACTCTGCCGAAATATGTTTGGCCTCTTCACCGTTCTTGTAGAATTCCGGCTGCCCCATTAGTTTTTCGATCTCCGACTTGCGTCCCTCCAATTTTTCGATTTCTTTCTCGACTGATGAAAGTCTTTTCTTCAACGGCTGGAATTTTTTCGAATGTTCTTGCCGTCGTTCTGCCTCGATTCGTTTCTTTTCTTTTTCGGAATGATGATCGGTGTGCTGCCCTTTGTTCTTAAGTCTTTGGTCTTGGGTCTTGGGTGTTAGGCCTTCAGAAACCTTCTGCCTGCTGCCTCCTGCATTCTGTTTTCTGTCTTCTGTCCTTTTCCCGCCCGCCCCTTCCTTTTTCTTCGTCAGATAATCGCTCACGTTCCCCAGGTACGTCCGGATTCCGCCGTGACTGAACTCCAGCACCTTATTTACGATCGGGTCGAGAAATGCCCTGTCATGCGAGACGATGAGATACGTTCCGCTAAATTCTGCAAGCGCCTCCTGTAGGACTTTCTTCGACCGCATGTCAAGGTGATTGGTCGGTTCGTCCATAATTAAAAAATTTGACGGAAGCAGCAGCATCTTTGACAATGCGAGGCGGCTTTTTTCTCCACCCGAAAGCACCTTCACTTTTTTAAAAACATCGTCGCCGCGGAATAGGAACGAACCAAGAATCGTCCGCAGCTTCGTTCTGACTTCTCCCGTGGCAACCTCATCAACAATTTGGAGCACTTCTTTGGACATGTCGAGCTCTTCCGCCTGATGCTGGGCAAAGTACGACACGATCGTGTTATAGCCGGGCACCCGTTCGCCGCCGTTGAACGGTTCCACACCCGCAACAATTCTTGAGAACGTCGATTTGCCGGCACCGTTCACGCCGACGACCGCGATCCTGTCCCCTCGTTCGATTGTGTAGTTTAACCCAGTAAATACTTTATGCGTGCCGTAGCTCTTCTGGAGATTTTTCAGCTCCATCACGACGCGCCCGCTCGGCTGCGGCTGCGGAAAATGAAAATGGATCTCCTGCTCTTCGTCTTCAATCTCTATCAAATCCAGCTTTTCCATCTGCTTAATGCGGCTCTGCACCTGCCGTGCTTTCGTCGCCTTATAGCGGAAGCGGTCGACGAACTGCTGCGTCTGCTTCAACTGTTGCTGCTGATTTTTATATGCGTTCATCACCAGCTCTTTGCGGATCAGTCGTTCTTTTTCGTAGAAGGAGTAGTTTCCCGCATATTCCTCCATTTTGCCGAGGCTGAGAGCAAACGTACGTGCGGTGATCGAATCGAGGAATGCCCGGTCGTGCGACACGAGGATGATTGCGCCGTTGTACTGGTGCAGATATTCTTCAAGCCATTGAAGCGATTCGATGTCGAGATGGTTCGTCGGTTCGTCGAGCAGCAGCACCGACGGCTCTTTGAGCAAAAGCTTCGCCAGCTCGATGCGCATCTGCCAGCCGCCGCTGAACTCGTCCGTCTGACGCTCCAGGTCCGGAACCGAAAATCCGAGTCCCATCAGCACCCGTTCGATCTTCGACTGCATGCGGAATGCATCGAGATCCTCCAGCTTATGCTGGAGCTCGCCGTAGATCTCCAGCGTTTCCATGTACTCTTGACTCTCCGTGTCCTGCGTGCTAAGAAGCGCATGCGCTTCCTCGAGTTCCTGCTGGACCAAAAGTATGTTCTCAAACGCCGTCTCTACTTCTTTATAGAGTGTTTTACCAACTGCGGTCACGCCGTCCTGCGGCAAATACCCGGCGGTGACATAATGTGCTTTGCTCACTGTGCCGCTTTCGGCATGAGAGAGACTGGCGATAATCTTCAGCAGCGTCGTCTTACCGGCGCCGTTCGAACCGACAAGCCCGATGCGGTCGTGCGGACCGACCATGAGCGAAAGGTCGTCGAACAAGTACCGCCCGCCGAATTGCACCGAGATGTGATCGAGAGAGAGCATGGAACAGTGATCAGTTTGGCAGATATTAGTAATCAGAGAATTGTGGAGTAAATATACGAAAAATTGAAGGGAGATGGAAGGCTCTTCCTTGCCTTCGAGGTGAAAAGAATTTACATTGGGACAACTTACTGTTCAGCCCAAGCTTCGATAAGAAGCAATTTATTAATGAAAAAACTCAACAGCGAACGATACCATACTTTCTCAAAAGGAGTTCCTATGAAAAAAAATTCCTTTTTGTATTTATTTATCATTCTCACGTCTTACGTTTTCACCCAATCTTCTTTCGCCTCGGACAAAAACATCGACGGCACCTGGCTGGGAGCCTTGAAAGTCCAAACGATGGCATTGCGGATAGTCTTTCACATCCAGACAGATTCGACTGGGGCGACGAAGGCAACGCTGGACAGCCCCGATCAGGGAGCGAAAGGCATCCCGGTCGATAACGTATCTACTCGTCTCGATAGTCTTATCCTCACGATCAACGCTGTCGGCGGTTCGTATGAAGGAAAGGTGCAGCCGGGAGATTCGGTTATTACCGGTACATGGAAACAGGGTGGATTAGCGCTCCCGCTCGATATCCACCGCACTCATGAAGTTGCCGAGCTGCGGCGGCCTCAGGAACCGAAGCCGCCGTTTCCATACGACGCAGAAGAAGTTTCCTATGAAAACAGCGAGGCTGGCATCACTCTGGCGGGAACGTTTACAAAACCAAAATCCGGCGGGCCGTTTCCCGCCCTCCTTCTCATTACCGGCTCCGGCGCTCAAAACAGGGACGAAGAGCTGTTCGGCCACAAGCCTTTTCTCGTTATTGCCGACTATCTCACACGAAGAGGAATCGCCGTACTTCGAGTTGACGACAGGGGAACGGCAAAATCCACGGGGAATTTTGGCGCGGCGACAACGAAAGACTTCGCCGGCGATGTGCGGGCCGGCATCAAGTTTTTGAAGTCCCGGAAGGATGTGAACGGCAAAAAGATCGGACTGTTAGGCCACAGCGAAGGGGGAATTATCGCGCCGATGGTTGCCAGCGATTCGAAGGATGTCGCTTTCATCGTCATGATGGCCGGGCCTTCTCTCACCGGTGAAGAAATTCTCTACTTACAGGATTCACTCATCTCCACGGCGATGGGAATCCCGGCGGAAGAAATTACAAAAGAACTACAGCTCAACCGAAAACTTTATTCACTCATCCGGACAGAATCCGATACGACGAAGCTTCATCAGGAAATCCGTTCGGCTGTTAAAGAATCGATGGCGGCCGACTCCGCGACGGTCGGCAAGATCAATGAAGAAGCAGTCAATGCTGCGGTCAAACAACTGACATCGCCGTGGTTCCGATTTTTCGTGACATATGACCCAATTCCTGCTTTGGAAAAAGTGACATGCCCGATCCTGGCGCTCGACGGGAGCAAGGATCTGCAGGTCCCGGCTCAGCAGAATCTGGAGGGATTGGAACGTGCCTTCAAGGTGAGCGGAAATAAAAATGCCGTCGCAAAAATCCTCCCCGGGCTGAACCATCTCTTTCAGAAAACGGAAACCGGCGCACCGCTTGAATACGCTAAGATAGAGGAGACAATAAATCCTGAAGCACTGAAGGTGATTGGGGATTGGATTGAAGGAGTGACGAGGTAGAATGTTGGATGTTAATAGAAGCTATCTCAAAAACACCGAGCCTAATCCTTCGATGCGTTCTCCCGCTCGTCGAGCGGGATCACTTACTCAGGATGAAGACGGAGTCCGTTCACCCTGAGCAATCCCGTTCCGGTTCAGCGGAACGGGAGCGTCGAAGGGCACACAACGAGACATTTTTGAGATAGATTCCATTCGGTAGCGGCCATAGCAGAAGAGTCTGGCGTTATAGAATAACTTCCATTCCCTCTTTTGCACCAAAACACTCGACCGGACTTTTTTGCGCGGCAATAAGCTGCTGTGCGTGTTTCACCATCTCATCGACGAATGCATCGTCATGGTACGGGTCGTGGTGAAAAAGGGCAAGCCGCTTTACTTTTGCTTTCACGGCAAACTCTACGATCGATTCGACCGGTGAGTGCCCCCATCCCGTCTTCGCCTTGTATTCTTCAAGCGTGTATTGAGCTTCGCCGATGTACAAATCGGTCCCCTTCAGGAATTCTATAAGCTTATCATCCAGGTATTCAGGAAATCCCGTGGGCCTTGTGGTTTTTTGCTGCGCCGGCAGCGTGAATTGGTACGGCTCGTTGTCCGTTGCGTACACAACGCTGCGAGTTCCGTCGGAGACGCGATAGGCAAGCGACATCGCAGGATGGTTCAAATAAAAATGGGTGATGGAGATGCCGTCGATTATAATCGGAGCCTCCATCTCAACGATTTCGATGTTCGGGTTCATGTCACCGATGGCAACGGGAAAATAATCAGAATCCATCTGCATCCGCATGATCTGACGGAGGGTCTTATCTCTCCCCGGCGGCCCGTAAATGACGATCCGGTTTTGGTGCCCGTATGCCGGAAGAAAAAACGGAAAGCCTTGTATATGATCCCAATGCGTGTGGCTGACAAAAATATGGACGGTGATAGGCTGGGAGGGAAATTCTTTCTGAAGTTGAATTCCGAGGTTGTGAATCCCGGTGCCGGCGTCAAAAACAATGATGGTACCATTCGCCCGGACTTCGACACACGATGTATTGCCGCCGTACCGCAGCGTTGCCGGTCCGGGAGTAGCGATCGACCCGCGCGTTCCCCAAAATCGAACCTTCACGGCATCTCCTTCATCCGTTGTACCATTTTCTCATTTGCAATTTGAAACAGCTCGTCAAACTCGACCGGTTTAATGACGTAGGCGTCGGCGCCAAGCTCAAGCGCTTTGTCGATGTCGGGCTTATATGATTTTGAGGAGGCAATGATGATTGTCGTTTTGTTGAACACCGGGTTTTGACGCAGCTGTTTGCACACAGCAAAGCCGTGCATCCCGGGCATGATAAGATCGAGAAGGATAAGCTCGGGTTTCTCCGCTTCGGCAATAGCGAGACCATCAAGCCCATTGTCCGCCTCAAGGATGGTAAATCCTTTGTTCACAAAGTAATGTGAGTAAAAGCTCCGCAGAAAATCTTCGTCGTCAATAATGAGAACTTTTTTGTTCAGAATATCTCCGCGAGTATTTGCAAAGTCAGTTCCGTTGTATTCTTGGTGGAAAAAGTAGGGATTAGTTTATCGAAATGCAATATCAGAACCCGCGGGTAGTGTTGCAATTCAGAAAAATGTCGCACACTTGGTTGATTTACCTTTCCAAATCTTTCAATTGATCACGATATTTCGGGTAAGGTGTCCGACATAATTCAAGCGCGAGGCAAAATGCAACTCTACCCTCTGCTGAGATACATCACTCACCGCAAAAAGAGAATTGCAACGCCGCCGACTGCAACGCATGCACCTACGATTGCATGCCATGAAAGCCGTTCTTTGTAAATAAACCGCACGAGCGGCAGCATAAGAATCGGAACAGTCGCGATAAGCGTCGCGGCGATGCCGACTTTCGTGTACATGATCGCAATGAGGCTGAGCGTAATTCCCAGATACGGTCCGAATATCGCACCTCCAATCGTCAGCATCAATGCTCGTCTATCTTTCGAAAATACCCTTACCGGATCTTTGATGCGGCCTGTCAGAAGTGTCAGCGGAAGAAGGATGATCACCGATGCGGCGATCCTAATGAACGTTGCCACGAAGCCGTTGATCTCTCCTTCAACGAATGCCAGACGTGCAAAAACCAAACCTGCTCCCTGACCGAGTGCGCCGAGAAAACCATAGACCAGTCCGCTGCGCGTGACTTTCACTCGGGTCGATTCGCTTTTCTGGTTCGATACGATGACAAGCACGATCCCTGCCGTTGTCACAATAATGCCGATAATTCCCCATGCTGAAAGCATTTCCCCCAGAATAAAATATGCCAGCACCGCGCTGATCGCTGGAGCGAGCGACATGATCAGCATACTGATGCGCGCTCCGTTTACTTGAAATGATTTAAAGAGGAACGTATCGCCGAACACCAGTCCAATGAAACCGCTGATGCTAAGGTAAGCATACTGGCCGAACGAAAGGCGCATGCTGAGGTTCGCTGCAAGAACTGTCAGCAGAAGCAAGACCGCCGCCATGACGAGCCGGGCAACGTTCACTTGCACCGATCCGATTCTCCGAATTGCCCCCGCGAACATAATCGAACTGACCGACCACACACATGCAGTCAATAATGCGCTAAGTTCACCGATCAATTATTATTTCCTTTGGATGAAAAAAACTTTAGACATGACTCTCGCTCCGTCTGTGCGCGATGGATAAGTAACTCCAGCAAGGATCGGAAATCCATTGTCAGGATGTTCAGTTCCTCGTTATGTTTTTCGCAGCACTTAAAGCAACGCGCGTCGTTCCGTCTTCACGCTCGCCGATTTGCTGTCTCCACATTGCATAGTACAAACCTTTTAATTCCAGGAGGTTATGGTGTTTCCCCGATTCGATGATATGCCCTTTTTCGAGGACGAAAATTTTGTCGGCATGCATGATAGTTGAAAGCCGGTGAGCGATGAGAATCGTGACAAGGTCCTTTCTTGTCGAAATCTCGCGAATGGTCGATGTGATTTCTTCTTCGGTAAGGGAATCAAGCGAAGACGTCGCTTCATCGAACACCAACAGGTCGGGACGGCGCAGCAGCGCGCGCGCGATCGAGAGGCGCTGTTTCTCTCCGCCCGAAACTTTAACTCCTCCTTCGCCGATCATTGTGTCCAGCCCCTTATCCGCTCTTGCCAGCAAACTCTGACAGGCAGCCTGGTGAAGCACCTCCATGCACTCGGCATCGCTGGCTTTCGGGTGTACGAAAAGAAGGTTTTCCCTGATCGTGCCGGAAAAAAGCTGCGTATCCTGGGTAACAAAACCAATTCTTTCTCTCAATTGGTTCAACGCTACGTCTGTACTCTTATGGCCGTTGTAAAGAATCTGTCCCGACTGCGGCGCATACAATCCTACCAATAATTTCACCAGAGTCGTTTTCCCCGAGCCGGACGGACCTACAAATGCGACCGTCTCGCCCAGTTTTGTGTTAAATGAAATTCCGTTCAATGCATTCGCCGTCGCAGTTTGATGTTTAAAACTGACGCTTTTGAATTCGAGCGTTGTGATTTCCGTAACGGATACCGGATTTGCCGGTGTCGGCTCCTTCGGAGTATTCAATATCGCTTCGAAATTGTTGAGTGAAACCTCGGCCTCACGGTAGATATTGATGACATTCCCCAATTCCTGCAAGGGGCCGAAAATAAAGAACGAATAGATCCACAAGGAAAAAAACTGGCCAAACGTAATTTGCTGCGCGTAGATGAGGTACAGCATCAGGAAAAGAATCGATGTCCGCAAAAAATTCACCGAAGATCCCTGGATGAAACTCAGGCTCCGAAGGTAGCGGACTTTCTTCAACTCAAGTTTCAGTATTTTTCCGGTGACATTATTCAGCCGCGCTATTTCCTGCTGCGCCAGTCCAAGGCTTTTGACCAACTCGATGTTGCGAAGCGACTCCGTCGTCGATCCGGCAAGCCCGGTGGTTTCGGCAACGATCGTCTTCTGGATTGTCTTGATTTTCTTCCCGAGAACGGAGCTCAGGATCCCCAGGATCGGGATGGTAGAAAAATAGACAGGAGCAATAAGCCAATGGACGCTGAATGCATAGATCGTTACAAAGATAACTCCGACCAGGGTTGTGAAAAGAATATTGACGGCCGCCGCAATGAGCCGTTCAACATCGCTCCGCACTTTCTGCAATTTTCCCAGTGTCTCGCCGCTGCGCTGGTCTTCGAACACGGAATACGGAAGCTCGAGCGAATGCTTCAAGCCATCAGAATAGATCTGTGCGCCGAGCCTTTGAGTGATGACATTGATATAATAATCCTGGAAGTTTTTCGCAACCCGCGACACGAATGCAACTCCCACCGCAGCGGCAAGCAGCAGACCGACCCCTTTGAAAAATTGCTGCGCCGAATATTCCTTGAACCGGGTCGCGTATTCGTCGATCACATGCCGGAAGATCAACGGGTCGAGAAGAGAAAAAGTCTGATTGACGGCTGCAAGGAGCAGCGCGAATGCGACCAGCTTCCAGTACTGTCTGAGGTACGAAAGAAGAAGTTTCATCTATAAATCTGAATAAATTAGGGGTAACGGCAAGAGCTAAAATAGAAAAATCGACATTCAAATGCCATGAAAGTTAAATGTCGGTAGTGTCCTGATTTGAAAAAGAGCCATCTCAACAATGCCTTGGTTTGTCATCCCGATCCTCGCCGAGCCGTCGACCGACGAAGTCGCGAGAATGCCGGCCCAAGAGGTTCCTTCGGAAAGGCATCGCCCAAAGGTCGCGAAGCGATCCCTTTGGGAGATCGCTTCGCGATCTTCGGGAGGAGCCACGAAATTATTTATTGAATCCAGCAATGAGGTGACGCGGTAAATTCCCGGCAGCCATTCAACGTAAGAGACTCATGTCTCGGACCACTATAGGGTTATTTCCCTTGAGGGTTTGCATCAGTCCGGCGGTTATGTTTCTTCCGATAGATTGCGCGGCTCGTTCGATTTTCTTCCCTATTTAATTTGCGGCGTTCCGCCGGAGTAACTTTCCCGTCGGATTTTGCTTTCGCTTCATCGCGGCGTATCTTTGCCTCACGGCGTTCGAGAGTTCTCGATTCACGAGGCGTCAATTGTCCGCTTCTTTCCCCTTGTTTAATCCGTTTTTGCTGCCGGATTTCTCGCCGATCCACCTTGGGCGTCGCCGTATTGTCTTGTGCGAAAACGGTGAAAGCACAGAGAACGACTACAGATACGATAAGAAAAACAGTTGTTTTCATCTTTGCCCTCTTCATTTATATGTATGTACTGGTGAAATGGCTTAAGAACAAAGTAGATATTTTACTGGCAAAACTCAATCCAATAGTCGCTTACAGGAGGAAACAAATTTGACATTATCTCGTAGAATGGGGATAGCGTTTTCGATCGGGTATATGCCAAAATCATCGAGTTCATTTAGTGTATTTCTAGAAAGGAGCGTTTCCATGAACAGAATTTCCTTCCTCGTTCTTCTTGCTGTATTTGCGGGGTTTGGCGGCAAATGCGCAGCACAGGAGAATGTCCTGACTGAGATTCAAAACTTCCACAAACGGGATGTTAAGTTCGAAGGATTTATTCTGGACGAACCGCAGGACGTTTCGATAAAGGTTATTGCATCAAGCCGGAAACACCCGCTATGGACTCGCGCCTGGATTCTGAATTCCGACACCCGTGAAAAAGTGTGGGACATGCGCCATGCTTCCTCAAACGATGAAGACCGTTCGACGGCAACATACACCGATAACGTCACTCTCCCGAAAGGGTTCTACGAAGTCTACTACGCTTCTTTCCCTTATTCGTTTTCCAATATCAACGGGCTCTCCGGACTTATTGATTTTCTCGGGGACGAGGTGCTGCATTGGAGCGATGATGACAATTTCTCGCGAGAGTACAAAGATCTCTCGGTCGTCGTAACCGGGAAGGGAACGCGCCTGAATACTGAAGCAGTCAAAAAGCGTCAGGACGAATACAAAAAGAATTCTCTCTTTTCTATGTCCGGGCTATGGGACAACCAATTTGAACAGCAGGGTTTCATTCTCGACAAGCCGACAGACCTTTCAATTTACGCGCTCGGCGAATTGCGCACGGACGGTTCATACGATTACGGATGGATCAAAAATGTAAAAACAAACGAAATCGTTTGGACAATGAAGGACAAGGATCTAGACCATGCCGGCGGAGACAGAAAAAACAGGATGGTGAAAGAAACGATCTCTCTTCCCGCCGGAAGTTATGCCGCTTTTTTTGTCACCGACAATTCTCATTCCGCGCGAGAATGGAACGCTCCGCCGCCGTACGACCCCGAGTTCTGGGGAATGACCGTCCGCGCCGCGCAGCCCGAAATGGCCCACAATGTCCGGCTGTCCAAATATGAAGATGTCCCTAGAAAAAATGTCATCGTTGACCTCACGCGGGTGAGAGACAAAGAATACCGCTCGAAAGGGTTTACATTAAAACGAGGGATGGATGTGCGAATCCTCGCTATCGGGGAAGGGCATGAGGGGGAGATGTACGATTACGGATGGATCACGAATGCAAGGACGAACGCGAAAGTATGGGAGATGAAATACGGCAGCACGGAACATGCCGGCGGTGCCGAGAAGAACCGGATGGTCGATAAGGTAATCCATCTCGACAAGGGAAGTTACATGGCGTACTTCGTATCGGACGGGTCTCACAATTATCACGATTGGAATGCAGCCCCACCGTACGACCAGGAACACTGGGGGATCACCGTGCTCGCCTCGGATGACAATTACGCCGCGAGTGATGTCGGGCCGTATGACGACCAAAGCGACAAGTCGATTCTCGCACGTATCGTAAGAGTCGGGGACGATGAACGGAGGCAAAAAAGTTTCATACTTGAAAAAGAGACCGAGGTCCGCATCTATGCGCTTGGCGAGGGACGCGACGGTGAGATGTACGACTATGGTTGGATCGAAGGGGGTAAATCGGGCAAAACATTATGGGAGATGACGTATCGGATGACCGAGCACGCGGGAGGAGCGGAAAAAAACAGGCGGTTCGACGGGACGATCACGCTGCAACCCGGCGAGTACATCGTACATTACAGAAGCGATGGATCGCACAGCTTCGAGGACTGGAATGATGATCCTCCCTCAGACCCATTCAATTGGGGAATCACGATCTATAACGCGGAACAAAAATTTTCGGGAACTGAACCGTAACAATCCTTTGGAAGAGCAAGGCACAGCCAGTGGAATTGTGACGAATGTGCTGTGCCTCTCTCTTCCGGATTTCTTTTTCGACTACAGAAGATTGACATCGAGCTGCCATTCCTCAGAAGTCCCGCCAACAAGTCCAGCCTCATGGAATAGTCTGCACCAAGTCGCTCGGCGTATGCGGTTGAGACAGAAGTTCTTCAAAGAGTTTCCAACGAAGCTCGGCGTGAGACGCATCTCCTCCGCGATTCTCGATGTATGTTCGAACCATATCCTGCCCCAAATTGTAGTTTATGACGTAACTGCGATACCGCTCGATGAAACCGACACGCTGCGCTGCGCGCTCAGGAGAGAATAAAGCGTACGTCACCAGCCATTCCACGGCATCTTCCTTGCTCCACTTTCCGTCAAGATAATTGCGCGCGGATTCGTTCCCTGCATAGTCGAGTTTTGTTTTGACAGATTGAATTTTGTAATACTCTTCCGCTTTCGACGCGTCGAGGCCGGCGATAGGGAAAAGAATGTCGCGTTCAAAATGGACTCGTTCTTCGCCGGGCAGTGCCACTTCAATTCCGAAGTTGGCACTCCCTTCTGCGATGAGTGATTGCGGGCTGAACAACGGATAGACGGAAAACTCCATCCAGCCCCGTTCGCGGAAAAGATTTTTTTCCATCAACATATTATAGACGTGATGCCCGGGATACCCCTCGTGGCATGCGAGGTCGACGGCGCGGTCAATGAATATCGGCAAATCTGTGTTCACCTGAATGACACTGAAGCTATTCCCTTTATACCAATTATAGCCGCTCCATGGTTTATTGTTCACGTATTCGACCGTAAAACTTTCGGTTGACGGGAGGGCGATATGCTGCAGCGTTCTTCTTCGTCCCTCGGCGATTGCGGCTTTGAACACCGCATCGAGTTTTTCCTTTGGGATCACGAACAGTTGTTTGTACCGTTCCAGCCGGTCGGAAACTTTTCCTGTCCCCGGAAGCAGTCCGCCAAGTTCATCGAGCAATTCTTTATAGTAGCGTTCCGGGAACGCAGGAGCAACGGCGTCGTAGGTTTGCCGCGATTCCTCGTCAAATAGAAGTTTCTTTTGTGAGAGAAGAAAAATTCTGGACCGTACTGCAATAAGCTGCTTCGTCATTGATGCAAGGCGAAGCTTTTCTATTGGGCTAAGCCTCATCGTATCGACAGCATTCAAGGAATTTAGCAGCGACTGCACCTCCTGGTCGAAAACGGCAGCAGGAAAATTCTCTTCTCTTACAGCGCTTCCGCCGGATGGTTTCCATTCTTCCGGTCCATAATAGGCATCGACAAAATCAGCATCATACACTCCAACGTTCAGAACTAATTTGACATAGCGTTCGGCAATTGTTTTCATAGCGGACTCCGTGAGGACAAGTAAGGACTGCGTCGGATCATCATGCAAAAAGGTAATCAACAAAAGTCGGTCAAACAAGAGGATTTCGCTTGTCAGATTTCGGACACCGTAGCCAAAAAACTATTCAACACGGTATCCGACATTCTTCCAAAAAAATAGGAATCCAGAACTGTCCGATAAGGCGACAAAAAAAGATCAATGGGAGTAGGCATTATAAAGAAGCTTCAGTGTCGTAACGACAACAATCGCAATATAAATCGGGCGGATAAGCGAGGTTCCCCTCCTGATCACCAAGTGCGAGCCGATCCTTGCGCCGATAATTTCACCGGCGGCCATCGTCAGCCCCGCACCAAACCAGACGAATCCTCCGGCAAGGAAAATGATGCATGAAACAATATTGCTCGTGAAGTTCATCAGTTTTGTCGCGCCCGTAGCTTTTGTAAGGTCCATGCCGCGCCAAAACACGAGCGCCATTGCCCAAAATGAACCGACGCCCGGACCGAAGAACCCGTCGTAAAATCCGAGAACAAGTCCGGCAATAACAAAAAAGAGAGAAGCGGAAATTCGGGGGCGGTTGTCGACATCGCCAAATTTTGGAGTAAGAAGCGTATAGACGATAATGACGAGGAGAAGAAATGGAATTACGTGATTCAGGATCCCGGAGTTAATTTGCTGCACGCCCCATGCACCGGCCGCCGCACCGATAAGAGTGAAAAGAATTCCAAGCCTCGCCCCGCGGAGGCTGACGATTCCGTGCTTCACATAATAATATGTAGCCGTGAAGCTTCCGAAACTCGACTGAAACTTATTTGTTCCCAGCGCGATCTTTGGCGGCATTCCGACCGCGAGGGCAACGGGAAGAGTGATAAGGCCGCCGCCGCCGGCGATTGAATCGACCGCACCCGCAGCCAAACCCGTCAGGAATAAAACTGGATACAGCCAAAGGGAATCGAACATAGAATTCTCTTGAATGCGCGGAGAAAAAAACGGCGTTCGATTCTTTCAGACAAATCAAACGCCGTATTCAAATAAGGGAAAAAGCTTTATTTATGCAACATTATTATTTCCCGCATTGGTACGATGATGTTGATGAGAGAACTCAGCACTCGTGCATGCCCGCTTTATCCCGCACGCATCAGCGGTATCTCTTTAATCTAGTGCCATTCCGGCAAATAATCTTGTAATTCGCCGCATCACAAGGTAATGCCTTTGGCACAAGGCGCGGAGAGCGCCAAAAGTATTGCTCCTCCTTTTTACTCGTAACTTGAAACATCTGAAAAATAGTATCACGCGAATCCCTAAGGGATTTGCGTGAGGCAAGCTTCCCTGATTATTCAGAAGTCTCAATGTATTGGTGAGCTTGGTGCCTTAGTGGAAAAAAAGAAGAAGTGTATTTAATTGAAACAGTACTAGAACTCTACCGACACCCCTCCCACCGGAAAGAACGCGAATTGGTGAAGCGTCTGGACGGATCCGTCACTCACGTATTGATACGAAGCAATGTTATCTCTATTGTAAACGTTTTGAATCGCGATAAACGTGACGATGTTCCACCCGGTCATGTGATACCGGCTGATCCACTGTATATCAAGCCGATGATACGCAGGATATCGCGCTGTGTTAAGATCGGCAGACTCATTTACCCACGCTCCTTTCGACCAGGTAACATTTCCAATCCACACCTGCTGATTCGTGACAAATGTTTCCGGCGTGTACGGCTTGCCGGATGAATAGCGGAAACGAAAACTGATTTCCATGTCATCTGAAAACGGCAAGATCTTCGTCGGATACTTCAAAATCGATCCATCCAGCCAGGTCCGAGTTCCTTTTACGATCTTGCCGAAAACAATCGTGAGGATATGAGGATAGTCGTAATCCGAAAGAAATGTTTTCCCTCCCCTCCCTGCCCTCGGATCGTCGGACACGGTGGATGAATACGAGTAGCTGATAGTCCCAAAATAGTCCTTCACTTGCTTTTGCTGAATGAAAAATTCTATCCCCCTCGATCTCCGGTCCATGACCGTGAGATATTTGTCTGATTGGAATGTCGGGTCGGCGAGCGACTGAAGAAATTGTTCAGTCACGGCGAGGCTGGAATAATGTTTGTCGTAGACTTCAATGCTCCCTTTCAATCCTTCATCCAGAACTTGTTCAACACCAAGAACAAAATGGCGGGCGTGGGAGTTTTGCAAATTGCGGTTGTATCCGATGTTCCGATTGTCAGAGTAGTCCGGCAAGGGCTGCGTCTGATAAAACTCACCGTAGGCAAAATTAAGAAGAGTTAGTTCGGGGACAAGTTCATATGAGATGCTCGTCCGCGGGGCAAGGTTGCCATGATTCGAATAGCTAAAAAAGTCATAACGAAGACCCGCCGTCAGCGTCACTCGTGGAAAAAGGGAGACCTTATCGCTCACGTATCCGCTTAGTTTGTGCGCATCGCCGAGGCCGAGACGGGTTTGAACGTTGCCGGCAGGAAAACGCTGCGGGTACGTCTCGAAAATCCCGTCCCGGTTAAAATCGTACCTCAATGAATCAGATTCATAGGTCGCAGCTCCGTCGAATTTCCAGGTCGTTTGATACTGGGCGCCCGCGGAAAGCTCGTGGCTTTCGGAGATCCGATACACTGCATCATAACGGGCCGCAAGAACAGATTCGTAGTTATTTTCGTCAAACGCACTTTCGGAATTGAGGAGAGCGCTGCTCGTTACTCTCCCGATGTCGTCGTAGGAACGGCGAGTGAAATGGTTCGTGACATCGACATTGTACCGGTTGCCGAACGAATAAAGTGTCAGCACAGAAAAACCGTCAGTGCCCCAAAGGCTCTTGAGGCTTGCACCGACGGCGTATTCGTTTGTGTGAACATCAACATTTTGAACACTTGAAGAATCGGTAATGCCGGCCTTCTGTATATTGGTCTCTTTCGGATCGCCGTCAATGAGAATTTTGTCGTCTCCGTAGATTCCGCTCGCCATAAATTTTTGCGTAGGGGAAAGGTCATACGCAACCTTGAACTGCATGTCGTAGTATTTAGGAATTGCCGTCAGACCGAGAGCGGTAAGTCCTGTGAGATTGTCAAGTGTTTCAAGAAGGCTCCGGCGTGCAGAAAAAATCCAGGAACCTTTTCCGTTATCGATCCCGCCTTCCATCACCGTGCTGAATCCGGCGAAATTGAACCCGGTATTCGTCGCGAATGACCGCCGGCGATCCCCCTCGCGGAGCGTCACGTCCATGACCGATGAAAGCTTGTCGCCGTACTGCGCGGGAAAGCCGCCTGTAGAAAACCGAACGTCCTCGACGAGGTCAACGTTGACCATGTTGATGGGCCCGCCGGAGTTAAACTCGTTCGGATAGTGATTCGTGGAAGGAATCTCAATGTAATCCATCACGGTAAGATTCTCATCCGGGGCGCCCCCGCGGACGATCAACTCGTTCGTCTCATCGCTCGAGTTGCCGACATTCGGGAGAGATTGCATCAACCGGTCCATGTCTTGAATAGACCCTGGCGAGCGCGCCACTTCGGCGCCGCTGAGGCCAATCGTGCTGACCGGACTGATCGATCCGGCCCTGCTGAAGTAGTCTGCCTTCACCTCAACTTCGCCAATTTCAACCGGAGTTTCTTGCATCTTGATTTTCACTTTTGCACTGCGCCCTGTCGAGACAACAACATTTGTAAGAACCGAAGTCTGATAGCCGACAAGGCTTGTCCGAAGGCTATACTCGCCCACTTCTAAATTCTTAATAAGAAAATTGCCGTTCTCGTCGGTCGCGGCGCCAACCGACGGCTTCTCGACAACAGCGACGTTTACACCGATCAAGGGCTGTTGCGTTGTCCCATCAACAACTTGCCCGGAAATCTCACCCTGCTTTTCCTGGGCAACAAGTGAAGAAAAAAATAATGCAGCCATCACAACAGAATAATAGCGACATAGTATTTTTCTATACATCATGGAATACCTTTAAAGGGGGTGTTACACTTAACGTGATTATGCAGGCAAAGATAGTATGTGCGTCCGAAAATTCTGAAGGAATTCCGACGAGTTGACAAAAGCGGAGGACAAAGCCAAGAGCGGGAAGCGTGAAAAATCAGACCAGGGCCGGAATTGGCTAAACAGTGCTGCGTTTTGACTTTCATGACTAGTTGTCGGACACCTTACCCGGAAGGTCGATGCCGATCAAAATACTTTGTGAACATGATCGGTTTTCACAAAACACAATTGCGTTTACGGAAAACCGGCACTTGGGTTGCATCGCTGTTGTAAAAACTAAATTGGAAAAGAGTAATGCGAGGAAGAGTGACTGCAGCGCTGGAAACGAAAGCGGTTTGTATTTTCCTCCTTCCGCCTACTTCAAATAATAGAGCAGGGGATTCGGAGCTAACCGGCACTCTTCTGCAATGCGGAGACCATTTACTGCTCCAGAATCCCGCAAATGATACAGGCGCGGAACCAGTTTATCGCGAAGGTTAATCGGCGTAAAGGGATTGATGAAAATGCTCGTCCCCCCTTCAAAACCGGCAGGAACATTGATGCGCAATTTAAGAAGCACATGCCACGGCATTTTATAGACTGCATCGATGGGTGTGTAATACCATTCTTCGTTGCAGGAAATTTGACTTCCAACAGCGGCATGGCATGCATGCACGAGATCGCTCATGCCGCGCAATTCAGCGTCAGAGTGCTCATACGGGCGGCTGGCATGCGACTTCGAGTAAATTTCAATCGTCGGGTAACGGTGGCCTATTCCGACGCTGGCAACCGCGAAATCATTTTCTGCAAACACTAAATTATACTGCGCTGCGAAATTCACGCCAAGTTCGTTAAAGATGTTCGGGTCGTCGCGAAGCATCTGGATTTGCAGCAGCATGGAATTTCCCCACTCGTCCAGCCCGACGATTTGTTTGTGGAGATGGTCGAACGAAGCGCCGGCAGGGCGAAGCCAGTTCTGAAAGACGCTGATGTACCGGATGTAGCGATTGTAGGTCAGCATGTCCCGCATGGCTTCGACCGTGAACCGGAAATACTGAAAATGCTCTTCCTCAGTCATATCGCCGGAAGAACAGAGCTGAGTATCGACCGTCGCCCCATCTGTGTAATGCTTGCGGGCAATAATTAGTTCGTGGCATCCGCCGAAAAACGCATCCATCATGTTCTCTTTGTTAAACAGGAGTTTCTGCCGGATCTCCTGCTCCGACTTGGAGGACATTTTCAGCTTGTAATTCAAAATCGCGTCGATATGCTCGGCCCCCCGCGGGATCGCGACGTATGAATCGCGCCATGCGGAGGCATCTTTCGTTAATCGATAATTATAATTCTTTTTCCAGTAGTCGATGGTAACGATCTCGAACAGATTCCCGAGCCGGCGGAACTCTGCTACGGTATCGTTGTATTTGTCCGGCGGGACGCGCGTCAGCATGCGATACTGTCCGCCTTCCTTGACAAGGCGGTTTTTTTCCGGAGGGACCTCGTAGTAGCGTGTTTCGCAGAAACTGCAATATTTTCCGTCGCCGGAGTGGTCGATCTCTTTTGCCGCCACAGCCATCTCATTCATCAATGGCTTGTCGCCGCGGCCGGGAACCGCCCACACTTCGGTGCCCGTGAACGGATTGATTTGCTTCACCGTCCCATCGGGCATGACATTATAGAAAAAATTGTAGCTGCGTGAAGAGTTCATTCATCCTTCGAGGTCAGATAGCCGTTGCGGCTTTTAACATAGATTTCATTCGTGCGGGAGAATTCGCTTCGGCATAAAAGCGGACGAGCGGCTCCGTCCCCGAAAAACGGACAAGAATCCATCCGTTGTCGACGTAAAACTTATAGCCGTCAGTCTCGTTAATGTGCTGAACCGTGAAGGGGCCGATTTTCTTCGGCCGGTGTGAGTAGAAGGATACAATTTTTTTCTTCTCGTCTTCCGTAACACGGCGGTCGATCCTGCCGAAATGATATTCGCCGTACTCATCGAACAGCTCCTGCACAAGAACGCTCAATTTCTTGCGGCGTACGGCCATGATCTCCGCGAGCAGCAAGCCGACATAAATTCCGTCGCGTTCGGGCAAATGCCCCATCACTCCGAGCCCGCCGCTCTCTTCCCCGGCGATGATAATCTTTTTTTCCACCATCAGACGGCAGAGATATTTAAAGCCTACCGGTGTCTCGTTCAAAACAAGTCCGTACTTCTCGCACATTCTTGGAATCAGTTCGGTCACCGACAACGACTTCGCAACTTCGCCTTTCAGGTGTTTGCGTTCTACCAAATATTTCAGGAGGATCGCAAAAATGCGGTGGGAATCGACAAAATTTCCCTTTTCATCAATCGCCCCGACACGGTCTGCGTCTCCGTCCGTTGCAATACCGATGTTGTATCTGCCGTCCTTCACCTCGAAGCTCAGTTCTTCCAAATTTTGCGCGAGAGGTTCCGGGTGTCCTCCGGCAAACGAAGGGTTGAAGATATTGCGAATGGTTCCGACGTTCGGGATGATCTTTTCCATCACACCCTGGCCCGCACCGTACATTGCATCATACAGTATTTTGATGCGCGTCGCTTTTATAAGGTCTATCTCGATCTTCTTCTCAATATCATTGACATACATCGTTGTCAGGTCGACGAATTGAATCATCCTCTTCGCGACAAGCTCGTTGAACGGTTTCACATTCAAAGGAAGTTCCTTCGACTTTAAAATCGGCGAAAGGAGTTTTTCCACCTTCGCAACCATTTCAGGGTGTGCAGGTCCGCCGAAATCTCCTTTGATCTTGAACCCGTTATATTCCGCCGGATTGTGGCTTGCTGTAATGACCACACCGCCCGCGGCCTTCATTTTCACGATGCCAAGCGACGTCATCGGCGTTGACGAAATCTTATCGGCCAGTTTCACCTTCACGCCGGCACTCGCGATAATTTGTGCGGCTTTATGCGCGAATTCCTTCGACATAAACCGTGAATCGTAGCCGATCACCAAGCCGTTGTTGATTTTTTTATGAGATTTGAAATAGCGCGCTGTTGCCAAAGCAACCTTCGCCACGTTTGCAAACGTATAATCGTCGGCGATAACGCCGCGCCAGCCGTCTGTTCCGAATTTAATTGCAGTCATAGAGAGAGTTCACTTCTGATAATTGTTGGTATAGGACGAATAGCGAGAGACGTAAAATGACAGACGTAAAAAAACTAAAGGTCTTTGTTCAAGCTAGATTTTTCTTTGGAAACGGATCAACCCGCTCAGAAGAGCGTCAACGGCGTCCATTTTCTGAATCATTTCAACGCAATGATCCGTTGATAAAAAATTCAAACATTTGCACAATTCAAGTTGAGTATCCAATTCACTCAATGGCGATCGTGCAATGACGTAAAAACGCAGAGAATCCTTCTTCGTTTGCCGTGCCGCCCCTTCTGCAATATTCGATGGAATCGATACCGCAGCCCTCCTCATCTGAGTGACAAGTCCAAACTTTTCTCCATCGGGAAGCTTTGCCGTCACATGATAAACTGCCTTCGCTAGGCTTATAGCTTCACGCCATACCCTCAAATTCTTGCGAGCCTGATCCATACCCCCCCGCATGTCTTACATCTTACTTATTACTCTTCACATCTTTTATTTTACATTGAACGCACCCAAGCCTGCGTACATCCCGTTCGAATCCAGTTCTTCTTCGATGCGGATTAGTTGATTGTATTTTGCGATGCGGTCCGTTCGGCTTGTCGAACCTGTCTTGATTTGTCCGACATTCG